>Ga0157364_1003816_pt1 | contig 14785 bp, 5 predicted proteins | sample AttsexASBM2_FD_111476 | JGI IMG/M metagenome (GOLD analysis project Ga0157364, IMG submission 111476) | Fungus gardens microbial communities from leaf cutter ant in Ribeirão Preto, State of São Paulo, Brazil - Atta sexdens ASBM2 | ecosystem: Host-associated > Fungi > Mycelium > Unclassified ... | reverse complement strand
CTGAGGTATATATTTCATATAATTTATTGCATTTATTGCATTTAGTGCACTGAATTCAATCTGCCTACTTTGTATACTTTGGACATAAATAAATCCCGCTAAAAATGTCGTATATTCTAAACAGGTGATGTACAAGACAACAAATTAAACAAAGAATACAAGAGCAAAGTATACTTTTGTTACACAATATGCTTTACTATTCCTCTACACTCATCTATCACGAAATAATCACAAATCTTTTGCACGTCCTACAGTAATCATTTTATGTAGATTATAATTTATGATGGCGCTACAGTGACAAATCGAGTCAACTCATAATAATTTCATTAATATTAACAGTAAGAAACTGAAATCATACAATACTAATATAACATAAAGGCATGTAACAGAATAGTTGCGGGAAAATTATCCCCCATCTATTTTTCTACATCTATTTTTCTGACTTCTGCGGCATAAATCCCAACGCGGCGTGCCGAAGTTATCCTATGGTTTATTATTTGCCGAAGTTATCCTATGGTTTATTATATAAATTTTATTTTTAAACAAACTATATATATTGCAACATATATAATAACGCAATGTTAAATGCTTAAATCTGAAGTCTGAAGTTTCTCACAATACATACGAATCTTTTCACGTCTCCTTGTTCCAGATGGGATATATGGAAGTAGTGATACCGCCTGACATAATGGATGACGAGTCCGCAGATGGTATGGTCACTCACGAAGGAGGCAATATAAGATTGCGATGCGTCGCCACCGGTTCGCCGAAGCCTATTGTTACTTGGAAACGAGAAGATGGTCGTAATATTATCCTCAGAGAGGATGGGCAGAAACAATGTAAGTGAACTACTGTACTTTCAAGGAACTTCTATAAGTGATTTCTTATCTACGACATCTTAAGCGACGCAATACTGGTTCCGAAAATTTAATTAAAAAAATTAAATTTAAACTTTAATATCGAAAATTTTTTAATATATTAAGAAATATTAAAAATAAATGAAGAATTTAATTTTCACGAAAGAACGAATAATGAAACGCGGATTTTCTATTCTAATTAAAAATTTGGAAGAGATGTCTCATCCTTTTTTCATTATATTAATATTTCAATAATAATAATGAGGGATGCGATAAATTAGAACCTAAATTTGAAATGCATTCAAAGCCTCCGCCGCTCGATAATTAATGTTCATCACTATAAGAGGCATTCAATAGACATATATTAGTGGATACATACATTAGTAGATTCGAGTACGCCGAGCTCAAAATATAACATGCAAACTGCTGTGCAGTCCATGCTCTGATGAACTTATATTCACTTACCGTTGATATTTTAGAATAAGCTTTGAATCGCATTACATTCGCAGAACTCAGCATTCTCGTAAAATCGAGTTATCTGAGATTCCTTTGAAACCGCATGTTTCACGAACGCATTTGGCAAGATGACTATATATATATCGTTGGAATAATAACAGATTCAACAGAGTCAAACAGTGCAAATTACGACTGTCTGAGATACGCGAAGTGGGCAAAATGTAAACCGGATTTATTTATATTACAGGATATTCCAAAAACAAAGCTTGCACTCTCTTTTAACCTTATATAATATTATGTATATGTAGAATTAAAATTAAAACTTTCCTTAAAAAATTTTGTGAATTTTGCGAGACTTCATGTAATGATACGTCGTATTATATAAAGATGACTGAATTTAATTTGTATTCAAATTTACCTTGCATTGTATTGTTAAATAGAAACGGATTGTGTTTTCTGAGGAATTCCTTGATGCTTATATTTCATCGTAACCCGAATATTGTGTAGCCAATTATGTTTCCTTTTACTCATCATTAATAATTTCATATTCTCGAATTTAATGATACTAATTGGTTTCAATGGAACAATAATGACAATAATAACATGCCGACGTTTACTCGCATGCGACGTTTCCCAAATGTAAATAAAAACAAAGTATTAAACTCGATCGAATTTTCCTTTATAATTAAATTTAATAAAACATCTCATTAAGTTATAACCCTAATTAATAATTGTTTAATAATATTATGCTCAAAGTAGGAATAAATTTTGATTATGTATTTAAGTCTACGCACAAATCAGAGTGTGGTTTGCTACTAAAAACTGTTTAACTTCTATTAAAATGATGATTTAACAAAATCTTCATTCGAACGTTGTCGTTCGATATTAATCGATAATGAAAATGCATTTCTCTGTTTAATTTAGAGATATAAAACTACCGAAAAATATTTAAAAAATGTGAAAGTCTAATATGAAGTAAGTGTATTTTTAAATAGATTGTAAAGACAATTAGAAATTGACAATTAATCACGTTCAATTAATCCAGTTGTTATAAAATATATAAATTTCTGCAAAGATATCTCTCTTTAGATAATAATTATGCTTATTTGTTATTTTAAAGTAGAGTTGGTCAGAGTGTTTGGAATTATACTTTGAAGTTGAGAATTTGACATTAGTTTAGGATTCACACGTTCAAAGTTAACGTCTGACTTAGTATAGGATGCATGTTGAACGGCGAATTCTAACTGCGAAGCAGGACATATTGCAGAAACAGGGTCATAGGTAACGACATGCTCATGCATGCCGACATGGTTTCTCGTTCTCGGTCATCTTAGCCTTATTATCGAATTGCGTCTTTGATTCATTGCCATTGTTGAATGCAGAATAATTTATTGAATACTGCAGATGTCATAGAAACTGTACAATAGAAAATACATAAATTTCATTATGAGAAACAGTATTTGAAAAGAGAATTAAATCAAAATCTGATTTCGGAGAAAAGTTTTTGAGAACAATATCACGTCATTTATGTATAATGTTTAAATATTTATTATTTTCAGATATATCAGTATAAAGTGCAAAAGTGACGTTTGATTATTGTCAATATAAATAACGAAGAGATCCTTTGTGTAAGGATAAAAAGTTTTCGGCTACAGGAAGTGATGAAGAAACGCAATCGTTTTTTATGAGTATCATTGATAACATCCATTCTTTTTACACCATTAGGCGGGATTAAGTTCAAGAAGAGTCAGCGATATGCACAAAGCTCCCGGGAAGAAAGTGCCACGATTATGTCGATTCTCTAATTAAGACGGCCGTGCCGACGCGGCTGGAAAAGTGTCGGAGCGATAAAGTGTCGAGACGCATCAGCGCGGAATAATCGATCGTCTCTCGCGTTTACTCGAGCCCGTCGGTAATTAATTACAGCGCGAACGGTAATTTACACTCCGCGGCAAATACATAAGCACACTCCCCCACAATGCATACGCGGAGGAAAGAGGGAGGGTAGGTATATGTCTAAAACCATAAATTATTACGACGCGCTGCTTTGAATTTAATCGTAAAATAAATAAATCGATAAATACATATATTGAATTCTACGACGCGCCTCTCCCATCGTGCCGTCCTCCATTTTTCGTTATTGTCACGATGTGTCTCCTCCTCATTTCTGTCAGAAGGGAATCTCACGCCGAGGGAATCTCACATTGAGCGTATAAAGATCTATTTAGCGCCTCCCGCGGATTAAGAGAAATTGTAGAAGAATCGTTCTAGGTCCCATAAACTTCAAGTGAACTCGTTTTCGCGATTAATCCTACCCGAAGGATTAAAGTTTAACAAGGGTTAACGACCCCGTGACGAGGTCGAGGATGAGGATCCACTTGTCGTCCTTCGCGAGTTAAAGTGCACTTATTGACCGCTCTTACAAGCAATCCAACCACGTCACCCTAGGTAATCCCCGATCCGCTATACGCGGAGTACATTCCGTGTACAAACTGCGATCTTGCTGGAAGGATTTCCGAATCCCCGACGACCTGTCAGCTCTTAGCGTCATTCTCGTCTGGAGAGATTAGTCGAGGAGTTTTCGTGTGAAAAAAAATGAGAGAGCTCGAGAATCTTCGAGGCGGATAGAAAGAAGGATGAACAGACATAAAAGAAGAAATTCTCCGATCGTAATCGCCACTTCGTACCGTTTTCGTTTTCCCCGACTGCCATCGTTCTCCTTCAACTATCGTTCTTTCCTTTGCCCATCCGTGTCAACCTGATCTTCGAAGCGTCGTAAAAATAGACACCTGGAGAACATCCGGGGTGACACTCGTTAAACGCGGGAAGGACTTTGGCAGGAGATCGGTGAAGAAGATCCGTCTGAGAAGGAGGAAGAGAAAAATAACGAACGATAGCGCACGAACGAATGATCGTAAAGTCGCCTTCTTCTTCCTACTGATGCCTCCGTATATCGCGAAAGATGGAAGACGTAAGAGAACGAGTCACCCAAGTTGGCAATCGAGATCTCGTCACCTCGCGGATGCGTCGTTCGCGACAACGTGACTTTTTCGTATTGTCGATTAAACGGAATTGCGGGACTGGATATACGCCGTAAACTTTTACAACAATTCCTGGTAACGACACTCAAAATTTGACGGTCGTCGGAACAACTCCAGTTGACTGTCTCTCGTAGAAATTTAAGCGGTGATTTCCGAGAAGTCTTTTTATATTGATTTAATAATAAGGTCGAAAAAGTGCTGGGGGTGCGCATAAGCTAATAATAATATAGTTTCAATTAGAGCGTTCGATAAAATACATAATTATTCTTAAGTACAATATTATAAATGGAAATTAGATCTCTATAATAATAAAATAAAGATATTAGATAATATTTTTATCTTTTTTATCTTGATAATATATAAATATTTATTAAATAGCAAGAATTTTTTATTTTTGCTCGAAACGGATCTTGATGTTTGATATTTATATGCAAATGTGCAAATACATATTTCAGTTCTAAACTGAGCGCTGATTGACTGGAGATGCGTTCCGTTTTCACGCTTACACACTAAATACCAGTTTATCCTTGTTATCAAATGTTATCTATCAAATATTAAATACAACATGGACAAATGATGCTTACAAGCACTGTAAGCGCAAAAATCTTTTTATAAGACAAATAATTATTAAAACTGTCGTTCATAATAATGCTTGAAACTAAATAAATAATTTTTGTGATAACTCGATATTAATTTTTATCTTTTTTTCCACTCTTAACAACATTGATGATTGGATGATGCGAGTATGCCATTAAATTCTAAACAATACTCTCACGTGAATTCAACTGAAACTTTCATGTCGAAAATATATTTTCATATGAAAATTATGCTAGTGATTTTATGTAGACGACCATACACATCAAATATACATTCAACGTAAATCTCAGTAAACTTTATCGGAATGTATTCATCGTACCTGAAGTTAATAACATCTACATAAACTGTGGCCACATGCAAAATTATTAACATTGTATTAAAAATACGATATAAAAACATAAATTTTTGCAATTGAAAGAAAGAAGACTGGAAAAAATATTATAGATTATTTTGTCTCCCGGGAGATATTACGTCGCACAAAGAAGATATGTACAATGTTAAAAGTTCTAAATATTGATCTTCCCGGTTGCAGCTCTGAAAACCTTCGTCGGTGAGACGCTGGAACTGACGGGAGTGCTTCGACAAGAGATGGGCACATATCTCTGCATAGCCAGCAACAATGTGCCACCGACGGTCAGCAAGCGTTACTCCGTCGATGTTCACTGTAGGTATCACGCCGCGATGCGGACGTTAATTAGCCGTTGCCTCGTCGTCGTCACATTGAATACATTACCAGGGCAGAATGCCCGAACATTATCCCAGTCATGTTCTCACGATTGTCGAGCAACGGATATAGGCACCGTCAATCACGCACGTTAATGAAATGTATTATGAAAGCTTCAATTTCTCAAAATAAAAAAATAATATGTTATTTATAGAAAATAAAGCATCATAATTGAATGATAATTAATTACAAAGAAACGCGATTGTCTGAAAAGTTATAGATTTTTACTTTAAAAGTTATTATATTGAAGGATTCCCCTGGATCCTTGTGTGTTATATTGCATAATTACTCGCTGTCTTTCATAAGTTCACGTATGACAAGACGGATAAAGATGAGAGCGTTAATTAATTGTTTAATTAAACCGGGTATATAATGATTATAATGCTGCTAAGACAATATGTGCTTGAAACAATGTTATATCGAAACATTATACTTCTATGCCTCTTCCAAATTTTAACTAATTATGAGATTTTTTTATAATTTCCTATTAATTCAAGATTTATCCACAGATTTTAAAATTTGTATAATATTCTTATATTATATATAGGTATAATTTGATTTTTTTGCTGTTAAATTTTATTATTTTAAATATTGTAATTTGTGTAATTCGCATACCATGATGAAAAAATTTTGTAACTCTTTTAGAAAATTGTTTAGATTGTTTTATATGATTTGAAATACTTTACAGAAATGCTGAGAAAGTCTATATTTTTTTTAGAATTCTTTGTATAGATTCTGAAATATGTTAGAATTTTTGTATTTTATACAAATTTTTTCCGATGAAAATTTATAAAATCTCAAGTAATTTAAGATATTTAGAACACTTTATAAATTTAAAATGTAAAAAATTCTTAAAATTATTACGAGATAAGAAACTTTTTTTTATCAGGATAATGAATTTTAAAGATAGGTACAGCGTTTTCATTTCAATTATGTCGAGCTCTCTTTTGTAAATGTAAATTTTATTATAATGTACTTTAATTACTAGTGAGAATTATATCGATTATTAATGCTTCTTCAATATCGGTGGTAAAACTATCATCTGGCTTCTGTACAGCGCTGTGGTTAGGAATATACCTAGATAGAGATTTTCAATAGGAAATGAGGTTGAGTTAAACTTTAAAACATTTTTCGATATCTATATTATCTCAATTTCCCATTCAAAAACTTTTCCCCTAGAACTATCGCACAACTTTATTAATATTAAATACGAAACAATACGAAAAAAAAACTCTATCATTATAGTATAGTATAACAAATATTTTTTCAACTTTTTTATGATCAACATTGATCGTAATTAAAATATTTTTATATCAATGTTGTTATATATTTTTGTGTATTTTTTTGAAATGTCGCATACAATAACGTAAAAATTGTTTGTTTTAATGTTAGGCAATCCAAAGTTTCATCACTGGAAGACAACGTTTGTTGCGAAAAGTATGCCAATAACATTCTTCTGGGAGAAACAATAGAATTACCGGGAATGCGCGCATTGTTCGCAACGTTATACGCCTCGCGTATCGGGAGTCTAAAAAATCACCGTGCAATTTGGTTAACGGCATTCGCAAATGAAAACTTTATCAACCCCCGAAGTTCACCCGCGCTGGGCGTTTTTCTCGCGCGTGAAACTTCCGGCCGCGCGCTACTGCAAAATTAACCGGCGGGCTTGACGATTTATCCACGTCGTCGCGGGTCGTGTAAATATTTGAGCGCAAAGGGTTTCGCATTAATTCGCTGCTTACGAAATGTAATATTAACCCACCGTTGGCTCTCGTGCACAAAGTGCGACAGAACCAGTTAATTCTTGAATGAGAAGCACGCTCTCTCCTTTGGGATTCCAAACGTATTTTTCACTCTATTTTTTTATTCCATCTATTTTGGTCTTCTGTCTGACCTCATTTTGCTCGCCTCTAAATAACGCGTAAAATTTTTTTGCCTTCACAATTCTTTTTTAATTAACCAAGTAATTATTTAAGATAATCTTCGTAATCTTATTAGGACAAGAAATGTTGCGTTAAAAAAAAATATGAAGATTTATACAAAACTGAAAATGTGCAGAATGAACAACACATACTTACTCATTGTTATTTTATTTCGGATGTTTAATATTAATAATGTACATTTTTTGATAAGCGCAAAATATTTGCTCGCCGAAGAGCAAACAATTAAAAAAAGACGACGGAATATCGTGCTATTCTCTATCGAATCGGAGACTACACTATTATTCCTTAATTGTGATAATTTAATGATCGGTTGTTTCAGTTTCACCTCTTATTAAAGTGACAAATCAATTAGTGGCCGCGCCGATTAATAGCGACGTCGTGCTACAATGTTATGTCGAAGCGTCGCCGCATGCTATGAATACTTGGTACAGAGATGCAGGTGAGAGACAGAATATTTCATATGATCTACTTTTCGTACAATCTGCTATTTCCAAAACGTGAATTATTTATACAATTTGGGAAGACAAATACTTTCTAATATAAAATCTGTTTTTGGGAACCTCGAAATACAAATACTTTTGGATTCGTAAAAAATTGCTGAAAAAATAGCTGTCTCGCGAATTAAATTAAGTTCAGTCAAAAATTTGTTAAAATTTGAATTTGATAATCAGACACCCATAATTTGTATTATCTCACATTACACTAACAGATTTGCACTCTTGATTAACCATAGAATGGCTGCAATCAGTTTCTAAAGCGGAAACTCCAACATACCATAATAATATTGATTGCAAGTCAGAATTGCGTTAGATTGAAAATCTGTGCATCCACGCATACACGCACGTATATATACACACACACATACACACATTTCACGCGATTGTATTATAGTTTTGTCGCGTCACGAAGAGACTTTTTGCACTAGACGCGTTAATCAAATATGTAAATTCGTGAATTGCTCGTAAACGCGCTGCCGTTCCGAAAAAAAGCTCCATAAATTTCCTGTCAAAATCAATGCGTTTGAAAATTTTTGATTAACGACGACAGTTTCTCACGGATGATTTCAAAGCGTTACTTTATGCTGCGCAATAAACGATACACAAATATTGAAAAATACATATGAGAATAATTGATACAGTTGTACAGCAAAAATTGAGTCATTTATATCGCTCTGATTGGAAAACCATAAAAGTGTTGTTTATAAGCTACACATTTCTCTTGCAGTTATTCACTCGAGTGTAGGTACGAATATGTTTTTCATCTTGTTTATTTGAATCTTTATTTTTTGCAAAAATTTTTATTGCTCCCCGGTGTATTAGTAGTAAGAATTTACTTTACCAAACATTAGCTGTCTTTGATGTTAAAGTAAACATTTTATTTTCAAATATTAAAGCGTACTTGGAAACATACTGAAACGTAATTTGAACATTTAATAAACTAGTCGTACGCACTGTTTTAAAGTTAAAATTTTAAAGTTAAATAATTGTCTGTTATTCAACGCGTTTTAAATGAGCAGTATTTTACTGAATCGTATCAGCCTATATTGCACGATTGTATTTTTGATCGCTTTTGTGGGACAGAAATTGAATTCCGCGGCGAACGTTTCTGCTGCACATGAAAGAGCCGCGCAATTAAAAACAGCGCAATATTTCCATTCGCTTTCTATTTAGGCGAGAAACTGCTGCCTAGTGACAAATACGTAATGACGGAGCAACCGTTGAACGAGTACTCCTGGCAAATGAATCTCACTGTCAATTCCCTGGAAAAACGGGATTTTGGTGGATACGTGTGCTCGTCCGTCAACGCGCTCGGAAAGTACGACGGCGTAGTTCGGTTACAAGGTACAAAGAATTCTCTAATATTATCTAAAATTGTATTTTGTCTGCTCCTATTATCTTCTTCTCTAATAGCTCATTCCCGATTATAAAACGAGTAATATATCTTGCGATATGTTTGACAGTATTTAAAAATAATATCGATCTTTTTATTTGCAATTTTCACGTGTGTGATGTTAGATTAGAATTATAAAATTTTCTGTTATTTTTCATCAATAAATTAATAAGCTTTATCAGTAAATTCTAAAAACTTCTATTTTTTTTACATTAGCATTATTTAATATAATTCTCTCAACATTATTATGCAGCATATTACGCAGTATACCATGATGTTTTATCATTTCCTATTTAGAGCTGCATCTTTCTGCGAAGACGACACCGACGACACTCATGAAGAACACGGATATTAGGCAGCGCAAGAAGCCAGTAGTGAAAGGTAAAAAAAAGAACAACAGCAGCGGCAGGCGAGGACAAGCGGGCGCTTTGGAGGAAGGTGATTCCATCAACAGCGATGATGATTTCGGTACCACGCAGATCATGACTGGTAGCACTCAAGAGGGCCAAAGAACGGATAGGCCCGTCGTGCCTTCCTTACCGCCACCGCCTTGGGTCACCGTAAATGCCGCGAATCTCAGGCATCCCTCGGTGTCCGCGATTTTGCTTTTGCTTCTTCTGCCGACCACCTTGTAAGACGCGAAGAGCTTGAAAAATAAATGATTATGAGAGAAACTGCGGTTATAAAGATCCACGAGTCGAAGAAGTATAAATTTAAAATCTCGATCCTGCGCGACATAGGTAGAAGAATTAACATTTGATTAATTAACGTTGATTTAAAGTTTCAAGCACTGACTTTTTGAAATTTTTTTAATTAACACACGTTTGGAATTATTGTGAATTTTTTTATACTTTTATTATTTATATTATTAATATACAGGGTGTTCCGTAAATTTTTACCAATTGCTTTCGTATAGATAGAGCGGGCTAAATTGAGATCGAAAAATTCTCTTTATCATTTTACAATTTTTACAATGAGATATTGATTACTAAATATTGCCGAAAATGGTTTTCAATAATTTTTCACTCAAATACTATCAACTTTACAGAAAAACTGCAAGAGACAAAAATTATTTATTTTCTTCCCATAGAACCCTAAGAATTTTTTCAGAATTTTTTATCAACTTTTTAATATTACATTTTTTATTTTTGCCACCATAAAAAAAATGTGATATTAAAAAATTTTTTAAAAATTTTGAAAAAATTCTTAGAACCTTATAAGAAGAAAATAAACAATTTTTATTTCTTGCTGTTTTTCTATGAAGTTGAGAGTATTTGAGTAAAAAATTATTGAAAACAAATTTTCAATATTTAGTAATTAATATCTCGTTAATCAATGCGAAAATTGCAAAATGGTAGAGGACTTTTCGACTCAATCCGCTCTAATACAAAATCGATTGACCAAAACTTACCGAACATCCTGTATATTTCACTATAAACTTATCTGAAAACTTTAAATGCAATTACATAACTTTTTTATTTTGTATTAACGTGATCATTTATATATTTTTTTTTTCTACAATAAAATCAATCTTAAAATATTCAATGTTACATAACTATCTTGTAGGAAACGATTATCTCCGCTGTTAATAATGGTGAAAGTTTTCTCTCAAAGCTTGTCAGAATATATTTAAAGAGGGTAATCGTTATAAAGAAATCTCTGAATATTACAGATTTCTACTTTAATCATTATTTGATGTACTTTACGTTTTTTGCGATGTCAAAATGCTTTCTCGGATTACGTGCCTCGCTCTAAGTATTGATCGCGAAATCCAATATCTTTGAAGAGTAGAAAACCAATCTATTTAAGGGGAGAAAAGCTTGATTCTAACGGAATCTGACATCGACTGCCTGGTCATTATCTTCATTACCCTCTATCATTTATTATATATAATTCCCCCCTGGCAGCTTTTATCTTTTTAATTATGACTTTAAAATAAACATTAAATTTGTCGTGTGATTGCATTCTAGAAATCTATCTTCGTAAAATTATAATTTACGAGAATTTTAAGAAAGTTTTTAAGATATTGAAAATATATAAAGCATATTTTTACTAAAGAACAGAGTAAGTTTTCTTCTTCTCAATTAAATCATTGCGATATTTAACTTGTTGTTCATAAGAGAATTAATATTTCACGTATCGTCGGATATCATTTACATACGAAACTATTATAAATTCAGGATAGAGATTAATGAATGAACTTTGGAAAGCAAGCAAAAGGGTTAGTTAGGGACACCTCGTGGATCTTCATTAGTCGCTTAAAAGTAACGCAAAGGGACGCGCTTTGCGTATGCGACAATCCTATCTGGGTAGGTCAGTCCCTCTGGCGATGATGTAAATATAAATGAAGGTCGAGTAAATTAAAAAAAAATGTACAGAGAAGACTCTGCTTCCGAGTTATTTAGACCTTATGATAGTGCTTCTAAAAGTTTGCAAATAAAAATCCTTTGAAATACACTAATATCTTTATTGAAAAACTTTATATTAAATAAATGCAGGAAAATACAATTTTATAAAAATTGTATGAAATTAAAAACTCTTGTGTTCTACAATATTATATTTCAAATTTTTATTCAATTTATTATCACAATTTAAATGATTATAAATTGGCAAGTTCAATTTTTCTTTAAAAATATTTCTATAGCGCTGTTTGAGGATTTGAGACTTGTGATGGGAATAGAGTCGAGAGGATGAAGCGAAGTCATGCTGAAAAAAGATGAAAAAAAGAAATATAGGTCTTCCCCTTATTCGATATAACAAGAATGTATCTAGATGCGATCGGATGTAGTCACTGCTGCGACCAAAAAGACTCCGTCGAAACTTTCGACAGGGTCTCTGTAAATATACGCGACACGATGTCAACACGTGAGTTAGAGAGGTTTTTTCCTCTCTTTCTCTCTCTCTCTCTCTCTCTCTCTCTCTCTCTCTCTCTTTCTCTTTTTCTCTCGTTTAGACGTAACCGGCGATTAATCGGACTGTAGATAAAATACAGGTCAAACAAGTTCGTGCATCGCTCGATCGACACGGTGAACACGGAAAAAGGAGATAACATCGGGGTGCGAATGTGCCGGAACTGCGAGATGAGTTCTCTGTGCCGACATCCTGCATGCTGCAGAGTTCGTATAGATCTCGTCGTGGCTATTGAATTTAACTGTTCAACAGACCTTGCAAAAAGCCGAAGCAAGAGGCAAACAAATCTGTAGATCGAAATAGACTGATCGAAGAATAACACATCTTGTTTTTTTAACGCTATTTATCGGAAAACTGTTTTGCATCAGCTGTTTTATGAGAGACGTTTTTTATCGTGCAGAAGAAACACGAAATTTACGCGATGCACGAACTTCCGATTCGACGTTAAGAGTTCTCGCAAATTAATGTTCGTATTTTTGTCGCTTAGAGTTGAAGTACATGGAATAAATACATATTTCAAAATATAAGTTATTCCTTTTACTTCGTGCGAACGTTAATAATTGACATTTATATAAAAATTAAAAAGATTTTACACTTTATTTTTAACAAATGTCATATAATCTTTACTTTATATACTATAGCTTCTCTTTATATTATATCCATATTAATAGCAAAGAATCTACTTATAGATATATATATATATAGACAGCAAAAATTCATGAGCTTTTCTATAATTGAGCGGTCTGAAATGCGATAACGTGGGCTAATTGATCCTGATGAGCTTCTGTAAATTATTCTGTATATACATAATTTTTTGTTTTTAGCATTCGCTGTTCAAAAATAAATCATGTGCTGTTATAATTGTTGCTGTTGATAATTGCAAGTGTATCGATATAAATTACAGAGGATCAATAAGATACGAAGTTTTGTCAAAGAAAATTAAATTTATTCGAGATTCGCGCACGCGCTCAGGCTCCTGATCCCCCGTTTCGCTGGCGACCGTTTGCGGCCCCGTTTCGTCTTCCACAATACTTTTTTATCTTTCCATGAGCATCTGTCGCGACCAGGACACTGGACAGGCTAAATGTGCGCTCGACTATCGCAAATTGGCGTGGCTTAATTCGGTCGGTGCACTTTTACGATTAGATGAGCCGACGTATATTGTAGTCCGAACGCAGAGCGGAGGGCACGACAATAAATACGGTATAGTGAAGTCTCGTCAGATCGGACTTTCATTTAGCTTAAAAGCTCGCTAGAAAATGCCGGCAGTTTAATATTGCTTTCCCGTTATTCTTTTAGGAAATATCCCACTATGAGATTTATGGCAAGATTCATCATATTGATTTAATTGCGCTTAAATTGCGATTTTTACCATCAATTATTCAACTGAAATTCGTAAGCGTTAAAATTAATGTAATGAAAACGCCGACACGTTATATTATTAGATGTATAAAATATATTTTTTTAATGTTCATTTGCATTAATACCTTTGTAAAATTCAAAGGATCGATATCCTGTATTGTAAATAATATATTATTGTATTTAAATATATTATACACTTAGTGATAATACACATTGTAATAATGCAAGGCACTTTACAAAAATCCGGCGAGTTTTTAAGCACATCACAGACATTGCTTGACGCACTTCATATATAATATAAAATATGCGAGGTATATAAAAAGATGCATTGTGCACATATATTTTTGTAGTTACAGTGTACTCGATGAAGTGAAAAATTTGGTTGAGTTAAATTTGAAATTAATTAAAGAACATAATACTTTAAATTATCTATTTTCGTCCTTAAATTGCTTAATATTTAATAAATAATTTTGCTTTATAAAATTATTAGAAAAAAGTATTAGAGCAAATAATATTTTTTTTCATTTATAATAATCATTTATAAGTGTAATAAAAAAAAACGTGCATTTTTTATATACTTTGTATATGCAATATATACATAATGTACATTTTTTCATATACGTAATATATAAAGTCCTATTAGGCAAAATCCATTGAATATCCTTTTATTATAAGATACGCTGTTACAAGAACGCAGCAAAAATTCATCGGCGTTAAATATAAAAATAAACAAAAATACATATACACGGCAACGAGACATATGAATCATATAGGACCACGTTTAAAAAATGTATGTACATACTCTCGTATTACATATTGACGAATACATATATGTAAATAACACAGAAGCTGTGTATGGACGTTCGGATTTTCGAGGTAAGCGTTTAGGATTCGTTCGATTCGATGTATCTTCGAACGAGACTAGATTTTGTAATAATATGATATATATATATATATATATATATATATATATATATATATATATATATATATATATATATATAT
>Ga0157364_1003815_pt1 | contig 14787 bp, 5 predicted proteins | sample AttsexASBM2_FD_111476 | JGI IMG/M metagenome (GOLD analysis project Ga0157364, IMG submission 111476) | Fungus gardens microbial communities from leaf cutter ant in Ribeirão Preto, State of São Paulo, Brazil - Atta sexdens ASBM2 | ecosystem: Host-associated > Fungi > Mycelium > Unclassified ... | reverse complement strand
AGTAAATGATATTATAGAGTTATTTGACAAGTTTTATAAGTGTTTACCGAATTTAGCAATGCTGATAAATATTGCACCAGGTAACGGGAAAATACGCCTCAGCACTAATGTATACAGGGGACGGGAATACTCCTTTTTTGTTTATGGTAAGTAGGGTTTATTTGCGGTAAAGTTATATATTAACTATTTCTTAAATATTTTATATATTTTATTAGTTATACCTTACATTGAGTTAGTAAATATAAATTTATTTTGGCTGATTTTATTAAATAATAAATAGAGCTGGAGTTAAAGAATAATAGCACCTTCAATACCAATAATATTATTATAAAAAATACCCATTAGTAGAACTCCTATGTGTGCAACACTTGAATAAGCAACAAGTTTTTAAACAATTTGTCAGATAGTACTAAAAGATGCAAAAATAATTTTAATAACAGCAAATGTTTGTATTAGAGGATTAAATTAAATAGTAGCATCATGTAGAATAGGTAGAATTACTCGTATAAAAGCCTAAAAATAAAGTTTAAAATTTACTCCAGCCTACATGTTCTTCCTAATGAACATAAGTAAGTAAAGTATTAAAAGGTACAAGAGGTGTTTTAATAGGTAGAGCAATGAAAAATAAAAAATTTGATAATTAATATCAATAGTAGAAATATTAATCAGTACAAAGTTTGTTGAACCAACATTATTTATAATTACTAGAACAGATAGTAGTATAAATAGAGAACATAGTAGAGTATAAAGAAATAGAAGAAAAGCTGCTCGTACTCGAGTTTGTTCAGCTCAAATACCAATAATAAAGAGTAATAAGAACAGATTCAAATAATACGTAAAAATAAAGTAGATCCGTTACTATAAATAGTGCACTAAGTAATAGTTTTATAACTCCTTATTTTACTGCGAATCTTCCTTAATTTTTATTATATAAATAATCATTATAAATTTTATCTTTATTTGTTACTTTAATTAGTGGGTTAGTTTCTCATTAATTTATTTAATTAGTTTTTTAATTTATTTATTTTTTAATATTTGTTTACTTAATTTAAGTATGAATTTTATCTAAATAAGAGTTAATCTCAAATAGAGATAATAAAATTATTAAGTGATAAGCTTAATATATATATTAATACCTTGGAATTACTAATAAACTCGATTAAATAATATATTTCGATAGTTAAAGGTCACGTTACTAGAATGTATAACGATAAGAGATTTACCCTGTTATTTGATAATAGAAGATAGATTTTATCTATGTCTTTGTGCTCATTAGCTATTATTCGCAAAGAATGATCATGAAAAATATGATTTTAATATTTCTGATAATAAATTTAAGTTTATACAAAGTTGTAAAAATGAATTTGACAAGATATTATCTATTAATAACTGGTAGTTTAAATTGTTTTTATATATTATTTTTTGGGATACTTATTATTCTATAATATAGAAGTAAATTAATATAACTAGATAAACTTATTGATATTAATTATTAAGTATAATTTTCATACTTTAACTATGAATCAAACTTAATTACTTTTTTTATTATTTTTAATAATTTATTTTATGTTTAAAACAAGACCCTTACCGGATGGTTTAAGAATCATAGCGATAATTAGTATTATGTGATAAATTATTTGAGCAAAGTTTAAGTAAAATTTTAATGACTCTTATTTAGTTTGATAAGTGTTTTAACAGAGTGTATTAGCAAATTTATTCATTATGTACTTAGCTAATTAATCATATACTAAGACTTACTTATTAATAACCAGTTAAAATAAATTCGTATTACTACTTATATTAAAACTAAGATTTATCTGAGCATAATTTATCTAATATTTTCTGTTGCTTAGGATTAGTTATATTTCATATTCATAGATTTTCTTTTGATACTATCTATTTCTATGCTACATAAAGATTTATATAAATCTACATCTAACTATAACTCAATAATAGTTTAAATAAGCAATGTATTTTACTTCTATTTGTTGCTAACCATATAAATTTATTAAGAGGTTGGTTTATAAATCTTACTATACGATAATATGTTTGCTTTTCATCAGATATCTAATATGTACACTTACCTAAATTAATATGAAAGATACAGATACCATAGACTACTACTTAAATATTGTATTAACCTTTAATTTATGTTAAACTCCCGTACTCAACTAATAAAATAAATTTAGGTATTCAACTTATTAAAATTAATTACCTTGCTGTACTCTGCGTATTTTAATAAAAAGATAAATAAACAATATAATAATAAATTAAGTATTAACCACGAATGAATAGATTTTAAGTAGATTCCCTGTACTAAAATAGAATACTAATTTAGATATAATCACGTACTCATTTAAAGTTTACTTATTTATAGGTATACTACCGTACTAGTATAGTTAACATAGGTAAAGAACCTATTTCAATAAACAATAAATAATAAATAAATAATAAAGTAAATAAAGTAATAAAATAGTATTGGGCTATTATCCTAATAATAATATATAATTAATTAATAAAGTTAATTAAAACTTTCATAACTAAAATATTTGAATAAATAATTAATAAATAATAGAAATAAACTCTCCGTAAATAATAATAAACTTAAATAACTTCATTAAATAAACTATATTCTGTTACTCGTTGTTTCTTCTTCAATTTAAAAAATATGTTTATAAGACTATTTTAGTTTTTCTAATAATTTTATATGTATTTCATTTGTTAAATTAGATTTTAATTAAAAAAAGATTATCAATTAAAGTAATTACGCCTAAATTAAAAAAGATTACAAGTTATTGATTAAAAATTAGAATAATTAAAAAAAGGTAGGCCCTATAATAAAATAATGTTTATATTGATAATTTAATTATAATTAATAAGATAAATACAGATCCTCCGCATCACAGAACTATTCATATTTGAAGATATAAATTGATTTTAAATAAATAATAATGTTACTAAAATAATATTACGCTTAAGTTAGCACCTACTAATATTAAACTTGATATTAATTTTGTATTTACTATTTAATACGGTACACAAACCTATTATCAGAGTAAAATTAATTTTATTATAAATAAATTTATAGATAATTGACCCAAAGTAGTAAATATTTTGTTTTAATTTTATTATACTAGTATTCTGCTTTTCCTAACAAACAAGTTATACATAAATTTATATAAATTATTAAATAGAAAAGTATAACCTGCGCAACTACAAGACTAAAACCAAGTAAAACATAATTAGAAATAATAAGCTGCGCATCACATATAGCATCAAAGTACAATATAAAATAATCTAATTAAAAGATTTAGATAAGATGATTCGCACTGCTTCATTTAACAAAGAATTTATCTGAGATAAAAAATATTTTAAAATAGTATTTCCTTCGCCTCCCTTATTAAAAAGTAATATATATATTTTATATAAATAATTTGATAAACAAATACTCCACACCGCTTCATTGCTTAACATAGTAATAATTATCTTGAAAATATTAATATAATAAATTAATAAAGTGTGATCCGGTTCTCTACCTTTATTTAAAATGGCTATAATTTTTATTAAACTACATACGCATCTCCTTCTTTATCTTAATAGAAACATATTTTGATAAAATTAAATAGAGAGATTAATACATGCGCCTTCCTCTAGTTTACGATTCAGATTAAATTAAATTTTAATTAATTAAAGATAAGTTTTATTAACACGCTACGCTTTTGACTAATCAACTAATACTTAACTTGATATAAAATAAATTAATTATAAAAACTAAATATTAACATGCTCGCATTATATAATACATGCTTAAGTATCTTAATAACATAATATATAAATGTAACTGCGCGTATACTAAATTCCGAGATTAAGTAGCTATTTAACATATAATAAATAATATTAACGCATCTTACTTACCAAGGCTACTAAATTAGTATATTAAACCCTTAATATAAACTGAAGAAAATTAAGAAACTGTATATAAAAGTATTTTATTATTTTTATTTTTTATTTTTTATGTGGTCCATAATCGTTCCGTATAATATTACAATAAAATTGTATTTTCTAATGTGTATAGTTTAGCGAGAGCGAAGGTTCATCTTAAAAATGGGTAACCGATAGCATTATCAATCCTCAAGCGGGGGAGTGTATGTGGATATTAAAGCGGTAAAAGGAAGCTGAATAGAATCATCTTTGATTGTTAACTTACCCATAATCCACTCCAGCACAGAATAAAACTATCTTTAATATAAATAAAACTACACAAAAGAGCTGGCGAATATTATTAGCCGGATTGCAGATAATGTAAAATGCGGGCACTCCGTAAAACGCTAAAAAAGCGAACGAGCACACAAAGATAATGTGTATGTGGTAAACCACTCAGGACCTTAAAATATAATATTACATAAAGTCCTGCTCGATAACGGGGAAAGATCAGAACCCCTCTTCGTAATGGTAGAGATAAGCTGAATGCAATATTGTTTGGCGGATACCGCTGCTCCATAAATCTTATTACTTACTACAACGGTTCGAAAATAGTTAAAAGATTTTATTAATCGACACTAGGAACTAATGCTGTATCGACTACAAAGGATATATCTTTGGCTAATTTGGAGTAAAAGCTAAAAAATAAAGAAATGAAGCTTGCGCTATTAACTAAAGGATAAAATATAAAAAGGTATACAAAATACAGGAACAGTTAGCACGATCTTATGATTTTATAATATTTTTTTGCATAAAACTGTGACGAACAAAGGCGGAAAAACACCTGGAATAGATATTATAGTTTTAATAGATAAACAAGACAAAGCCGAGCTATTATATCTGTTAAATCGTCCAAAAGATTATAAAGCTTCTCCGGTAAAAAGCATAAACCCAACGGGAATACTTTAGAAATACCTACAATTCAGGATAAATGCTTACAAGCCCTGGTCAAACTGGTGCTATAACCGGTTACATAAACCCTTAAAAGTTTTGGATTTCGAAAAGACAGAACAGCCACAAAAATGCGCTAGCGGATGTCATATATGGTCTCAAAGGTGAGCAAGCATATTAGATGCTGATATCAAAGATTCTTCGATAATATATCACACGAATGAATTATGAATAATTTACCCCTTTCTCCTATTTTTAAATCCTTCGTTTACAAATGACTTAAAGCTGGTTTCATATATTTGAATAAGTATGAAGATTATCTAACTGGTACACCACAGGGAGCACCGGTAATAAGTAATTTGTTATGGATGGATTAAAAAAACGGTTAAGAAATCAGTAGAATATTTCTAAAAACCCAAAGGTGAAAAATCCATACGATTTAAAGACAGCAAAGGTGTAACCAAAAATAGAATGTTAACTAGCAAAAATAATGTCAACCGGTACGCAGATGATTTCATAGTGTTCGAACGAAGTAGGCTTTTAATAGTAAAACAAGGCATAAGTGAGTTTTTTAAAGAAAGAGGAGTATGATTATCTGAAGAAAAAACACGAATTATCAACTTCCAAAACGAATATTTAAAATTTATAGGCATATTTAGAAAATACTGGAAACCCAAATACGGCTTTGTAAAATATCATATAGGAGAAAAAGGAATCGCTATGTATCCCGAACGTACAAAAGTTAAAGAGGTTATCAAAAACTAAGTGAAGTATTTAGGAAAAGTTATAATTTAGACAGTTACAGTCTAATCAGTAAATTGAACCCTATTATAAGAGGATGGTATAATTATTTCAACTTAGGTAACTCCTCAATATACCGAGACCACGTAAGACAAGCACTATATAGACTATCCTGAACATGGGCCCACAAGAAGCAACCTAGGTGGGGGGTAAAGATAGCCCGATTCTAATTTAGAATAGGAAATGACATATTATTTAAAAATCGAAATTGAGTGTTTAGAGGCCCTAATTTAAAAGAATCTTGACAATAAGATTATCTATCTAATCGACCCTAGCAATATTGTTGCGTAAATATCACCCATGGAATATTTCAGACAGAAATCTATAAAGCCGTTCCACCCCTTTCACCCTGATAGATAAAATGTAATAAATATAAACGTTCGATAAAGCTTACAGAGCCCAGGTTTATAAGGATTCTTTAAAGATAAGTTGATGAAAAAACAACAAGCCCAGTATGCAACAGAAACTTAATACGAACAAACAGTGAAGGTATGAACTTTTCAGAAAAGGATATACACCACATTACACCTATCACCCAAAAAGGCGCAAGACACAAAGTACAGAATATGGTTATAATACACAGAGCATGCCATAAGGAAGTACATACAGTCGAGAGCCATTATAATAAAAATAATACTAGATAGTAAACCAATTCTAGTGTTATTATACATAATGCACCCCTTATGTCGGGTGAGTGACACGTACGGTTCTCCATCTTCTATACAAAGGTAATAAAAAGTAGATTCAGTTATTCAAAATTAACACTGTTTAATTTGTTCAGTGCTACTCCATCTTATTTACCTTAGTGAATTTTCATATAACATATTCGACAAACTGGCTTTTTAATAAAAATTAATTAATATATTTTATAAGTATATATAAGAAATTTAAAAAATAAAATTTAATAAAATTTATCATATTATATAATTAATAGATTTGTGAGGTTTATTTCTTATTTTTTCTTTAAATTAAAAAAATCACTTAAGACGAATTAGTAATAAAAACAAGGTACAAAATGAGTTTACTTAATTCTACCAATATTTATAATAAAAATAAAATTGGCTGTTACTTTTCTGGAGTTCAATTCTTACAAGAAAAGCATTTGGTGCAACGTTATATTTGGCAGCAGAACAATACAAGAAAGAAAACATTTTGGGATGATTACCATTATGATTTAACTGGAAAGATTGTTTTGAATGATGCTTTAATTAAAGCTGCTATTGATTCTTTTTGGAAAAAAATAGTTAGTGAGATTAAAGATGAACACATCATCGCGTTATTTAGAATTCAAACTCAAGATAATATAATCTTAACTATTGGTAATTTAATAAGCTTATCAAAAGATGATAAGAAATATTATTATGATCACATAATAAATAGATTATATATCAAGGATGACGAATACAGGAATGTTAATTTAACTAAAATTATTTTTAGCTTCGGTATTAGAAATGGGATTATTGAGAAGAAAAAACTAATCAATGAATATATTGATAAAGATTTAACTATTCAAAAACAATTATATAGAAATTATAAATTACCTATTACTATGGATCCTTTAAAATATGGTAAATTAATTATCTTAGAAAAAGGTGATCAAGGTAATAGTTACTATATGAAACTTACCCCATTAACTTTTGCCAAAATTATTCCTACTGATACTCTAAAAAACGATGTCATTATATATAGAAAAGGTAATCCAATTCTTGAGTATAACGATACCCATATAATTAAAGATGGTATAAACTATTTAGTCAGAAATATAAATAGTAATAAGTACTATTACCAATTAGATGGTAATTTAGCTTTAGTGTGTATTAACAAATTATGTAAATTCATAAAACCATTACCACAAAAGAAGTCAATAAAATTGAATAATAAAATTATCACTCTTGATATTGAAACTAGAGTTATAAATGGAGTACATATTCCATATTTAATATCTTGGTTTAAAGATACAAGTAAAAATAATGGATCCTATTATATAAAGGATTATAATAATCCAGATGAAATGATCAAAGCTTGTATTTTAGAACTTTGTAGATTTAAATTTAATTACCATAAAATATATATTCATAACTTTGCTAATTTTGATGGTATTTTTTTATTAAAAAATTTAACTGATTTATCTAATGATGTTAATGTTATAATCAATAATGGTAAATTAATTAGTATTGAATTTAAATTTAAAAAAGAACATTGGAAAAATCCTATGGTTTTAAGTTTTAGAGATAGCTATCAAATATTACCTGCTAGTTTAAGAAATTTAGCGAAATCATTTGATGTTACAACTCAAAAAACAATATTTCCATATAATTTTGTTAATAATCCTAATCTGGATCTTCTTTATATTGGGAAAGTCCCTGCTTATGAACATTTTGTTAATTTAACTTATGATGAATATCTTCTTTATTGTGAACAATTTAAAAATAAACAGTGGTCATTACATGATGAATCTATCAAATATTGTTTAGAGGATTGTAAAGCCTTACATGAAGTTATTTCAAAATTTAACTCATTTTATTTTAAATTATTTAAATTAAACATTAATGATGCTCCTACTATTAGTTCCCATGCTTTCAAGTTATATAGATCAAAATTTATGCCAATGAATTTAATTCCAATGGTGTATGGAGACGAATATGATTTCATTAAAATTTCTTATACTGGTGGATCTACTGATATGTTTATACCAACTAATTCTAATGGTGAACTAATATATGGTTATGATGTTAATTCATTATATCCCTATATTATGAAGAACTGTCTAATGCCTGTTGGTGAGAAAATATATTTTGATGGTGATATTAGGAAAATAAATCCGGATGCATTTGGCTTCTTTTATTGTGAAGTTGAGGCTCCAAAAAACTTATTGCACCCTATAATACAATTACATGTAAAAACTAAAGGTGGTTTAAGAACATTGGCTCCAACTGGAACATTTCATGTTGTAATTTTTTCTCCAGAAATGGATAATGCTATTAAATTAGGTTATAAATTTAAGATACTTAAAGGTTACACTTATAATAATAAAATTATATTTAGTAACTACGTAGAGAATTTATATAAAATTAGATCTGAATATTCTAAAGATCATCCTATGAACTATATAGCTAAATTATTCTTAAATAGCTTATATGGTAGATTTGGTATGAAGGATATTTTTGATACTACTTTACTTTTAGATGGTGATAAATACGCTGAATATACTGATAATATAGATTCTAAACCTTACTTCATTAATGATATAATTAAGTTAAATAATAAATTTTTAATTAAATTTGAAGATAAGGTAAAAAGCTATAATAATTTAGAGTATAATGTAAATGTTGCTATTGCATCTGCTATTACTTCTTATGCGAGAATTTACATGAGTCAATTTAAGAACAACTCAAAGATAAAATTATTTTATACAGATACCGATTCTATTTTTACTAATTTAAATCCTAATAAAATGAATAATATTTTCCCTGGGATAGTGAATAATAAGGAATTAGGTAAATTAAAATTGGAAAGTGTATCAAAAAAAGTAATATTTTTAGCACCTAAATGTTATGCATTACAAACCGTAGAAGATAAATTTATGTATAAAGTTAAAGGTTTAATAAATAAAACTGATGTAAATATAAATGATTTTAATACTTTACTTAAAAAAGATTCAATAATAAAAAAGAATCAAACTAAATGGTATAAATCATTATCACAAGGAACAATAGCTTTATTAGAACAAAGTTACACATTGAAAACTACCGATAACAAAAGAAAGTTAATTTACAACTCGAAACAAAAACTAATAGCTACAAAACCGTATAATTTATTGAATAATGAACTTCATTAAGTTAACTATTTTTATCTAAATTTTTTATTTTACTAATAATACAGTTATTTCCTGTATGTCTTTTTAGTAATGGAATCCCCACTCAAACCCCCTATCGCATGATTTTACACATAAACAAAAGTATGTAAAATATTTTTTGTACAAAAATCTTCGTAGCATATTATAATTTTTATTCCATTATCCCGAATTTATATTACGGTAGCTTGTAAAAATTTGTAGCTATCTGAGTAGTCTTTCTATTAAAACGTAAATCCAATGGGTTATGGCGCTTTGGTGCTGGCTCTGGTAGACTTTTACCACTTTTCGTATTCTAGTGCTTTCTTTGCTTTTTTACCTTGCTTCCGGAGTGTCCAACTCGTTTAAGCAGTAGCTCATGGTGTCGAAAACGTATGTTACTTATTAGAAGACTTAAGGGTAAGGCGGTGAAACTTGAAATGTTTATGTTGTCGGTTTCCATCTTTTCCCCCGTTTATGCTTAAAAGTAGGCTTCGAGGATATTATTAGCTTATTCATCGGATTCGCGGACTATATCTATTCAGAATAGGTCTTTATACGTTAGCTTTAATAAAAATTTATAGTAGACTTGTAACTAATCCGTTATACTTTACGGTAAATCATTACTTGAAGCTTGCTGGAACATTGTGAGCTGTAGGACTGGGTTTGTCCATTCATTCTCCTGTTCGGTAGTAATGTTCCGCTCTTTCTATTAGGCCTTACGAGCTAAAGGCAGATGTTTTTCGGCGTTACCGATCCATTGTGTAGGGTTCCGGGTCGTGCTAGCAGGCTTTTTTTCCGGTTGTAATATTGTCGGTTTATAAATTAATCCTAGGATTTTAAAGATATCTTTCATATTCCGGCTTTTATTACTCTACAACTTTTCGTTAAGTGAGTTATTAATCCGGATTCGGGTGGAAAGTATACTATTTTCTTTATGATTGTTTGGCTTGTAACTGTATGGAATTCCGTATTCCGCATATTGGTTTATTCCTAAATCGGACGTTATTCTCTAATAATTATTTATTTTATTATTATATTACTTAGAGTAGGAGATAGTGGGATCCTTGGCGATACACCATAATAGTAGCAGTAGGGCTCTTTACTTTTTGGCTAGAGAGTAGGTGTGAGATTTTACTGCTGGGTAGATTAAGGTTTCATGCTAGATTTTTTATAGTATTTATTAGGCAGGTTAAGTAATTATTTGAGCGGTTTATTGCTGCTTGCATATAGAGGCATGGTTCTATTGATTTTTTCTATCTCTTTTATTAGAGGTTCGGGATAGCCCATCTTTCGCATCGTTTTATTTAAGTAGTCAAGATTGAAACTATAAAAGAATTTTGCTAGATCGAATTCATATATATATTTTCGATTAATTACTTAATTTGGAAGGTTGTAAAGGCGGTTGTTGTTCCTCTGTGTTTGTTGTTTTGTTTGTTTGTTTTGTTTTACTTGACTTTTATTGTATATATTTAGGTTAATTTTATTAATTGCATTTTATATTTTACTTATTTTTGTTTTATGGATTTATTTTATTAAAACAAGTTAGGGTATTTTAACTATTAAAAAATAAGGTTAAGAGTCCATGTATTTTTACATTTATTATTTGTGTAATTTTGTATTTATTTTTGCATGATTTTTATTGTATTGATTCATTTTAAGGTATTAGACTTTAATAAAATTTTAAGGTTGAGAGTTTTATTAACTTTGGGTCCATTTAAGATATTTGTTTTATTTTTCTTTAATTTTATTACATTTTTATAAATTAGTTGGGCGAGGGAATTTAATTAATGAGGTTATTTAAGTTAATTTTGTAGCTATTTGAAGGATAAATACTTTTGAAAATGAGGGTAAGAGTAAAAAACTTTATGCTTTAAAGAGTTATAGTTAAAGGTGATTTTCAATTTGGAGACTGATTATCAATTTTCATGTTTGAACAAATTTACGACATTTTTTTAGAGAGTAAAAAGAAGTTATAAGAATATTTTTAAATTAAAGAGATTTTTTTTGTATTACATTGAAGTTTTTAAAATTGGGGGACAAATTGTATCATTACCTATTCAGTTATTATAGTTATTTTGCTATCTTTGTAGGTATTGGAGTATGTTACATTCTTTGTTTCCTTCCATCCATTTAATTTGTTAAATTTTCCATTCCCTCCATTTTAGAGAGAGACTATTTAATTTGTTATATTTTGGTTTTAATAGTTATTCTATTTTTTATTCCTTATTTTGAGTCATTTATTGACTATATTTAGTTTATTTATTATTGCTTTAGAGTTATTTATTTTGCTTATACTTTAGTTTGTTATTTTCTAATTTATAGTATTTGAGACTTAATTATTTTGTGTGTTAATTTGTATGATTTTACCGACATTTAGCGAGATATTTACTTATTTGTAGTAGACTTAGGATTTTTAAAGAATGCATTGAAGAGTATTTTACATGGCTGTAAGTCATTGCTTGCTCTAGAACATTAATAAATTATGAGATTTTGGAACTCTTTTGTAGTGTTTATCCCTGAAGATAAAGCAATTATTGTTTTAATTAATGAAATTTATTTGTAAAGATTTTATGGATATTTTAATTATGGTTAATTTAAGCGATATTTACTATATTTTTATATTTTCTTTTGCTTTAGAAATGGAATTTATAATAGTTTTGTTGAGGATTTTAACTAATTTATAGTTTTAGTATTTTATTATTGAAATTTATTTAATTTTACTTGAAAAAGTTTATTAGACGATATATGATATATTTTAGTTTAAATTTAAATTTTTATTTAAGTATTTAATTTAGTTTTTATTTTATTTGTTATCTTGTTATTTTTCCTGTACTTGGCGGTATGAAGTAATTTTAATATAGTAAATATTTTTTAAAAGTTTTAATTTTAATTTTAATTTATTTAGTATTATTTGTGTGTTTTTTCTTAGACCTTGTAGTTAATATCGCTATTTTGTGACGGCTAAAGTTAAGAGTTTTTACATTGTATTTTTGCTAAATTTTTCCGTTCGATGCCATCCGGATAGGACTTTATTAAGGCCAGTGCGATGAAGGAATCACTGTTTCGTAGTATATTCGTTAGGGACCTGAATTTTGTCGGATTTTCTTAAATACTTTTTTAGAGTTTCATTAGAGTGCTTATATAGTAATTCATTTCTCTATTGTAGTAACCTGTTATTTCGGGACATGTTTATCGACGCTTTACTCCCTCAGATGCTGGATATTATGATAATTTGGTTATGGATCGACAATTCGGTAGGCTCTTTAGACGTTAATCGTGGGATATTAATTGATGCTTTAGTATCTTGTCCACTTATGCGATTAATGCGTGTAACTTAAATTTTAGATTTCAGTAAAAATAATAAAACAAGTAGTAAATCAAAAGATAAAAAGAGAGAGAAAATGAACAATTTTTAATTAAAAACAAACGGCAGTAATTTAATAAAATTAATGTTAAAATTTACTAACTTATATTATTATATTAAATATTATAAAATAAGGAGATATTACGCAACTACTTAATTATTAACTTTTAATCCAAAATTTATAATTAACACATGCGAGGTTTTAAAGTTTTTATTGATATTGTAGCTTTTTTAAAAAGGGAACCCGAATTTAATTAAAGGAATGGCATTCACGAAATGTATTTTGCTTTTACCATATGTCTCGAGAACTTGCCTTTGATAGGCTTTCCATTATGGCTGGGATCTTCAAATTTTTGTTGTAAAGGAGGTTCTTGTCTGCTCTACTCTTAGTAGATTGAATTGGGTATGTAACCCTGTTTATTTATGCCTATTTATTAGATATTTATATGCTCTTTGAAGGCCCTTAACTTATAAGATCTTTTGGTTGTTTACTGTAGGTTCCCAATTGCTGAATTGAGGGATAGAGATGTTGTTGTCCTTTTCTAATTATTTGTGTAGATCGATAGAAAGTAACGGGCAACTAAAATTGATAAGAGGGTATATATTTCATGGCGATTTAATTGCTCTGTAAACTTTAACTGATTGATGCCTTTGATTGATAAGCATACACGATTCGCTTATTGTATTGGAATTATGGGCGGTGTTTCATAAGGAGTAATTATGATTATATATAGCGAATTTTAGTTATTAACAGGAATGATTGCAGTTATCTCTATTCGCATCTTATGTTATGCCCTGTTTGTTTTGATGTCCTGTTTTAAAGATATATAAGGTTCGTATATTTGCTGGGCGATATAGACATTATTCGAGTTTTAATAAAATTGGCTTAATATCTTATATAGTTCTTTACTTCAGGCTGTTAGTTTTCACCTTGAAAAAAGTATTAATATTAAGGGAGCGTGTGCAAAGATTTGCTCCATTATTAACATATCGTTAGCTCCCAGAGGATATTTTTATGCATCTAAAGCTACTCCTTTTCTTATTAGGTAGTGTTATAACTCTGCACTTATTTCGATAGGAGGTTTATTGCCTGTGAAGATCCTTGTCTCGGGATATATATATTAGGTTTTAAGGTGTTCAAGAATGTTTTCGCGTGGACTTAGATATTTTAAGATCATGTGATGAACCTATGTAGATATTTATACATAATCCTAGGATATAATTATATAACAGACTTTCCCTTATCTTGTAACCGATATAAATTATTACACGTGAGATCATTGTAATTTTAAGTTTTTTATTGTAAACCTAGCGCAGATGCTATTAGGCTTATGGTATTTGTTGTTATTATGTTCATAGATTTTGTTTGTTTTGTTTATGTTGTGCAAACCCTAGATAATAACATTTGACATTGAACATTGCTTAACTTTTGTATAAAAAAGTGTTAATTAATATTTATGCTGTTGTTGTTTATTTAATTTATTGATTTACTGCTTGTTTTTCTTATTTTACTTATGTTTAAATTTTATAATTAATTTATGTGTATCATTGAATAAGTTGCTTTATTTTTAATTTTAGTTTAAATTTATTTATAGTTTATTTATTTTTTCTATATTTCAAGATTGTTTGTTTAGCTGCGCTCTGTTAATACATGCTTTTTGTGAATTTACTTTTTAATTTTATATTAAGATTAATAATAAGAATAAGAAAATCAGATAGAAGGTTAATAGTGATTGAAGCGTTGACTAAGTTTAATTAAGAACAAAATGAGTAAGAACAGATAGAGAAGTTAGGCCTGTTGGGCTTGGATGGGCCGCCTAAAGTCGTCCCCGCGTCTCTCTGTAACTAAAGACTCTCTCCTAAGGGGGCCTCCGCTACTTGGAAAAATTAAAATTTAATATAAAAGTATTTTGTT
>Ga0157364_1003814_pt1 | contig 14788 bp, 6 predicted proteins | sample AttsexASBM2_FD_111476 | JGI IMG/M metagenome (GOLD analysis project Ga0157364, IMG submission 111476) | Fungus gardens microbial communities from leaf cutter ant in Ribeirão Preto, State of São Paulo, Brazil - Atta sexdens ASBM2 | ecosystem: Host-associated > Fungi > Mycelium > Unclassified ... | reverse complement strand
TATATATATATATATACATCTTAGAGTATTATTAAATACTTAATACATTACGCAAATTACATCAATATATAATATTTTAATTATTTAATACATATATCTATTACTTCAATATACTTTAATGTAATTTAATATACTTTTTATATCGCAATAAAAATTAATAAAGAGGGATATATAGAATATCTGAATGTTTTTAGTGAATGCTAAAAATGAATGCTAAAGTGAATGCTTAAAAGTTTGTCTTTTTCCTCAAAAAAAGATATCATTCTTTATACTTATATAAATTCTTTTCCTTATTACGATACCTTAGCGTCACATATATTCGCACTATATTGTCAACGTTGTTATCAAAGAATTTATCAAAATTATATAATGTTTGCGATATCAGTGTTGCAGGTACGATCAAAGTTGAATATCTGCCGCCGCGTCTTTAAGTACGAATAGTTTAAAAATGTTCGTCATTGTTGTCATGAAAACGTATAATTTACGATGGAATTTACCTCGATGAATGTTAACACAAGTTTGGCAGTTGTGCACAAAAAAAGGCAAAAAAATTGTTCAATTTTCATACGATTTTTACATCAAATAAATCGATATACTGCTATAATATAATGTAACTATATTATAAAAATAGAAAAGATAAGATAAGCAAGATACATTCTATTATAGAAATGAAGTAATAATTCCTATTTAATATAACTATATCAATGAAATTTCCTGTTACAGATAAATAAAGTTGACACATTGTTTTTTTCTTAGAATGAAGACAACATTTTTTAGATGATACACAATCGAAGGAATAAAAGAAGTTCTAATATATTTTTATTACGTTAAAAATACTCGAAATGATAAGTATCGCGAAAGTTATTGAATTGTTAAGCGCAAAAGTATTTTTTAATAGATCGATTCCGTACGCGAGGACCATTTGCCTTAGTCATTCATTATCCATTCTCGTGGAATTTTATCCAGATCGTTGAAAAAATTTACGTCACGACAACAGTCGACTCTTAGAGTGTGTGTTCCTGCCACATTTTACCTAGTAGTTATCTACGTTATTAACGAGGAATAAAAAAAATAGCGCGAAACAATAGATAAGCAATCGACAGCGCTTCTAATAGCTATCATGACGACAATTAAAGCGTTTTTCCGCGATATCTCCGACATTCGCGAATAGCATTTGCGATGCAAAATTATGTAACGTACGCGGTTTGTATTACTTCAAAAATTAAGCAGAAAGGATTTAGTGACGCGAGATTCTTTTGACTATGTCATCTTTCCTTTTTTATAGCAACTGTCAAACATATGATGGATAGTTATAATTTATTTTTCATAAACATAAGAAGTAAAAACATAACTCGCGCGTTATATGACTAATATTAGTAATATTGTTTCAAAAAATTGAGATGATTATATTATCTTGTGTCGCGAGACTTGCATGACAAGATAATAAGGAATAAAAAAAAGTTGTATACATATAATACATAATAGAGATAATAAAATAATAGTGCACACAATTTAATCATGTCAATCATGTCAGCCTACGATGAGCGATCTTAAGAGAGAAAAATATAAAAATACTTATCTATTCGTAACGTAAACTTGGCAAGAGAAAAAACAAATTTTCCTAATTAAAATAATTGAAAAATTTTCGAGTTTAAGCGATGTCTGTCAAATTTTGCTTTATTATATAAAATAAAAAAAAGCCTATTCTACTCACTTAAAATTTTAAATAAATTTCGTGGTAAATTCTGCTGTATTGTGTTGCATAATACATTACGAATGAATAAACTAACTAAAAAAGCATAGATATATCATCTTATCTCATGGAATAATAAAAGCAAGAGATTTATCTCTTTGAATAATTTAGATGTATGAATAAAATAAAATTCCTTTTTTTCTGAGTGAATATTAATGGGAATTATGAATTATGAATTTGTCATTCAATGCAATGAGAAAAATGTCTGATTGAAAATGGATGAAGCAGGAGACTGATTATATCGATCAGAATTCCAATTATCTCAACTAGAATTTTGTAGATTTAACCAGAAAATGATTCTTCCATTTTCAACCAGAATTCCAATTAATCCAATCAGACATTTTCCTCAGCGTGATTAATTCGATCAACTATTAAACATACAATAAAGCACGAAAGTAAAAGATCATCGATGATATGTTACTTCCAATCAATTCAGGAATTTAAATCGGGTGCTAAGAACACATCAAAATAATATATAAGGATCAGAAAATTCTTTGTGCTCTTACGTTGCAGATTTTTCGAAGACCGCACGGAACCACCTGCAATTATTTGCTAATATCACATATTGCCCATACATCTGCAGTGTATTATTGGTGCAGTGCATGCATTCAATCAAAAATATCATTTTTATATTTAGTATCACAAATAAATAAAATGAGATTATAGTAATATATATACTGATGATAACCTGATATCATGAAACTGCATTTCAGCAATTACCGTATAATCTAAAATATTTTACCATATAATCTAAAATAATTAAGATTTCAAATGACTCTCTTTATCAGTGAGTATAACCCAAAAGTCAACAAATAAATGGTTTTGACACACGCAACAAGCGCGGCTTATCGTAAAATAAAAAAAAAAGTTACTTGCACATCCGTCAAATAAAAATAACAAAGAATAATTAGATTATGAAAAATTCAGTGTATACTTTTCACGAGAGGTACAGTTTCTCGCGAAGGAACGGATCGTCGAGTTGCATTCATGCGTTAGATACATTTCAAGGACGGTATTTAAAAAACCCACCAGTCACGATCATGATCATGATGTAATAGCCTTCTTATTTCATTTCATTCATCAAACAACATATGATTTGTTATCGCTATTTTTTCCAGTCAAAAGGTACGACAAATAAGCGATGTCTCGTTTGACGGCATCAAGTACAATGCGTCTGCCTCGCATAATAACAAGGCTACACAATTTGTAAAAAAGTTACAAAGTCATGAAGCAGTATTCATCCGTCGTTCTTCATAACCGTTGCTCTTGGTGAATAAAAATTTCTTTATATATTCGTGTAGTGTAAGAAATTCTTATTCTTACACGATTTCTTCATCATTAATCAGGAGGCTGTATTAGCATCTTAAGACGTTACTAAAAATGATTTTAAAATAAAAACGGATTCGGAACGGTATTTGTAATCCGTTCTTATATTTAAGACTATCTTAAGTATACTGTTAAAAATTTCATGAAATTTATAATATACTTTATAATATACTTTAATAATATACTAATTTATGATATACTTTTAAATTACACAATTTGAACTTAATTTCATTACATTAAATTTAATGTATTTATAACTGGAATATATATTTGTATACATGTAATAAAATTTAATATATTTTTCATGAAAATTTATGAAATTTAATATACATACATTCCTTACATTTAACTGTAACTTAACTTTTCAGTTAAATCATTCATTATTTTTATTTCGTTCATAATCACGAGCTTCATTTACATGTAAAGGAAGCATTTCTAACAGATCTACGATCTTAAGATGTCACAAATCAATCGAAGAGCTGTATTGACATCTTAGATTGGTATTCATAGTCGGTTTTTATTTCAAGACCGTAAATATTTAAGCAATACCTTAAGACGCTAATTATCAGCCTTATTATTTAAGACGATCTTGAAATGAGAATGGACTAGAAACACAATTATTAGACTCAATATTAAATATTTCACGGAAAGATGTCTCGTGTCGTCAAACGTGCATCACTTCTCGGCATGCAGCATAACTTGGACACACGCTAATCAAATTGTTTGCAACTTACCCTAGACAAGAACGGAAGTCCACGCTTCCAGTTGTTAGTATTGCGGTTGGCATGCGTTCAAAGAATAAAAATATGGTGATGTTAAAGTATTGCGGTATTAAAAACCATTCTGCGTATCTCGGCCACGAACGCATCCTTGAAATTATCGTGTCAGCATTCAAGGTATCGTATGTTAGATTATGGTAAACCAGATGCTATCTTACCAGATGACTTATAATGACACTAATTTTAAGGATTGTCGTGGACACGAGAAAGAATATAACTCGAGGCAGACAAAGAAAGTGTCGCCTTATGTCCAAATATTAATTCTATATAATGTAATGTCTTATATAAACAATAATTCATGTTACTATTCTTCTTTATGCTTGAAAAAAACAAAACTGACAAAAAACTGGAAAAAAGTTCTAACTGACAGGCTGAAAAATAATTTTTGTTAGTTTTGTAGTGACAAAATTTGTAACACTTGATTATCGGTCATTGTAAATCATAATTCAATCTCTTCGTTTAAATTTACCGTTAAAATCGTTTATCCCTGTTTATCGGAAATACAAAAATTCACAAATTCGCGCAAATCGCTAGTTATTACAGTCGTCAGTGATCGTCTTGAAAATAATATTCGTTAAAAATAATTTCTCTGATGGGATGACGTCTTCTAAATCTGTTAAACACCCAAAATAACTGAGCTGCCAGTTAAATCTCATGTGATCATCGATAAATTAAGTATCGATAAATCATGATATTGAGACGATTATTCGATAAATTTTTTGCATCACATCATTTAAAGATTATTTGCTTGTCTAATTAATTATCAATAATATTATAGGCAAGAATAGAAATATTTTTAATTTTGAAATTAATTATTCGCTTTTATGTAATATTTCAATCAAATTTCTTTGTTGAGAGAAACCTAATTAAAACTAAAAAGAAAAAGTTATATTAGGTATAGGAAAAAGTTCGTGGCGTTTTTCCCGTTAAATATAACGGGAAAAACGCCACGAACTTTTTCTCTAATATGTATTTTTATTTATATTCTTAAAATTTATTTAAAAGAGATATTATGTCAAATATTGAATAAGTCCATCATTAAATAAAAGTATTTTATAGTTTTCCCAATTTTAATTCCTTAGATTTTCTAACTAAAAAGAATCGAAGAGACTTAATATAAGTTTTATATATTTTCCTGAAATATTAATATCCATGAATATTAATACTCTAAAGATCGCGATTGAAATCACAGCGCAATTTGAAATAACGGATTGATCATCAGATTTGACTTCCTAATCTTATTTTTCACTTGTTCTCATTCGACGCGATGCAATCCAGGTTTGCATGTGTGGCCCAATGTGACCTTTTACAGCATTCGTGCGATAACGGAAATATGATATGTGAGAGAGAGAGAGAGAGAGAGAGAGAGAGAGAGAGAAAGACGCGGTTGGCGAACAAGCCGAAATGACACGAGGAAAACGAGAATGTGTCGATCATTAGAGATCCTACTACGTTACATAACAGTCTGCGAGGAGCTTTCAACTCACAACCTGTTTGCAAAGATCAAGCACGATGATCAAGCATCCCCGCAGGATGTAGCCCAGTTTCACGGGAGTCCTTGAAACGACGCGTCCGTCGCCTACTTCGAGACGAGTTTTACACGACGCCTTTGCAGGCATTATAACACGACAGTGACATATTGACGCGACAATAAAACGAGACATTACAATGCTGCAGCATGGTTTAACAAAAGAAGCAGAGAGAATCGAAGAATGCTGTTTCCATCGAATTTCTCCATAAAGTTTTTGTATTTTTCTTATAAAGTTTTTATATTTTTGTATTTATTTTATATAGCAGAAAGGAAGACATACATTTTTACTCGATTCATTAATTAAAATAATGATACTAAACTTTTCAGTTGCAGTTTAAAAAAAACTAATGTTTACTCTCGACTTATATCTACAATGCTAATTTATTTCTTATGCCATTATATGCTAATATATATTACCATTTAAATTTTGAAACAAAGTGGAATTGACTTATCAACCGTTTATTTCTCTGTGCTCCGTAAGATTTATTGCAGCGTTAAATCCGCGTTTATGAAAAATATCACGATGCGTCGTGCTTCATGATCATCACAACGAATTATGATTTAATTAGCGATAAATTCATCGCATGCATTAATTGTAAAACGCACGCTCTCAAGAATGATTGCAAGCATTAGTCGTACGTCATAAATTACTCATTATCGCGGAATTTCAGCTATGTCAACCATTCCAACTTTATCGATGCCCATGTCTTGGAAACCGATAAAGTTGCTATTTCCTATCACGTATTAACAACGTTATGCATACAGCGATGTTACTCGATAATCACTTTTATGAGTCAATATTGTAAACTGAAAGATTGTTTATTCATGTAATTTTCAGAAAGTTTATTTCCCGGAAAAACTGGGAATGATTTATTAATAAACTTATTAAGCAAAAATCGTTTTAACTTTTTTTTCCTTTAATAACTAATTAAGGAATATTTCTTGGATTTACTTCTGCAATTATTAATCTTGAGGAAAATATTTTTATGCTTTTTTTCTAGCAGTTCAGAATAGGGTTGACATATACTTACATGTATTTTTTTTCTTTGGCATAATTCTTTGGCAACAAATACTTTAACGTTAGAAAAAAATTGAATTGAGCATGAACGGAAAACGCACACGATGTAATCTCAACAAGTGTATCGTACTCGGCAAGCACTCGCAATTCACGCGAGAGTCGACCTTTGTTAAAGGGTTAATATGAATCCTAATTGAGAGAAAGTGACGCAACATTAAAGGGCGTAAGAGAAAAGCCGTACACGGAATAATCAACAATTCCGCGTACAATAAATTAGGGCAACGCAGAAATTTCCTGAAGACATAACTTTAGTACGAAAAAAGCTGAAATAAATCACAAACAAAAAATAAGATAAATTTTAAAACGAGATGATAAGGTGATATTTCACTTGACAAGGTTATCATAAATTCCTCATCCTAAAATTTTATCACTTTCCTCTGATTTATACAATAGACAAAATTTTATGATTTTTCCCTAATGTTTTTAATATTTTGAAAGTTTTGTATTTTCGTCCTGATTTCAAAATCAAATATTTTATTGAGGGAGTAATTTAATATAAATTATTATTAATATTGCTGTTTGGATTTAATTGTTAAATAGTTGGTAGTATTCCAACTGTATAGATACGAAATATGCATATAAATTTCTCCAAAGCTAAGAATTTTAATTTTCCAGAAAATTTTGTAAAATTGCCTAACTATTCCTTAATTTCCAGTTTTTATAGCAATCCTGCTCAAATAATCTTCGAAAAAATAATTTAATACAAAAAATATTACATATTTTTAAAGATATATTATATGCAATGAATGTCAACAACGTCGCTTTTTGCCAGTTAATTTTGCGAGAAAAAAGGAGGATCTGTCAATACTTTAACACTTCTGACTGATGTTTTAGCCTTTTTATTTCCTCGATTATAAACGACTAATAATGAAACTCCTCTGTACTTTCCCGCGGAGAAATTCCTTAAGCGATTCTTCATCGCGTGACTCATCAGACGATATTTTCATACGTACAACTGACGTAACACACTCGACTGAATTGTTTAATAAGTAACACACGTATCTTAGACGATGCCAACACGCGCGAGGGTGGATGGTCCTCCGCATTTGTCTTTTTTTCCTTCTCTCTTTTATTGCAATCGCACGATAAGCGATCCATTTCTACGAAGATTGCGGCACATCGTCGTTTTCATTTTTTTTTCTTCGATTCTGCACGTCTAGCAAGTCTTGTGAAACGATTGACTCGTTTGCGGATATTGTCTTCCCCCCCCCCCAAGATGAGAATTCCACGTGATAGAGTAATGGATGAAGAATCTATTTCACGAATCGCCCAGCATTTTAGATCCATTGCGTGTCATAAATTTCTTGAACTTGCAGTGAATTTTTCTTAAAAGAGAGATCGCAGCTAAAGAATTTTTCTTGGATATTCTAAAAATAGAAACGCAAATAAAAATTTATTTATTAGATTTCAATTGAATGGATTTTAATCCAGAATTATCCAATTTTATTAGATTTATGAGAATTGGTAATAAAGATATTCAATGTCGAAAGTTGAAAGATCGCGACGAATGACCTATCTCGACATTTTCACCGAGGAAAAAGCTGATTCCAAATTGCGATCCAAGTATCCACAGGTGAAAGGTAGCCTCGCCAGGCTTGTGGAACAATATTCTGCATAAAGATGATTTGTACATCTCTGCACATATATGATTGACTGTGCAAGCCTTTCTTCTGTAATTGATTTATCAATTTCTCAAGACTCTTCTTGCGAAATCTTTTTATTAATTTTAAATATATTAAAAATCCTTATTTCAAATTTTCTAAATATTTATCCTATTTTATTAGAAATCATATTTTTATGTGTAAAACATCGCATACACTTTTTCTTTCGTAGTAGCAAATAATAAAGAAAACATTAATAACTAAAAATAATAAATAAAAAATAATAAAAAGTTTAATTTATTTTTTAAACTTTTGTTCTACATCCACTTCTATCAGTATAGATTAACTTTAATCGATTTAACTTCATTTTTTTCTGATTCTTACGAGAAAAAAAAAGTTAAATCGCGAAATTAAAGTTAATTTACATTAGAAATTAACATCAGTCGCAAAAATATCATAAAAATGTTATTCCTATGTATGACTGATTACCGTTCGACTATCATCTTTCAATTATAATCTCCAGCAATTCCTCCTGTCAAAGTAAGTCTCGGTATGTGCGAAAGGATCATGTCCTTTCGGGCTCTTACCAGGCCGTCGTCAAACTCGTCATCATCCGTGTCAGAGTCCGAGTAACCTCGCAGCTTTCGAACTTTCTTTTTCACCTCTTTCTTCACCACCCTTGCTATCGCGCTTTCCGGCTGCATGCAATCGTGTTGTCGATTAAGGAAAAGTTTAATTGAACATACGTTCGATATCAGCTGGCTCATTATGGGAACACGAGCCGGATAAACAAAGCAAATTTCTACGTCTATCTACTATGCAACAATACATATGATAAACTACATCAATATGATACAATATGAGTCATGTATTAATTAATTATTATTACACAATAGTCACGGCTATCTGTAATAACAGATAACATAATTTCATTATCTAATCTGCGTTGATGTTAAATTGATGTATTTCGCAAATCAGATTAAAAACATCAAAAAGAATCGCGACAAGTCTCTGAAATAATGTTTTGATCCCATAAAAAGTTTTTCTCTTTGTGATCTATAAGTATTTTTAATATTAACATAAATCCTCAGAAGTGTGAGAAAAATAATTAAAAAAAAAATGATCTCTTATATTAATATTTGCGGCATAAATTACGCTTAAATGGATTCGAATATCTGATTGTGTATACAAAGATTTTAATTCCATGTAAATTTTTAAACATCTGAAAATCCGATATTCATAGTCAGTTCTTATACTTAAAACTATCTTAACTACAGTCTTAATGCCATATAATCACAAAGCCGTATTAATAAAGACAATACTTAAGATTCTTATTCTAAGAATGAGAACGAACTATGAATATTGGTTTTTCAAATACTAAAACTTATCACAAAGCGAAATCAACAAAGTGCTGTCTCACTTTAAGTACAAACTGCATTAAAACGATTGGGGGATATCTCTCCTTCGTGTTAACACATTAACCTATATATCCTTTCCCATCTTTGTTTCCTAGCAGCTATTCACCTACGTTGGAATCTAGCTCTAATGTTTTATTTATCGCATGGAAGTGTGTTACCATCGACGCATATCTAAGTATACTTTAAAGTTCAACGTACGAACAACGATGTTGCTTAAATAGCCTATCGTGATTTACAAAAGCGACAAATTCCACAGAGGATTCGAGGTGACTTCGTTTCTCTATACTCATTTCTAAAAAGTAACAAATGGAACAATTTTGACAACTTGATTCGTTTCTACATAATTTACGGCAATAAATCTAGAAAGCTTCTATTAAAGCAGGATTGCATATTTATATTGTTATTATATATTTATAGACAGGCATTTTTTTAATATATATAAATATTAAAGAAATGCCTGAAAATTATTACATTGCTTAAAAGATTTATGGGATAATTTTAAGATTAAAGTCAATTTCATTTAAATTTCATGTATGACATTATGAAATTGAAGATGAGCCATGGAATAACTTCACGAAACAGACGAGCTACTAAAATGAGACCACGTGGGAACGAACATTATTGTTCGCCAGCTGCTTTTCAGTGATCTGCCTGGCACTTATACAAGCACGTGTCTGTATTCCAACCATCGCCATTTTCACCTGGCGAGCACCTGTTACGTTGGTTTTCCCCGTTTTCCTATCGGAGGCAGGTTTGAAAATCTACGCGCAGGGATGGCAATTAAGATAGAATGACGAGAAATCTGGAAGTCTTTCTTGCCGATAAGAAAACCACTAAAAAAAAAAGATGACTGACAAGAGGAACAAGTGGCAACTGTGTCAAGGCAAAGGAGCGTCTCCAGCACTAATACCAGCTGGTGAAAGCCGATAAAGTGTCTGTCTTGATCTATAAGTAACTGTACATGGATTCGAATATTAGAGTTGACTGAACAGCAAAACTAAAGGTAGTACAGTCACTCAACGAATTAATCCTTCAGATTATATGCATATATCTGCACTGAAAAAAATGTACCAAGTGTTGATAGATATTTGTTTGAATAGTAACTAATTATTTAAGTATATAAGTATATAAGTACATATAAATAGTACTAACTATTGAAGTATATAAGTATATATATTTGATACAAAAACCAATTTAAATATCATTTTTATTTATTATAAATAAATGTTTAGTACTAATAACAAACTTAAACAAATATGTATTAAAAAATTTGGTACATTTTTTTTTTAGTGTGGTTGATTTACAAGCACATTTTCTAACAATATAAGTCTGAAAAAATCGCTGGAATTTAATATACATCAAATAATCTTAATGTCTAATCACAAATTTAATATATAAAGGATAATTTTACTGAAGTACCTAAAAATTTAGGTAGATACAAATCTGAAATTAATTTTGTTGGACCATCAAAATAGTTAAGGGAAACTCAAGTATCATAAGCAATGCTGCGAGAAGTTTTAATATTTTAGTAACCAGTTTGAGCATCTCACATAATTTTTGTCCCACAAAAAGATTTTCAATTAAATTTTCAATTAAATATTCAGCTAACTTTTTAGATACTTCAGCAAAGTCGTTCTCTTTTCATATAGATTGAGATAAAATAAAATAAAATTTAATATAAAATGTAAACAAAATAACTAAATTGTATAACAGAAGGAATACCGAAGATATTTTAGATATATTGAATGAAAAAAAAATAAATCTAGTAATTTAATAATCTCTCAAATCTCTCTGCAGAATAAAAATCAATCTGGAATTTATCTTTCTCAAAATATTTAGAGGTCTGAAAAAAAATAAAACAGTCTTAAAAAATAAATTTTTGCGGAAATATTGGAGATTCATTAATCGATAATTTCTAACAGAAATAGGGAAAGTTTGCAAACTTCTATGACGTCTTTAAGGAACAAGGATAGTCCGACAAACCGCACTTCTGCATCGTGATCAGAAAAAGAAGCGCAAAGATATTGAACACGTGTCTCGCACTTGAAACGATGACATCAACATTTGTCACTGACCGAGTAAGACCTAAAAAACCAAGAGAGCTCTTTTATTGCCTGCGCAAACGGCAAGATAAAAATCAATTTCGACCATGCATGAGGTTATGCTGAATGAACGAAAAATCTTCATCGAAAAAGATATACAAATTAGAGAGAAACGGGGAATAAATTAAAAATATGAATAAGTAGGTAAGAAATAAAGGAAGAGTAATGAATCGAGAATTTAAAAAAGACGTTGAATTAAACGTGAAGATTAAGCATTGACAGTCCTGAGAAACATTAACGATCCCGACGAAACGCAATGTGACGATATAAGTTTATATTACATTAGAAAATAAGTTAAGGGAACATAACCCTAGAAAAAAATCTCTCAACTGCCATGTCTAAGAACAGGTTTCGTGTGAATCGGCGCAATGAAATACTTCATGAACAACCGCTATTTAGGACCTCTGCGTACAACATCGACCCCGGGATACCTCGCTGCGTGCAATTCCTTAGGAAGTCGGCAATTACTTGCTACTTCGTGCATTAATTTCATACACTTTACGTGCGCGTAAGCGTAAATCTGATGCACAGTCGACTGCGAAGACACGTAAATTATACGCGAGATCGATAATCTAATATATATAAATTGACTTCAAAAAGATCAATTAATTCTCGATGAGGAATACTTCCTAATGATGAATCTTAATCAAAACGATGGGATTTTTAAAATACGTCACGTATTTCAGCGATAATTATTCTTGCGAACTATACTTTCTTGCTTCGTAGAAGCAACTTTCAACAAGATACACGCTAATTCCTTCTTGTGTACTTTTTTCACAGTTGAACAATTTCTTTAAATTGTTGATAATTATCAATGTGATTATAAGTCGGTAAAGAAATGAAAGATATAAAAAATTGCTAGCTTGCACGCAATGTAGTCCAAGCGAATAATTATTTGTTTACCCATTTAACTGTTTCAACTATATCTACATTTTAACCCTTCAAAGGTGATCAAAATCTGTAACATAGCTACTGACAGTTGGTCTGTAGGATCCATTTAATTTATGTTAATGAAAAAGTACTAATTTTAATTTTTCAAGAAATCTAAATGGCATAATTTAAGATAAAAAAAAAAGATTGTTATTGTTTATTTATTCTTAAGTCTTACATCTTTTATTCACCACATTATAAGCTACATTGTACACATAGTATGTGAAACTCATTTCACTGACAATGAGATTCAATTTTCCGTATAATTAGTGCGGGGGTTCTTTGCAAATGTGACATAAAAATTGAATTGTTTGACATTTCTGATGAATTGTTTGACATTTTTGACAAAAAGATTTAATTGAGCGAGTCCAACAGACCTACCATCACTTTGAAAAGGGTTGCGATACAATTATATACCTTGGAATACTTCCATAATGCAGGACTACAATTTTACAAAGACGTTATTCTATAACGGTCAGGTGTCGCTTGATAACTTGGAGCATTTCCACTTTCTTTCATTCCCGACAATGTACGCATCGATACGCGTGGGTGAATCTCGCGTGTCATGCGACGATGATGGAACAGCCGTTACCACGGGGCTCAGTTTTCACTGCCATCAACACCGAAAATTGATCACGATGGAATTTCACGTACAGCGAATCTCCGCCAACAACGAAGCTAGCATGGAACCTCTCGATCGGTTTTAATCCTCATCCTGAGTTTGAAATCATTTCAAAAGTTATTTGTGTAACACCGAAAATCGATGATGATCCTTGTTATGTAAATTATCGTTCGCGTTTGAGTAATAATCGCAAAACGTGATTTATAAAAATTAAAGATAATATGTAATTTTGAGAATACCGTTCGTTAACTTGTAAAAATTATAGGAACATAAATTTTCAATATGTAAATAATTTAATACTAAGTTTAATCGTATAATTTATCGCACATTAATTTTTATACAAGGTCTACACTCAAATAAAAAGACCTAAAATCTGTTCTTCTTTTCAAAGAATGTTCTGAACTAAGCACTCTAAAAAATCACATACTGTTAAAAAAACAGAAATTTACCTCCGTTACATGTAATGGAAACAAATTTCAAGTAGGTATATTAAAAATATTTAATGTTGTCAATGAAAATAAAGTTATAACTTAAATTTATTAACTTAAATTTAAAGTTTACTTACATTAAATTTCATGCAAATCTACACAAAATTTAATAAAAAATGTACTAAATTTCATAAAATTTTATGAAAGGTACATTAAATTTAATTTAGTGTCATAAAATTGATTTAATTTATGTAGCTTAAAAGTACATTAAATCTCATCTGACTTTTTAACGATATATAAATATATAATTCTCATGTGTTAATATTAACATCAACATAGTGTGGATCTATAAATCTCTATTGTTTATATGAACATCATCAAGGGATTAAAACTGATGATGTTAAATTCACATTCATGTGATGTTAATATTAATTCCAACAGTGAGAATTATATAAACTCCCCATTGCATGATGATAAATCCATATCGATATTAAGTATGTATTTGCTGTAAACAAATTATTATTGTTTTACTTCAACTTATCACACCAATTCAGAATATTCATTAAAAAGAAGAAACAGTTTACAGTGGTGGCAACAATAAAATAGTTTATTCAGTTATGTGTATGTGTATATTAATGCTGCACATAAAACTTGTACAACAGTCATCTTTATAATTACTTATACCACAAAGTTTTTTTCCGATTGCAGATTCTTGGAATTTCCAGTTGTGTCAGATAAATTACGAGACAGGAAGATTAAATCCGGCTACAGGGCACCGAGTAAGCAGGAAGCGCTACGGGACGAATACGTAAATATTATCCTACCTTCTTGTAGAGCTTGATCCAGGTAAGATCGCCCTTAGTGTCGGTGTACTGAAGACCGAAGAACCACACCTCGCGCAATCCAATCGTCTTGACGACCTGGTCAAACAGCTGCTTCCCGGTGGTCGTCTGCTGGATCGCGAATTCCAGCTCCGCGTCCATCGTCGTCACCCTCACGTTCATCTTCACGGCACAGCACATGCAAACAAAACGACACAGTCAGATAGTGTAAGTAAAACGCGTCACCCGGTAGAACCAAATCCAATCGTCGTTATTATCGATCTCTGGCATCTCTCGAGAAAGAACAAATTCGTTCTATATTATCTTCTACATTAATTTGTTTCTTTACGATTTTTCCTTAAAACTATTGCTTAAAAAAATATCATGTAACTGTATGTA
>Ga0157364_1003813_pt1 | contig 14789 bp, 23 predicted proteins | sample AttsexASBM2_FD_111476 | JGI IMG/M metagenome (GOLD analysis project Ga0157364, IMG submission 111476) | Fungus gardens microbial communities from leaf cutter ant in Ribeirão Preto, State of São Paulo, Brazil - Atta sexdens ASBM2 | ecosystem: Host-associated > Fungi > Mycelium > Unclassified ... | reverse complement strand
CTTTGTTTCTTACTTCTCTCTTGATCTTTGGTCAGGATCACTTTAATAAAATCCTATTTTGAGCTCTAGTTGACTTTAGATCTACTTATTGCTTTGTAAACTCAAAATTTGTAGATACTCACTACTTGAAGACATCTGTAACCCTGCCAGTTATTCACTGCTTATTTGATAAACCATCAAACAGTATCATCTTCAAAATTGCTAACTTGCCCATAATTTTCCCTACTAGTAATTGTATGACTCTAGACTTTTATGTTACTCCACTTGATTTTTTCTGCTCTTTAGTTCTTAGATACAACTGGCTTATCTAACACAATCTACTAATTGACTAGGTAAATAGGTCAATAAACTTCCATCCATCTTTGTAAGAAAATCTTGTTTTCTCTTATATCATAGTTAATATACCATCTTCATCTTCATTATTCTCTGATACCTCTCTGTAATCATCAGACTCTATGATTTCTATACTTGTATCTGAGACCTCTGTATTTATCTCTGAGTAACCTAACATCACTATTATTAATACTATAGTATTTATGTACACATCAAAACTTCTGGGTTTTAACAAATTTTAATTCTGTCTTTACTCTTTGGATATTCATACCAACTTCATAAAACTTGTAAAGGCTTCTAACCTTTTCAGTATTCTTTTTGAGTATTATGAATTTACTGATATTTTCAAAAAAACCAAGACTGAAGTTCTCACTTCTCATTATTCTTATGATCTCCAAATTAATCTAGAAGAAGATACTTAATCTCCAGTTGGCCTTATATACCCTCTTTCAGCATCTAAATAAGAGGCTCTAAAGAAATTTATTAAGAAAAACCTTAATACAGGTTTTATTTGACCAATTTCCTCTATATAATACATGTCAAGATCATAAGAAGTGAACTTAGCTTTTTATTATTTTCTTTTCTTATTTTCAATTTATTTTCATATTTCTATTTATAGAACTTAGGGTTAGAGTTGATCAGTTACAGATCATAAGACATAGGGAAAAGAGGTAGAAGGTTCTAGAAGAGGTGACATTATACAATATGTATATTATATGTTGGCCTTATGCCTAATATATGGTCATTTAGGGTAGGGTGCACAGTAGTTAGCACAGACTATCTAAATAGGCATATAAGGTAGACTACTTTGTAAAGAGCTTTCTATCAAGTTCTCTTATATTAACACTAATATAAGATTCACATTCTTAACCAACTCTAAGGTTTTGAATTTGTAATATTAGAACTCAATTCCTACTCTTTAGGACCACTTAACACTAGTCTTTTCTACTTACTTTTTTTCATCCTTGACTAAAAGACAATACTGCCTTTTAGTCAAAAAGATATTGCTAGGCCCTAGGCATGAGAAATATACCAATCAGAAGGAAGAATTCTGATTGTCCATTGGTATCGAAGCCTACTGGTACCCTTCAGACATACAACCTTTTGTAGACATGTTCTGTACTTTTTCATATATTGTTATGAACTTAAGTCTTTAGAGCTAGACAAAAGAACAACTTTTGTATTAGAGAGACACAAGAGAACTCAATAGAGAGCTCTTTACAAAATAGTCTACCTTATATACTTTTACAGATGGTCTGTGCTAGCTACTGTGCACCCTACCCTAAATAGCCATGTATAAAGCATGAGGTTAACATATATTGTCCATGTTGTATGATATTACTTTGTTCCAGAACCTTCTACTTCCTTCTCTTAAGTCCTGTGATCAATGTTGTGACCATACCATCAGATGTGACTGATGTGACAGTATGACTAATCACTTCTACCTCTAAACCCAGAGTTTTAAAAATATAAAAATGAAAAAATAAATCAAATGAAAAGAAAATAAAGAAAAACTAAGTCTATCATCTTTAATCTTAACATCACCCCTCTTTCAAGATTTCTCCTCCAGAGAAATGTCTTGTTCTCCAGTCTCTTCTACTTATTTTTTCGTTTTCTTCTTCCTCTCTTTTCTTTATTCCCCTTAAATACTTGTTTTCATCAATTTGCCTATACTCTTTCTACCTTTTCCAATTTCATTCTAACTTTCTCAAGTATTCTTCTTCAAATCTTTTATCATCCCATCCATATAGTAACTTCACTGTGTACTTCCCTAGCAATTCCATTCTTCTATATTCCTTTCTTTCTGCTTTTCTTTTTTCTACTTGTCACCTTACTTCTGCTTCCAATCTCTCTTCAAAATCATTCACCAGTTTTTTTGTATTTCTTAAATCCTCCTCCTTCTCCCATGTATCATTCTCTGCTGTAAACTCCTTTCATTGGACTAAATATTTCTCTACTTCTCTTATTTTTCTTTTATTTAAAATTTTCTCCACTTCCTATTCTTCAACTCCTTTGACTTCCACTGGTTTTCCCTTCTTCTTTTTCTGCCCCTTTACCTGCTCTCTGTATCTTACTACCCAACTTACATTGACTACCAGATGAATCCTCATTGAACTTGGTAATTATAACTTCACTGTATTCAATGACATTACTTTCTCTATTTCATACTGCCCTACATACCTTTTTACCAACTTGCATACTGGTCTCTCTTTAAATACTAAGTCTTTTGTACTTAGCATTACCATGTCTCCCTTCTTTCATTCCTCTGTTTTCTTTCTATTTCTGTCTGTATATCTCTTCATTTCTTTCTAAGTCTTTTTCAATGCTGTCTCTACTTCCTCTTGCACTCTTTTTAATTTCCCTACAAATTCTGTTGCTTTTTCCACTTTTCCTTTCCTCCTAATATCTCCTTCCATTCTCAATTCCCTACTATAATTTGTTATAAATAGAGATACCTTTGTTATTGAATGGACTTTATTATTTATTGTGAATTCTGCCGAAGCTAACTACTCTGGCCAATCCTTTTGCTTGTAGTCTACAAAGAACTAGAGATACTGCTCTAACTCCTGGTTCATACCCTCTGTTTATCCATCTGTCTGAAGATGAAATGTTGTCGACAGTTTTGTTTTAATGCCTAACATTCTATTCAACTTCTCGGTCAACTCCGCTGTAAACTGTGGTCCTCTGTCCAACACCACACTTTCTGGTAATTCATATAGTCTCCACACATTATCTCTGAAGAGTCTTGCTAACCCTTCTGCCAATGTTCTTTCCATAGTTGCTATAAAGTACATTATCTTTGATAGCCTATCACAAACTACCAAGATCGTATTCTTTCCTGCTACAATTGGTAACTTGGTAATAAAGTCCACTAATATATGCATCTATGGCTTTTCTGAGACTTCTCCCAACTTTGACTTCCCTGCTACTTTCTCTGTTCTGTTCTTTATTTGCTGACACAAATCATATCCTTCTACATATCTCTCTACATCTCTTGTTATTCCTAGCCACTAATAGTTTTTGGTAACCAATTCCACTGTCTTCTATCATCTTTCATATCCTGCTGCTAGTACATCATGATACCACCAGATTATTTCTGCTTTCAACTCCTTATCCTTTAGCACATACACTTTTCCTTCTTTCAATACTAACACTTTCTTAATCTGCTACTCACTTCCTTATAACTCCTTTACTTTTGCCTTCTTCATCTCCTCTACTATCTTAACTACATCTTTGTCTCTACTCCTAGCTTTTTTTATTTTTTCTAATATATCTACCTCTGGTCCTTCTATAATTACTTTCTATAACCTATGAAGCCAATTGTCTTTAATAATTATCTGATTTTCATTATTCTTATCTACTTCTTCTTTCCAATCCGGTCTTCTACTTAGTCCATCTGCTTTTCCCATGCTTATTCCTAGCATATGTTTCAACACAAAGTCAAACCTTGATAAATACAATATCCATCGAGCTTGTCTCCTATTTAACTTCTGTGCTTTCATAAAATATTCTAAGTTTTTATGATCTGTACAGATTTTGAACTTAAACTGTGCTCCTTCTAACAAATGTCTTTAGCTCTCCAACCCTCTAATAATCGCTAACATTTTCTTGTCATGTATTTTATAATTTCTTTCTGTCTCATTTAACGACTTGGAAAGAAAAGTGACTGGTTTCCACTTCCCCTCTTCTTCCATTGATAACATACCTTCTGTTGCATAATCTGATGTATCCATCTCTATCCTCATTTTTTTGTCTAGGTCTGGTGCTGCTAACACTGGTTCCTGCATAAATCTTTTCTTCAACTCCTTAAATGCTCTTTCCTGCTTCTCTGTCCATTCCCACTTCCTATCTTTCTTTACTGTGTCATGTAACGGTCTCGCAATAGACACAAAGCCTTGTATGAATCAATAATAGTAATTTGCCAATCCTAAGAACTTTTGAACATCCTTGACACACTTTGGTGTCAGCCACCCCAATACTCCCCTCACCTTCTTCTTTTCTATTTTAATCCTCTCTGATCCTATTACTACCCCTAAAAATCCTACCTCCCTAACCTTCCACTTGCACTTCTCTGGCTTTACATACAAGTCATTCTCTTCCAATCTCCTAATTATCTCTGTTACTATCTCATTATGTCACTCTTCTGACTCTGTCCTTATTATAACATCATTTATAAACACTGCTACCTTGCCTGTGTTGATCAGATCTCTCAGCAACTCATTCATCATTGCCTGAAATGTTGCTGGCAAGTTGGTCAACCCAAAGAACATTACCGTAGGTTCAAAGAACCCCTCCAGTATGGTAAACACTGTTTTACACTCATCTCCTTTCTTTATTCTCATATTATTATATCCCTATCTAAGATTCATCTTTGTGAAGATCTTCTTTGTTCTAATATTCTCCAAGATATCTGATATTAAAGGAAGCAGATAATTGTTCTTTATCATCTACTCATTTAAATACCTGTAGTTTTGTACTATCCATTTCTTTTTATTCTTCTTTCCCACAAAGAATACAGGTGCCATTTGTGGTGACTTTGATGGCTGGATATATCCCTTTCTTAGCTGTTTTCTTATAAATTCTCTGACCTCCTTTCTTTCTTTTCTTGAAAATGGGTATATCTTCCCTTTTCTTGGCACAAATCCTTTCTTCATCTTTATTACATGATCCCATACCTTTCTCATTGGCATTCTCTTAGATTGTTTCTTTCCAAAGACTTTTGTCTATTGGTGAAACTTTTCTGGCACTAGTTTTTTGCTTCTTCCTCCTCTTTGTCCCAAATCTCCCATTCTTCTGCTACTTTCTTAACTTCTACCGTTTTTTCTTTCTTCTACTTCTTTTTCTTCTCCTTTTCTTCTCATTTCTTTCCTGCTTTCTGCTTCTTTTCTTTCTCCTTTTGTTTCTCCTAACCTGACTTCTCTTGAACTGTTCTCCACTGTTTACCACATTCCTCCAGACACCTCATCATTTTTACTTCTCCTATTTTTCAATCTATTTCTGGATTGTGGCATGCTAGCTGCAGCATCCCCAAAATCACTGTCTGTTGTAGCAACCACTTATCACAGTGACAAATAATAACACAAGCAAGTAAATCTCTTAGTAGGATATAATGTGGGAAGTTCACAAGAGAACTCAACAAGGAGTCTTTGCTAAATTAGAGTCCTATATATACAGAGTATATATGGTCTGTGCTACATCCTCATGTCCACCTTATGTTTACCTCATTTCTTACTTAAGGCTACTATATTGTATACATGTACTCTGATATCATCTTCCAGATCCTTCTACTATGTTCTAGGCCTATAATGTTACATTATGTGACATGTCATGTGACTGCGGTGTCACATGCCTTCTTTATCATCCAAAAGAAAAAAAATGGTTAGTGTTCCAGCATCCTATAACAGTATTCCCCTCTTAAAGTTCTACTTCCAAAAGAACTTCCTTTCTATCCCTTCCAGATTCTCTTACTCATCTGCTCATCCCTCTCATTCCATTTCAAACTTTTTTCCAGCCTCTTCATATATTTCTTCTTCCACTCTTTTCTCTTGTTCTTCTACCTATTCTAATTCTTTTCTAAATTTTTCAGATATTCTTCATTAAATTTCTTATCATCCCACCCATATAACAACTTTACTGTATATCTTCCTGGAAATTCTCCTCTCTTGAACTCTTCCACCTTTGGATTTAACTTTATCTCTTTCCTTCTTTTTATTTTTATTCTTCATATCTCTTCTTCAAATCTCCTTTTCTCAAATTCTTCTATCTTTTCTATTGCATTCTTCAGGTTCTCTACTCCCTCCCACATATTTTCTCCTGCTGTATATCCTTTTTATTTCACCAAATACTTTATTTTACCTCTCCTCTCTTGTCTATCCAAAATCTCTTCCTCATATTCCTTCTTACCAGCTATCTCAATAGAAGGTGGTGAGATCTTCTTCTACCCCTCTATCTGTTCCCTATACTTCACTATTCTTCTCACATTAACTACTGGATGTATCCTTAATGACACTGGTAATTCCAACTCTACTGCATTTTCTGATATTATTTTCTTGATCATATATGGTCCCATAAACTTCTCCATCAATTTCTTCATTGCTCTCTTCATCAACTTTGCTGAAAAATCTTTTGTATTAATCAACACCCTATCTCCCACCTTATATTCCTTTGCTTCCTTCCTAATCCTATCTGCCTGTCTCTTCATTTTCTCCTGTGATTTCATCAATGCCACTCTTGTCTCCTTATGTCTTTCCTTCATTTCCCTTGCAAACTCTTCTGCTTTCTCATTCTTTCTCTTTTTTCTTATGTCAAAGCCTATTCTTGGTTCTTTCCCATAGTTGACTTGGAACAGTGACATCTTTGTTGCTGTATGCACTTTATTGTTAAATGCAAATTCTGCCATTGCTAACCATTCTGACCAATTGTTCTGCCTATGATTGACATACATTCTTAGATATTGCTCCAGCTTCTGATTTGTCCTTTTTATCTGACCATCTGTCTGTGGATGATAAGCCATTGATAATTTTGTTTCTATCTCCAATATTTTGTTCAACTTTTTTGTCAACCCTGCTGCAAACTGCAGCTCTCTATCTGATATCACACTCTCCAGTAATCCATGCAACTTCCACATGTTATCCCTGAACAACCTTGCTAAACCTTCCACCATTGTTTTTTCTGTTGTTGCCACAAAGTAGGATATTTTTAAAAACCTATCACATGCTACCAAGATCAAATCATGACCTTTTGACACTAGTAACTTCGTAATCAAGTCCACCAATATATACTGCTATGGTTTTTTTAGTACCTCGTTAAGTCTTAATTTTCCTGCTGGCATCTCTGCTCTATTCTTTATTCTCTGACACTAATCGCATTCCTTTACATATTGCTTCACTTCTCTTGTCATCCCTGGCCACTAATAATTTCTGGTGACCAGTTCCATAGTCTTCCACTGTCCTCTATATCCTGCTATTGGCATATTATAGTATAGCTGAATAATCTCTACTCTCAGCTTTTCATTCTTCAGAACATATACTTTTTTTTTTCTTCAACACTAATCCTTTTTCAATCTGCCATTCTTTATTTGTCAACATCTTAATTCCTACCTTCTTCATTTCTTCTACCACCTTTATCACTTCTTCATCTTTATCTTTAGCCTTCTTTATTTTCCTCACTATTTCTTCCTCTGGTTCTTCTATTAACTACTCCATCACTCTTACCTTTAACTATTTTTCCTTCAATATTACTTGGTTTTCATTATCTCTCTCCACTCCTTCTACCCAATCTACTTTCCTACTCAAACTATCTGCCTTTTCCATACTCTTGTCAGTTACATGCTTCAAAGCAAAATCAAATCTTGATAGGTATAATAACCATCTTGCCTGTCTTTGATTCAACTTCTGAGCCTTTATGAAGTACTTCAAGTTTTTATGATCTGTCCAAATTTCAAACCAATTCTTGGCTCCTTCTAAGAAATACCTCCAGGCTTCTAAGCACCAAATTATTGCTAACATCTCCTTGTTGTGAATTTTGTAATTTCTTTCAGCTTCATTCAACAATTTGGAAATATAAGCCACTGGCCTCCACTTCTCATCTTCACACCTCATTGACAACACTCCTCCTATTACAAAGTCTGATGCATCCGTTTCTACTCTCATTTCTTTATCCAAGTCTGGTGTTACCAAGACTGGCTCTGTCGTAAATCTCTCTTTCAACTCCTTAAATGCTTTCTGCTATTTTTTCCCCCAACTCTATTTTGTCTCTTTCCTTGTTATCTCATACAAGAGTTTTGCTATCCTAGCAAAATCTTTCACAAACTATCTATAGTAGTTTGCTGGTCCCAAAAACTTCTGCACATCTTTTGTACTTCTTGGCACTGGCCACTCTATTACTCTCTGCACCTTTTCCTTTTCCATTCTTACTCCATCTTTTCCTATTATTACTCTTAAAAACCCTACTTCTCTGACCTTCCACACACACTTCTCTGGCTTCACAAACAAATCATTTTCCTCTAATCTCCTCAATACTTCTTTCACTATCTCATCATATCCTTCTTTTGTCTCTGTTGCTATCATCACATCATCAATAAACACTGCTACTTTTTCCTCTACTACCAAGTCTCTTAACAGATCATTCATCATCGCCTGGAATGTTGCAGGTAAGTTTGTTAACCCAAAGAACATTACTATGAGTTCAAATGACCTCTCAGGTGTTGAGAATACTGTCTTCCACTCATCTCCCTCCTTTATCCTTATATTATTATAGCTCCATCGTAAATCCATTTTTATGAATACCTTCTTCTTCCCAATACTGTCTATCAGATCCGAAATCAGAGGTAATGGATAATTGTTTTTGACTATCTAGCTGTTCAAATACCAATAATTCTATACCATTCTCTTTCTTTCAGCACAAAGAATACTAGTGACATTTGTGGTGATTTTGATGGCCTTATATATCTCTTCCTCAGCTGATCTTTCACAAACTTCTGTATCTTCTCTCTCTCTACTTTTGATAATGGATATATCTTGCCTTTTTTTAGTACAAATTCTTCTCTGAGATCTATGGCATAATCCCAGGCCTTCCTTATTAGTATTCTTTCTGAGTCTTTCTTCTCAAACACCTTTAAATACTTATGAAACTGTCTTAGGACTATTTCTTCTGTTGCCCTCAACTCTATCAAATCTTCCTCTTCCTTTTCTTTTCTTTCTCTTATTCTTACTATTGTTTTTTCTTCTTCTATTGTCAGTTTCCTCATTTCTTTCTTTTCTTCCTTCTCCTCTTGCTTTTTCCATCCCAGCTTTGTCTGCTTTCCTACTCTCTACTTCTTTTCATATTCATCTAGACACCTTGTCATCTTTACCTCTCCTATTTTTCAATCTATCTCTGAATTATGGCATCCTAGCCAAGGCATACCCAATATTATACTCCACTTCTGACCTCCAATTACATCTATCAATGTTCTCTCCTCATACTCTTTGAAAAATATTTCCATCTCCACTGTATCTACTATAGGTCCTGCATAATTCAGTATGCTATTAACATTTCTCACATATACTGGTCTTTCCAACTTCATCCTCTTAAACTTATGCTTCTTTGCAAATTCTTCACTCATTACCAGCCCCATCGCTCCACTATCTAACAATGCTTCTGTCACAACTCCTTCCTTTTCCTCTTCCTGTTTCAACCCAATCTTCACTGTTACTTTTCTCAAATACTTCTTCTTTTTTTCTTCTTTTTTTTTTACTTTTGTCTGTCTCATTTCTACCCCCCTCTTTGCTCTTTCTTTCCTCAACATTTCCTTTTTATCTTTTGCCACTTTTTTACTGCTTTCTTCTCCTCTCTGTATTACTCTGACTTTCAATACTTCAAATCTATTTGAGGACACTTAGGTCGGTTCCTTTTCTTCCATATTTTTGCAACTGTAGGCCATATGCCCAAATCCTCCACACCCAAAACACTTTATTTCCTCCATTGCTCTCTGTCTATTCTCCTCTCTTCTTCTTTCTCTTATTTCCTGTTGCTTCTACTCTTTCTCTGCTCTTTTCTCCTTTTGTATCCTTATTTCTTCTACTTTTCTCCATTCTTCATCTACTCTTCTTTGTTCCTTTTTCTCTTTTCGTTCTCTTTTGTTTCTCTCATAACTTTTCCTACATCTTTTATCGTCTTTTTCTTCTCTCTCTCTTCCCTTTTTCTTTTCTTCTTTTCTCTGTTTTATTAATGTAATTTTTAATTCATTTATTTTTAACTCTATTATCATACTAATCTTGCCTAGTCTCTTTTCTCTTTCTTCCTTGTTTAGCCCTCTCACTGCTTCTTCTACATCAAACCTACTTCAGTCTATTCCTGCTGATTCCATATTCCTTTCTGTTTAATCTATTCTCTTGTTGCTTGTTAACAATGGTGTATTCCTTTGTTTATTCTCTCGCTGTTGATCTAAACAGTGGTAAATCCTCTGTAGATAATAGTGGGCACTTTTCTTGTCCTACCTACACTCTCTACTAACTACTTATCTACTGTTCTAATCAAATACCTAGCTAATATCCCTAAGCAGGGAATCTCTAATCTAGGTGCTTCTTAATGGACTACACTGCTATTCTACATATACAGGTCACAAGTGGATCCTGCAGCACAAGCTTACTAGTCAAAGAATCTAACTACCATGTCTACATAAGGTGATATGACCAATATACACATGTGAACAGCTGTACAACTAACTGGTCAAGCTTCATCTGCCTGACTAATATACTTCTTTATGCTTAGGGTCTAGCTTAAGTTCTTTTTGATGTTGAGCTCTCTGCTCACAGTTGAGGATGAAAAAGAGTAAGTGGTGAGAAGTCCATAGAACACAGAGTCCCCTGAGGTTGTTGAGTTCTACTGTTGTAGCAACCACTTATCACAGTGATAAATAATAATACAAGTGAGTAAATCTCTTAGTAGGATATAATATGGGAAGTTCACAAGAGAACTCAACAAGGAGTCTTTGCTAAATTAGAGTCCTATATATACAGAGTATATATGGTCTATGCTACATCCTCATGTCCACCTTATGTTTACCTCATTTCTTACTTAAGGCTACTATATTGTATACATGTGCTCTGATATCATCTTTCAGATCCTTCTACTATGTTCTAGGCCTATGATGTTACATCATATGACATGTCATGTGACTGCAGTGTCACATGCCTTCTTCATTGTTCAAAAGAAAAAAAAATGGTTAGTGTTCTAGTGTTCTATAACACTGTCTACTTCTATCCTCCTATCACATCAATTTCCATTCTCTTCCTATGTTCTTTAAAGTAAATATTTACTTCCACTGTATGTTTTATAGGTCCTTCTTTATTTAGTGATCCATCTACATTTCTTATATTCATTGGCCTTTCCAACTTTTTTAACTTGAACTCTTGCTTCTTGGCAAATTCTGAGCTTATAACTAGCCTAGTTGCCCCACTGTTTAACAACGCTTCCACTGTTATACCCTCCTGAGTATCTATTCTTTCTAATCCTATCTTCACCATAACCTCTCTTAATATCTTTCCCTCTACTTTTCTTATTTCCATTTTTTTCTCAGTTTCCTCTGACTTTAACATATCAGCATTTATTCCAGTAGCTAATACATTAAACTTGTTATAAGAATCTAGTTGAGGAGCTCTAGATTCTCCACTCCTTTTAAATTGTCCAAATATTTGATATTTCCCTTGATTCTCCCTCTTTCATATTTCAACCTTCTTCTCTCTACTATTCTTTCTCTTTCCCAATTTCTACAATGTTGGGCTATATGCTTGAATTCTCCACAAGCATAGCAATTCCTTTCCCTGTCTACTTCTATTGCATAAGGGTCCCTCTTAGGAGCTCCTATCTCCTACTCTTGTCCTCTGACCACTACCACATTTGTTCTTTCTATTTCTTCTATCAGAGCGGGCTCTGTTATTACCCGCTAAGAAGGTGTTTCTTGTCTTCTCTGCCACACTAAGAGTTGTGACAATACTGATCTTTGCTCCTGTTGTTTTAGAGCTCCTTCTCCCTATTCCTTTTGTCCTCTCAGTCTTTTCTCCTCTCTCTTACTCTCCCTTCAATTTCTATTGAGAGCTGTTGCCCTCTTATATTACTGCTCAATAGAGCCAGGTTGATTCTCAGTTTCCATTAACTTCCTCCTAATTACTCCATTTATGCCTCTTTTAAACTCTTCAATCAATGGTTGTCCCTCGTATCCATTATTTCTTGCTACCCTCTTAAAGTCTTGTACAAATTCTTCCATGTTCTGCCCTCCTTGCTTCATTTTCTTCAACTCAGCTACCTTTACCGATTCTTCATTTCTTCCTCCAAACTCCTTCTTAATTTCTGTCAAAAATTCCTCTGCTGATTTATATTTGACTTCTCCTACCTCCAAATCTTCTATAATATTCTCTTTCCATATATCCACTACTCCTCCTTACACATATGATAAAATCCACTAGATCTGTCCTTCTACCAATTCCTCTCTCAACTTCATCTTGATATATAGTTTGCATGCTAAGATGAATCTTGCAACCTTTGACAATATGCCATTGAAAATCTGGAGTTTTGCCATCTCGGTAGCTCTTTCTCCTCCTGTCTCTCTTGCTATTGCTCCTCCTGTTAACAGGGCTTATATCTGTGCCTGCATTACTGCCAGTTGCTTCTGCTGCTGCCTAATGATAGTTTGAAGGTTGTGTTGACTCATATTGTAAGGGAGAGGAGAATTGATTGGAGAGGGTAGTGCTGATAGTGGTGTTAATGTATATAATGGAAGTATGGAACCTGTGTTAGTTTCAGCTTCTGACTCATACTCTGAGGACGAAGAAATCTCGGTAAGTAATAACAAACACTCTTCTTATTCTATCTACACTGTCTACTGACTACTGCTTTAAGGAAAAATGTAAACAATTTTGGTCTAAGAAGACTGTTCTACTCTAGATAGCTGTTTTAAGAACAAACTGTCATTCCTCTGCATAGATAGACTACAAGGGAGTCTATAACACAAGGCTAATAATGGAAAATGTAACAAATATGTCTACAAAAGATTATACATCTGAGATATACTAGTGGGCTTTGGTGCAGACTAATGGCTAGGTTTCTCCTGTCTAATTAGTATTCTTCTTTAGCCTAGGGCCTGGCTATATCTTCTTAACTAAGAAGCAGTATTGCCCCTCAGTTAAGGATGAAAAAGGAATAAGAGAAAGAGGTAAGAGGGCTTGGTGTTTAAGTAGTCTTGGAAATAGGAATCGAGTTCTAATGTTATGAACTTAAGTCTTTAAAGCTAGACAAAAGAACAACTCTTGTATTAAAGAAACACAAAAGAACTCAATAGAGAGCTTTTTACAAAATAGTCTACCTTATATACTTCTACAGATGGTCTGTGCTAGCTACTGTGTACCCTACCCTAAATAACCATGTATAAAGCATGAGGTCAACATATATTGTCTATGTTATATGACGTTACTTTGTTCCAGAACCTTCTACTTTCTTTGTTGTAGCAACCACTCGTCACTCAAGGACAAATGATCTCACAACTAGCAAAGCTCTCCAATGGGCTATCAAGTAACAAATGGGGGAATTACAAGAGAACTTGACAAGGAGCCCTCGCTACATTGCTACCCTATTTATATATGTTACAAGTGGTCCGTGCTACAACAATGTGTCTGCCTCATGTCTACTCCACAGTGACTGTGCAAGACTGTGCATCCTGCCCTAACATCCATGTGTCCTACATGTGGTAGCAATGTGGTATATATGCTCCCTAACATCATCGTCTAGACTCTTCTAGTCTCATAGACCCTTCTAGACCGCTCTAGGCCTATGACATCATCTCATATGACTTCCAGGTCACGTGCCCTTTTTCCGTTGTAGACTAATAATATACTACTGTCTTATTTCTGTCCTAACCTTAACCCTATCTGAAGTCTGTCCACACACTCATCTTATAACATTTTTCTCTTAAGTCCTGTGATTAATGTTGTGACCACACCATCAGATGTGACTGATATAACAGTGTGACAGATTACTTCTACCCCTAACTCCAGAGTTCTAAAAATAGAAAAATGAAAAATAAGTTAAAAGAAAAATAAAATGAAAAATAAAATAAAGAAAAAACTAAGTCCACATTCTTTGATCTTGACAGTAGATATATAGAAGGAGAATGTGTTGAAGGATGGAGATTAAAAAGGAGTTTGAAAGAGAAGATGAGAAATCAGTAAAGGTAGTAAATTTTAAAAAAATGGAATAAAGAGATCAAAGTATGGAAGAATTTATGTAAGATTTTAAAAGAGTGGTGAGAGGTAGCAAATATGAGAGACAACCTTTAATAGAGAAGTTTAAGAGAGGTATGAATGGAGCAATTAAGAGGAAACTGATAGAGACAGAAAATCAACCAAGTTCAATTAAACAATGGTTTAAAAGAGCAACGGCTCTAAATAGAAACTAGAGAGAGAACAGGAGGGAAGAGGAGAGGCTGAGAGAATAAAAGGAATTTGAGGGAGGAGCTCCTAAGTAACAAGAGTAGAGACAAGTATTGCCACAACCTCAAGTATGGCAGAGGAGACAAGAACTACTGTCACAAACTTCATTCAGCTTGTATCTCCACAACTAGTAGACCAATTTGCACAAATTAAGTTGTACTGGAAAGCCCCAAATAAGGGTTATCCACATATGTGTAGGATGCACAAAAGTGATAACAAATGACTGAGATATTAGGCCATCAGTAGCTGTAAAAGCTTTATCTGCTAATATCTCAAGAACAGCTGAATGGATTCACATGATTGAACTTGCGTCAGAAAGTACTCATCAATCCATTTACAACAATATATAATGTATCCCAAGATGATAAGTATTGGTAGAGATACAAGCATATCAATGTAGTGACATAACTAGTTACCTTTTAAAATTAGCCTGACAGCTGCTATGACAGCTGACAGCTCCCATCAGGTACGAGTTTTGATCATGTGATG
>Ga0157364_1003812_pt1 | contig 14789 bp, 8 predicted proteins | sample AttsexASBM2_FD_111476 | JGI IMG/M metagenome (GOLD analysis project Ga0157364, IMG submission 111476) | Fungus gardens microbial communities from leaf cutter ant in Ribeirão Preto, State of São Paulo, Brazil - Atta sexdens ASBM2 | ecosystem: Host-associated > Fungi > Mycelium > Unclassified ... | reverse complement strand
TGCGCGCGCGCGCGCGCGCGTGTGTGTGTGTGTGTGTGTGTGTGTGTGTGTGTGTGTGTGTGTGTGTGTGTGTGTGTGTGTGTGTGTGTGTGTGTAAAGTGTGTGCAAAAATACTACAGTATTTTTGAATGCAATATTTCAAAAATACTGCCCAATGCGCGATGCCGAGACATAACATCATGAAAGCATAAAGCCCACTTTACAGTTGCATAAGTGGTCTCAAATATAAGAATCGACTATGAATACTCTACATCTAATTGCGTAAGCGTAGTAAGTAATTATCTAAGTTATAACAATTGAACAATTATACAGTGGAATGTTATTTGGAAAAATTGTCTAATCAAAGTCGAATATGAGAAGAATATTTCGACTGATCAGTCAATTTTTACAACTACAATCACAACCATTTATAACTACGCTTATGCAATTGCAGAATGTGCTTTACAATTACAATCATTTGTAACTACCACAGACTTAAGACTGCGCTGGTTGCAATCCGATTTACGTTCACAGCGCTTTTGAAATCATTTCATTCTTGTTGTTTATAAATGTTAAACAAGGACAAATAATGCTCACGAACATTATGAATGTGAAACGGACCTAAAAATCGTGCGAGGACGACCTCGCAATTCTCGCGCTTTTCAAAGCCCGTCGAGAAAAGAAAGGAGGAGAGTGAATATAAATTCAAGGCTCGTTTTTACAGAACAACAATACAAGATTAAAAGGGCCAAGACGAATAAAAAAGGTATAAGTGAAAAATAATTATAATGTTGGTTGGTTGCGTTGATTTTAGTATAACTTCTTTTTTATATTTTATATTCACCTAACAATGCTGTTGACCTTAGGTATTTATTAACATTATGTATTTGACGGGTGTGGAAGACTAAGTAAGCCCTGTCTCTTCGAACATTCTTGTCATAATAAATTATTTGTTAAATATATAGCTTAATTTTGTTCGTTTTTATTAGTTCTATATTACTTTATAAATACAAGCTGATTCCTTTTTGTATTGAATTATAATCTTTGTTTTAAAATGATGTAATCAATAATAATAATATTTAGAAACAATTTCAACTCGTAGTTGAAACACATTTTTCAGCCAGTATAATACATACAATGAAAAACAATTAGTATAATGATTATAGGTGAATACGTCATATATATCTAAAGAAATTGTTAAAAGAATAAACAAACAAAGAATATGAATATTTGATAAATTTATTTAAACTAGGTCAATGGGTAAACCGAAAGAAAAAAAAGAAAAGAAAAGAAAATGCAATCATCACACATCCATTATAACAGATAAATAACACTAATGTTCACTTTAATCGTTCAAATCGATTATAATAGAACTAATTCGACAATTTTATTCAAAATAATTGGAATGTGTTGGGATTAAATAATTTGATGACGTTTAAGATCGATGATTTAATTATTTGTATGTATTTGATTGTTTTAACTTGCTTTCTGAAACGTGTATTTATATAATTATATAAATGCTGCGTGCAACTAGTACATAAAAACGGGTTTAAATATCGGTTTTATCAATGCCAATTAACCGGATCCCTTTTTAATCGTCTCGTGCTCTAATTTAATTTAAGCGAATATCAAGGTCGACATTAAGGACGTTATTTCAATAGTGTATTATTAATATTGTTCGCGTTATACAGATGATATTTAAAAAAATGTTGTTAAAAACGGAATTTATTCAATTGTAATAATCACTTACTAATAACTTAAATAACTTAAATATTTAAACATTGATATATCGTATGTTGTTAAGGAAAAATGTATAAGAATATTCTTGAATTTTCTCTTATTTAAGACAGGGCGTGCTTGAGATTTAATAGACCAATCTCTGTAAAAAAAATGTAATGAGTACTCTTTTCTCTGGACTCTCTATTAAGTCTGTCCAGTTTAATCTTTAGAATTATCCGAAAACTACCTCTCTATTTGGTGAAAACAGAAAAGAAAGGAGAAGTGGAATAGAAGTAAAGAGAGAAACAGAGAGAGGAATAGAATAAGAAAGATAGATAGACAGAGAGAGAAAGAGAGAGGGAAAGAGTTGGAGAGGAAGATATCCGACTTACTAATTGCAACGACGTCGGTGGTCCGGAGGCACACCGCGGGCCATAATGAAAAGCAATATGGTCAGGATACATGGTGCGGATCCGCTTGGACTCATCTCGGTGACTCTCTCCCTCTCTCTCTCTCTCTCTCTCTCTCTCTCTCCCCCTCTCCCTTTCTATCCCGAATTAAAATCGTAAATCCGGCCCGAAGGATTTGTAGCGGCGCCGCGTTCGACTTTAAAGCATGGCGCGCCGAATCTTCGGAAAGTAATTGTTTTTTTTAAAGCAAGGCACACAGGAAAAAAGGTATTAGTGAATTTCTTTATTTTTTCTAGATTATTTTCATGTTTTGTAGTGAGAAATTCGTACGAACGCAGCAAGGATTGTTTATTTTGCTGAGTCGCTGATTGTTGTACATAAATTCCAATTTCGGAATATATGAATTTTAATTCAATTTTCATTCAATTTATAAATTCATCCTATTAAATGTATTGTAAAGTCAAATCATATATATATTCTTTCCTTTAACGGAGTAAATTTGAATAAAATGCAAAGCTCTATGAATAAATCAATCACAATATGAGAAAGGAGCATGAAGAGCTAAGGCTAATTATTATTGCAATTTTTATAAAAATTCATATATCAAATAACAAAATAATAATTTTGCTCCTTTCTTAAAAACGCAACAAGTTACGATAATTCATGATAGTTTCTATTGACAATCGTCCCTTCGCATATATAGACGTAAACGTTAGATAGAAAGCAGATCGATTAGAATCCACAAAGACCGACCGTGTGACATCTCCCTGCGAATGGAGATGTTTCCACGGGAAATAGATTAAGACTTCACGGGCACCCTATAGTAGGGCGTAGTTACGGTTCATTTCGATTCCGAGGGATGTTAAATGGGCCGTAAAGACTTGGAGTAAGCCGCAAACGGTCTAAATGGTGGTCCACGAATTTACTGGGACGGATTGTCGATGAGCGAGCTGGCATTGTATCGTCCGAGCACTCCTGAAATCCGGAAAGTCAGTAAATTTCCCGGACGTCGCGCCAGAGGAATTATACCTGGCCAAGGATGGGAGGTGGGACCGGAGACGTACGCTCAGGCACTACGTACGCTCTGTTTGCGTAGGACGGAGACCACCCAAGTCGGGCCGACGCCTCTGTCCGCATGGTGGATCCCAGTGGATCTGAGATCCGAGACTTGGCGGAATCCTTCGCTTCGCCGAGCCGGAGCGGAGGCGACGTACGTAAGGCAGGGGCGGACCGACTACGAAATTCCCTGTTTCAGGCATCTTCTCGGATTATGACGTCAGAAAGTTAAAAAGTCCCCGGACAAACAGTCGCGATTTTCCTCTGCGTCATGCATGTCAGTGCATTGGAACAAATCTGTTTTTACATCAACGCATTCCAACTTGGATAATTCGGATTCGATACTATAGTTTGCTAAAAGATAAAGAAAAAAAGGTTCTATTTTATTACTTAAAAATACAATTCTTCAAATTTCAAAATATCTTTTGAAATTTTTTGCTGGCAAATTTTTTTCATTACATAGAAACAGTGTTATAGAATTATATTCTGTTACTTAAAAATTAGAATCTGAAATTGTTTCTTATCGATATGTAGTTAAATTTAAATAATTTTTTATAAATTTTTTTTATAAGAATATTAAATACTTTCTATGAGTTTTTAAAACACATCTCTCTCTCTCTCTCTCTCTCTCTCTCTCTCTTTCTCATTATTTACAATATAATACGCTAAATTATATATAATAATAATGTTTGACCAAAGAACAATAATTAGCACAAATCTATTTTGAGCTCTGTTATTTCTCTGTGAAACTATTTCTGCATAAAATAAGGAATTTAAAAGTAATCTGCATTGATTAGAAATTTTCACATGTCACAAAGAACTTGTTTTATAATTATCCAATATACATATTTTATTTAGAATTGTTGCAGTATTGTATGTCTTTTGGACTCGATATGGATGGTTTTCCGGTAAATATTACACAATACAAATTATAATCCGTCCCTGACGCAAGGCAACAAAACTCTTAACCTGATCCAATGTGCTATTTTTCATCCCATTGTATCCAACTACAAGGCTCGTGACTCCCCGCGATGATTCTTGAACGTCTGGTGATGGATGCACCGACATCTCCATCGCACAACAAGGAAAGTTTTGGGAAATTAGCGTGTCAAACGTACGAGACTGTCTATTCAGTTTGATGCCACCCAACGTGCGCGTAATATATCTCTGTCCGATCCTGTTTTGTAGTTTGTAACGTAAGCGCGGAACTGCGAAAACTGGAATGCGAAACGTTCGTCCCACAAAAGTCCTTTGTTTCCTTTTATTAACTCAAAGTATAACGCACCAAAATGTTCGAGAACGCAAACGACACTTCTTGTTCAATTTAGGTCTTTTTTTTCTTTTATTTCTTAAAATACTATAATTGGACACCTTTATTATTAAATTAGAACTAGAAATATCATTTAATTTAGCTACAATATTTATTATTTCTTTAGTATTTCAGTTATGTCAACATATTAAATATCAATTTAGATATTTTAACTTAATAGTTTACATCCCTCGATAAATTGTTAATAGTTTTTTTAATAAAATTTTGGATACGGATGGTATATACTATGCTATATTATTAAGAATCCCAGTATCATTTCTCATTTCTCATCATTTCTCAAGAGGATTGGATATCACGAACGAGAGGCATTATGACAAAAAGCAAACAAGGGACCCTATTCTTATAAGATATTTGAAAAGATTCCCGCGCAATCTAATGACGCAAACACACGCAATTTCCCAATTTCTTCAAGAAATAAGAAGGAAAGAGAGGATTATCCCTTTAATTATAATATTATTTCAATTTCAGTTTATGATTGCATTCCAAATCTCACAGTAATTACTCACGCACTTTAAACGTATGTTTCAGTTTAAATAACTGAAAGGTATGTTAAAAAATTTACATACAAATATTATTAAACGTTAAGATCTCGTCTCGGCTATATTTAGATACAGCTCTTCTTTACTTATTTGATTTACTATCTCTTTGACTTAAAATAATTCATCTGCTATCTCAAGTAATATTTTAATTTAATCGTTTCATAATGTAAATATTTCGAAATGGCACGTGATTATCTCTTCGCATACTCTCATACTCAAAGTCTTCATCTTCTATCTCCATCAAAATATGTCTTCAGCGCGTGTAACATTTCCTAGCACAAGAGAAACTTTGTATTGCCACTCGCGAGTATTTTCCCTGCGTTAATCATCGCGACGTTTTAACATCGCGTAGGTATCTATATTGGGATATTTTCCAGATAGAATTTACAAAAATGTTCTATATATAGGCGGACCGTTGGCGCGCGTTGGCGCTAAATAACGTGATACTTGGCAGTTAAAGCGGGCTCTCGTACGTGCGTATATCACGGCGGTGTACGCGTAACTTACGGTTACGCGGCCCTATGCTTAATATCAAAACAGTGTTAGTGACTGGCCACCCACGGCGAAACCGAGGGACCACCTAATGAGACGCGCTATTATAAGGGGGCCCGTCTCCACTTCGCACTTTACTTCAACCGCCGTTCTCCTTTAACCTTTTAACACAGCGAACAGCCAACCCTATACTCACTTCTAACGGAGTTCGCTCGAGGACACTAGGACGCGTTGTCTTTTTTTTTATCATTTTTTTTCTTCGCTCATCGCTTATAACACGAAATGGAATTATTAATGAAATATCGATAAATCTTGCACAGATCTATTCGTACGATTAATCCATTCGTATTAATCTCTGTATTAATCTTTAAAATTTACAATCTACATGTATGTATGAAACATTATTAAATTCGTGACCTATATACGTAACAATTTGTTTAATTACAGAAAAAGTAAAGAAAATGAAAGTTGTAATGAAACAAATATCTTTCTAATTTAAAAACTTATATAATTAAGTTTGAGATTAAAAAAAGAACGTGTGGCTTCGAAATATGATTTCACTAGATTATAAAACAGACGGATTAAAATAAAGTAATTTCTACTTGACAATATTTTTTAAATATGTGTTACAATGACAGAATTAATAACGTATACAAAATGCACGGTATACATTATAATGTTCGCGATGAATTCTCTGGAATGAGAAAAATCTCAAAAGTTTTTTTCATAATATTCATAAATTTATAATATTCATAAAACTCTCCTCGGGGCATAGATGCGCGGCTTCCTGTCCTCGCGAGGGGATAATGTCGAGATGAAGATTTGCAAAATACGGTCGAGCGGCTCGACGTCCGCAAATCAACGTTTACACGCGCGTCATTAGAAATCAATAAGCGCACTCACGAATGGACGCAAGATCCTGCCGCGTGTGCGTACACCTCGCGCTCGTAGTTCGTACACGGGACGAGTCCCTATCTAAGCCTCATATTCCGTGATCGGGGACCACCCAGCTAGTCCACCGCGGAAGTACGCACGCACGATTTGCACGCGCGCGCACGTATACGCGTGCGGTACCAGCGGAATATACGGGGTGTCCCGCGATAAACGCCAATGGAAGTCGCTGAATTTTGGAATCTTTTATAAAAGCTTATTCTACAATGTGCTCCTGTTTCCTATCTTTTTTTTATCTTTTGTTTTTTTCTCCTTTGCAACCCTTTTATCAATAATTGTATTTTTTGCTACGTATTTCTTGTTTCTTTCGAAGTTCGTTAACTTTTATCTCTGGCGATGTAAAATAAAAATCAGATAAAAAGCAAAAAGACAAAATGTAAAAAAATAACAAAAAGCAAGAAACAAGAAACAAAAAGCATATTGTAGGCTTTAAGGCTATTCTACAATTGCGTAAGCGTAATTGTAAGTGATTGTAGTTGTAAGAATTAACACATTGATCACAGTCAAATATGAAGATATAAATATATCTTACTGTGATGAAATATTTTACTATGATTAGTCAATTCTTACAATTACAGCCACTTATAACTACGCTTACACAATTGTAAAATGGGCTTTAAATTTTTAGGAAATTCAAAATTCAGTGTCGCCAAGTCTATTTGAAAGTTGTCCCCATATACTGCGATTTTTTTCAATATTTTATCTGTAATTTGGATATTTCTTTATATTTTTCTCTCAAAAAGCCCAAAAAATTTTCCTAAACTTTTTATATTTGCAAAAAATTCTTTAGTTTTCTTTAGAAAGAAAAAACTAAATTTAGAAGAAAATCTTGCAATCTAATATAATATTAAAATGTTTATCAATTTGTGATATTACTATTCTGGCTTCGATTTAAAAATGTATTCCAAAACGGACAAATAATCGGCGCATAGATTTGCTTGAACTGAAGATTGTAAATTCATGAGAAATATTATAATAGGCATTAAGAACCGCTTTGATCGAATATGGTATTTTTCATTCAATATTATTACGTTGTCTCATCGATTGATTTTCATTCAATATTATTTATTTATGTCGCCTGAGAAAGACATTCTTCCTATACTGATTATTATTATCGATTAATATTATCATATGTCTTGGTTGAATTAAGAGGATGCCCACACTTAAATTTTTTATCTACATTTTTTTTTTACTTGAATTAAAACATCGATTTTAAATTTGGAAGTTAAGGATTCCATTCTTTTGCAATTCTTTGGTTGCTAAATCGTATACGTTTTTCCTATGTAATTGTTTATTGTTTTATTATTTTATTAGGCTAGTTTTATTATTTTATTATTAGAAGATTCGTTAAGTCTGGGACACCCTGTGTAGCATGGCTAATGCGCCGTTTCCCGAAAAGATTACACCGACTGGAACTTTTACCTCTTAATTCGTCGATCTTCGCGTTCTTTACGACCGTCATTAAAAATGACGTTCTTTTAGCTTCACTTTTCAGCCCCTGATTACGAGGTAATTCCTTCCGTTCCCGACCTTTCGCTCGGCTACGTACGAGTGCCTATTATTACGTACATTTATCGATAATACCGGGTCCAATTACGACGATTTTCACATTTGGAGAATCGTCGTCGTGTTAAAGAGAGCTCGTTATTTTCCATGAGACGACGATCGATCCTGCGGTAAATTATTTTCCCGATTTTTTACCACCTTTACCTTACACGTTGCGGTTTCGCGAGGAAAAATAGGCAATTCTTTTTTTTCCTCTTTTTTTCTTTCCTTCTTCGTATCCGGTCCCGCAAGCGACTACGTAAGAGAGCGAATCCTCCTTTGACGCGAATCGCCTTCGGGAGGGGGGGGGTCCCGCTTAATGTCGTCCCCGGGGTGGTTACGCGCGTTTGCGTGCACAGCAGCGTCATTATACGCGAAATAACATGTTGCACTCGTTCGTTGCATACGCGCTGAACATTGTGAGCGAAGTAAATTAATAATTGGAACGTTTTCGACGGACTATGTTGGCACGCCCACGGACGGTACAATCCGCCTGGAAAACGATTCCGATTGTTGATTCCACCGCTCCTCCGCGCGTAGAATGTAATTACAAGCATGGCGGAATAAGTGAAGCAGAGAGCGGATAATTTTATAATCGCCAATTTGTAATACTTTAACGAATCGTTTTTTCCCACTTGAGTAAGAACAAGATAAATCTTGTCTCTCCTTGTAACAATTGCTAATTACTTACAAGAATAAAAATTTTATTAATATAAAATTATTTGGTTCTCCTTTTTATTATTTTTGAAAAACAATGGTTTTTAAACAATATTCGTAAAATTCTCTTTAAGTCATTCAGGAAAATAATGCGTAAATTACATACAAATTAGTTGTTATATAATTCAAAAATTTGTGTTACATTTCAGACATTTCACATTTTCAATTTTAATACAAGTATAAAATGTTTTAATCTATGTATTTTATTATAACTATTATACAATAAAAAGCTTATTAGTACTCTCTGCAAACATTCGAGAAAGTAAGACTATCATCTTACCTTTGACCGAAGTATTTTATTCTTCATATTTTAAATTATTTGTTTTAATACCTATTGACATTCGATTTCTATATAAATTGATATACTGATTTTATAAATATTTATTACGTTCGTTATATATTATCGATTTATTAACTCATTTATGTATTATTGCTTTGTAACACTAAAAAAGGCTTTGTAAATCGAAATGTTTATATTCTTATATTATTTGATTAATTTATTTTTAGAATATTATATTGTATTTATCTTATGCTAATTGTATTAATTTAAAGTCATTCTATTTATAAGCTCGAAATAAGCCACGACTCTTTAATTTGTTTAGCGATATGCGAGCATTTTCACTCTAAGATTATCATCATTTGAAACACAAAATGCAACGTCAAAAATGTAACATAACAATTTTGACAAAGATTGATTTTAATAGTATAAAATATTTTTTACTGTATATTATTATAACTATATATAATTATTATATAAAATACTTGTATTATTCACTGTGAAAATGCAAATGTTCGAGAAAGTAAGAGATCACTATTTGACTATTCATAAATTAGAAGATATCTTGAAAGTAATTATCGATACACGCGCGAGAAAAATTTCTGCTATGCTATCGGGATACGTCAGCTTAGAAAAATAGCGCTATTAAAACACCAACGTCGAATATTTAAAAAGCGAATTTATCACTCGCGTTTATCGCGACGATCGTCGCGCGGGCGAGATATCGGCTGGAATTGGGCGACTTTGCGATTCTTTACGATTTCTGCTGATCATGTGGGCGCGAAAGAATCGCGTAGAAACGATCGAATTAGGCAAATCTTGCGACTGGTCTCGCGTGAATTGAAACAGGAACGTAGCTTTAAGAGACATTTTGTCTCTTAATTATCATAAGCTGTTTAATCGATCACTTATCCGTGAAAAATTGTCCTAAACAATACAAAATCCAAAATCAGACATCTTAAACGCAGACTTGTGTTTTCTTAAACATTTAAGACAGTCACAGACGTTCTAAACACATTTTTGCGAGAATCTTTTAAAATATCATCTAAAAAACATTTTGAAAATGTCTTACCCTCAGATCTATATCTAGCTAAATTTTTAGATACTTCAGCTTAACCGTTCTTTCCATATTTCGATGAAATTTTAATTGCAACATCATAAGTATTCAAGTCGATTCAAACACCAAGAAAACAAGGATTCGAAAATTTTCACTAAAGATGGATAATTATTTGAGTATTTTGAATTATATCTAAAAAAAAAACAAGTTCTATTCGCTACCATAGGGTTAAAATGTGCTGCGCTATCTGCATCTCTAAACTGGCTACCGGAACTCTCAACCGATTATCTGTATTCGAAAGAGTGAACGTTTATCAGTGTTCCAAAGAGCGATAGGTCATGACTTCCGGCGCTGAACCGTCAGTACGTTCCCTATCCTCCATGGTAATCGCCATTATCTTCGTTGACTCAGCGAATTTCAGAATATCTAGTGATCGATCTTGTCGGAATACCTGATCCCGCCGATTCATCGATCTATCCTTTTGTGCCCCGCGAATATTAATGGAAACAGCGTTTGTCATTTATGACAGACCGGAATAGGAGATAAAAACGCAAAGATGCCGGTCATTCTGCATTTAAATTACTTTCTCTCCGTAATCTTCTTTTTCTACACATTTTATAAAGAGCTCTCTCTCTCTCTCTCTCTCTCTCCATTCCTTCTCCATTAACGTGTAAATTACGTCTAATTAAGAAATTTGGTCACGTTGCCAATCTTCTGCTGTGTGAATGAAAAGTTGCGAACATTGGCTGTCGTGCGTGACGATTACAAAAGGTCATAAATACCTATCGGATGCATCTCGCTCGATCGTTCCGAGAACGATTCGCGCGTTTTACGGAACGCGTAAATAATCTTACGCATTTACGTCGCAAACGATGATCGTCGCGCATATTGTATCATTGACTTTATACCATCCCGCGTAAATTCTCTTCGCTTTCTGCACGTCACTGCCAACTGGTTTGCACACCAACTTACCATGACAGTGTGAAGCCGCGTGTTCAAACGCGAACGCCCTGTAACTACTTACGTGATTTATCAGCTCGGGCCGCTCGGTGAGAGAATTTTTACGGATAAAAGCTCGTAATTCAATCATTCAGTTATTTCAAAATTATATGTACGTATACATAAACAGGCTAATTAAATTACAATGTAATAATAGGTTAACAGACTGCCTTTTTCAGTTGTTTTAGGTTCTTTAGTTTCTCTCACATTGAATGTTTCAAATATGAATTAGAATTAATTTTATTTATAAATTGTTATTATAAAATTAATTCTAATTTTTTTAGTTACAGAATATATATCGTACTTTAATTAAATTTTTCTAAAATTTAAATCCAATTATAATTATATTAATTCTACGATGACACTGATATAAATTGATACAAAAGGATTTCTCTTCGTCATTTCTCTTCATAAATTTTGTTTTTAAATAGAAAGAAGTTGAGATTTTTTTAAGAAATTGAATTGAGAAATTTTTGTCCAGGTACAAAAAATATATTAAAATCAATGATGAAACAATTATTTTGATTGATAAAAGTAAACTTTTCTCAAAAGTGCAATTTCATTTTTCTTTTGTCGAGTAACATCTTTTCTTCTCTTTAAATAGCAACGACGTTAATACGGACGTGTCAACTTGTGGACATTGATCACTTTTCTATTGATCTCGAGAAGAAGTCTCCCTACTGTAATAGTAATAATTAAAAAATAGATTTGAGGCAGATCACGCTCCAAGTAGGTTTCAATTCGGATAATATCTGCGAAATAGAAAACGAGCGGACGAACCGGTGAACGTGTCTGGGCGATGGACTGTCAGACAGACGGACGGACGGACGGACGGACGGACGAACGGACGGACGCGTATGTCGCATTCCGTGTTTATTATTTTGTCGGTGGGTGGTCCAGAGAAGTCCGGAGTGCCATCTTGGTGGCCGATAGCATCTCTCGTGTGCACGCACCGTTGAACGCAGTCGTCTTGCGTAAGGAAGTAGTCGATTTCTCTCTCCCTCTCCCTCTTCCTCTCTCTCTCTCTCTCTCTCTCTTTCTCTCCCTCCCCCCTCTCTCATTCCTTCCATTTAGCGGTATATCACTCTCGCTCGTCCTTCCCACTCTCTCTCTCCCTCTCTCGATCCAAGCCTTTGGGCCGCACGGCCCTCGCCTTTCTTTCCTTCGTAGAAAGGAGAGTGAGAAAAAGGACAGTGAGAAGAAAGAAGATCGAATATTGCTACGTCGCGATACTATGGACAACGTAATACCATATATATATGCGTATGCTGTGGGCAGGATACTCGCAGGGTCCTATAAACGTATCACCGTATCGTATCCAAAAAGAGATACTCTTTCTCCCTCTTTTTCTTTTTTTTTCTCTGCAAAATTGGCGCGATTGAATGGCGATATAAATTGTCTGATATCAAAAAATGTAATCTTTCCAGTTATTGAAGATTCTTTCTGTCATAGAAATTACTTTGTTACCTTGTATTTATCGTAAAAAGAGTCGATAAAAAACGAAAATGAAAAACATTTCTCTTTTATTATTGAAAAATGTCAAATTATGTGATGTGTTACACAGCAGGTACCTGATATTTATCAAATAATTAAAAACACTTTTAAGTTTCTTCTTTAGATATCAAAAAAAAAAAACATTCATTATTCTTTTATTAATTGTGTGTTAATGACATAATTAAATCTATATCTATTTTATTATATAAAGTAATTAATTTGTTCAGTTAATAAATTACAATATTATTTAAATATTGATAAAAACCTTATTATTTCCCTGTGTTGTTATATATTTCTACAATGAGAAAAAAAATTGTATTAATGATATTACTCCATTTATATATATGTATATATGTGAAAACATCTTGTAAATTTAATAACACTATTAATAAAATTAATATGTCATGCTTTTATCTTAATAAAATGTTATTTGTTTCATTAATACTGTTATTGTTAACAGGATTATTTTCAACTAAATTAATAAACTAATTTTTGCCGTGTACAAAAATATAGCTTATACACATTAAAATAGAAGTAATATTATATACTGTGCTTCAAAACGCAATTTAAAATTTGGAAATTAAGAAATAAATTGATGATAACTTTTATACACATTTTTATGAAACAAGATAAAGATCGAGATGGAGAGTCTTATCAAACATATCGAACATGTTATTTATAAGCCAAAAACGCGATTCGATCGTATCGGTTTCGTTATCTAATTCTATCGGACATTTTGTGGCAGTTAGGTCCTCGTCTTTCGAGCGAGTTTTATGCTTGCACGTGTTTATCGCGAACGAGTATCGTACGACATTCTGGTTATCGCGGAGCGATCTGGAGATTGTTCGAAACAAGTCGCAGTAGTGTAAGCAGAATGGCCTTATAAAATTTCTCGGTACTTTTATGATAGCGTTTACACGGTCAGTTCTTCCGGGATATGATGCTTCAGCCCACCAAAATCGCTGCGAACGTACAGAATGCGTTACGTCATAAATTTGTAATGGCAAGACTTGCGGATCGTATAAATGTTTTCTACGTTCCTGTGTGCGTTACATCCTTGAGCGTGATGCTCGGTCTCTCCTTTAGAAGAATTATCGATATAGTTAATATTACTAAATCGAATAAAATTATCAGTTACCATTTATATATATTAGCTACATATATATAGTATATATATATATATATTTTATTGTACTTTATTATGGTAGTTGTTATACATTTGATTTATTTATGTTACATTTTATTATTAAGTTTGTTGTTTTTCTAACATAAAGCTTTTTAGCCAATTAAATTAAACTATTGAGATAATTTTATTAGGAATAGTAATTTGTGATCTTGGTAAAATAGATTAGCGAAATAATAAAATATTTTCAATTATTATCCCATATTATGTTGTGTTGAACATATATTTACAATAAAAATGTATTTTTCGATAAAATTTAGTTCAGTATGTTAACTTCAGTAGTAGATACTTTTGAATTATATTTACAATTAGTAAATTGATAACCAATTGACATAAGACAATATAATAAATTCTGAGCCAGCGTTTTCAATCGTTTTGTTGAAAATGTACTGTTTAATAAAATATCATTCCCTTACTGCAAAATTGATATAACTTAAAAATTGATTTTTGAATTATTATCATAAATGAGTTCAATAAATATTATCTTGTTAATCAGTAAAAGTAAACTAACTGAACTTCACAAAAAATCATCAATATCGACACAACTTAGAAAAGATGATTTTTTAAAAAAAGCCGTTAAAATCGTCGCTCGAAGAAAGTGATTTTTAAAAGTTATAAAATAAAAATAACAAAATCATATTTAAGAATAAATTCTCTTTGCCAATAAATATTTTTCTGTCAAATCGAAACATAGTTATTCTTCTTCTCTGGGAAACAATGTTTTTAGTTGTGTCACTTCTGAAATAAGGGAGCGATAGTTATATACGATTTACAAAGCGTGAGGCAAAGAATTAATAATTTGTTAAGCTCAATGTATCAGAGCGTGTATACGTCTAGGAAGACAAATGTCTTTTGAATAGAAAACCAGTAGAAAACCGTAAGGGAGTTAATAAAGGAAATCTTGTGCGAATCGCTATTCAAATCGATATTCAAAAAGAGACATATATATCTTTTTGAAGAAAAAGATATATATATATATATATATATATATATATCTATATGTATATATACCTATATCAATGTACATCACGCTAGAGAGAG
>Ga0157364_1003811_pt1 | contig 14790 bp, 6 predicted proteins | sample AttsexASBM2_FD_111476 | JGI IMG/M metagenome (GOLD analysis project Ga0157364, IMG submission 111476) | Fungus gardens microbial communities from leaf cutter ant in Ribeirão Preto, State of São Paulo, Brazil - Atta sexdens ASBM2 | ecosystem: Host-associated > Fungi > Mycelium > Unclassified ... | reverse complement strand
TTGTTCTAAATTTCTCCGAAAATTGTCCAAATATACAAATTCAGATAATTACATATAAAATGAAATACTTCCAGTCAAATTTCGATAATATTGTCTGAATTTGTTAGAATTTGTCATTTTTTTTATATTTTTCCGACAAACCCTAACAAATTTTTTCCACCAGGTAATACATACATATACATACATAGTAATGTATGTACATAGGAATAACTTGTGAAAAAAAATTTATCGACATCCAACAAAAGTAGAAGCGAGGCTTTGTTCGTGAACAATTCACTTGGACTCTGATTTCGTTATTTCTTGTTAACACGAACATCAAATATAAACGCATAAATGAAAAGAAAGATGAAGACAATTAAAAATAAGAAGTTTTCTTTAAAAGCTTCTTGTAATTGTCTTCATTTTTCTTTTTACTAATTACTTTTTTATTAATTCTTTTATCAATTACTTTTTCCTGAAATGTGCTTCAATTAATGATCTGCTATTATGCGCAAATCTTTGGCATATAACGTTTCAAAAGGAGTTGTAATAAAAAGAAAAGCGAAAAACGAGAATAGTCCATTTACATTGCAATGAAATAAAAGATAGAATATATCGTTGGTCATTGTTCTCTGAGACATGTTTTCTCGTTCGAAAAATTGCGATTGCCCGCCGTGAACGTAGAAATCGTGCTTAACGAGGCGAAAGAAAAAGAAAAGGATATACCTCTGCAATAATAAAGCCTTGAATTAATCTGCGGCGTATCCGAAACAAAAATGCATCTCTTGCAAGCCGCAAATTGCGGTCGGATGCATTTCGCGTTGACTTACACTTCCTATAAATCACCCCCGGAATGCATTCAAGATACGCGCTGTCGCGTTATCTTGGGTTTTTTTTTTATAGTTTTATCTACTGTCCGTCTGAAAGAAATTTAAAAACAGTAAAGTATTTTAATATAATTACGACGATAATATTTTCGAATCTAACAATATTGGGAGAAAATTAATTAAGGAAATTGCTCCGCTTGAACTTGGGATATTTGCATAAAGTTAATAGTTTCTTTCTCGGTGTAAATTTTATTGTCTTTTCCAGAGATAAGTTCCGTCCCAGAAGGAAATTTTGTTATTGCCTGTTGCAATTGACTTTCCATTTTACAATACAACTTTATTCTTGGTCGAATAATTTTATTCCGAAATAAAAAGTGGAAGGAAGGAGAAGACAAATCTACAAAGGGAGCACTTTAACTTTCTAAAAATACTCGAGATACATGACACATAAAAATGCTTGAAGAAAACTATATAATACTCGCAGTTTAGAAAGAGAGAGACAAAGAGAAAGAGACAGAGAGAAAGAGAGAGAGAGAGAGAGAGAGAGAGAGAGAGAGAGAGAGAGAAGAGAAAAAGGAAAACAATCTAAAAGTGTTCTGATATAGAAACGTCATTTCGTATATATATATATAAATCATCATTCCAATACTATCACGTGAAAAACGTTTTATTCGAGAAAGAGAGTGGCTTCGAAAAGGCGAAATGCCATTTCCGATGGCAACGCAATTCAAGGAAAACAGAATTAAAAAAATCAAGGACAAAAATGTGACCCAAGGAGTTACTTGAGTCCTTGAGTGAACATGCCAGAGAAGAAGAGCCTATTTGAATATTTTCTATGCGGGAACGAAGAAATATTGTGTATTTTGTTCTCGAATCTCGTATGTCCCAATAAAAGAAAGGAATACGTATGATAGCATATTTTGTATGAGAAATGCATGATTCCACATGTTAGCCTAAAAAAAAGAAACACATACCGCATTTAGTCTAAAAAAAAAACAAATTTCAAGTCAATCCTGAATACTGAACATTTTTTTTCTCGCATATGCACGCAAAATATGAGAAATGTATCCGAAACAAATAGTTAATGTATATAATATACAAATAGTTAAAAACATACAAATAGTAATAAATCTAGAAATATAATATTTAACTGTCACTAATGTGAGAGAATATTATAGACACACAGTAGCGATGAAAAATGACAACATGATATATTTATTTAATAGAGCTCTTTTTTCTGTAAATTAATTAGCACGTACGTTATAATTCAAGCACTTAATTACACGCGCAGTATGCGACGGACGCTCGATTACTGCGAATTAATTTTGGCATCCCGCACATTGTTTCGTACGAAGTGCGAATTACGTGCGTTTCTGTTCGGGCACGCAAATATCGCTGTTACGCAACATTATCAAAGAAGTGGCCAGCCATCTCGGCGTTCCTAAACGTCTACGTGTGCCAAGAATGAAAAGCAGAAGAGTAATTCGTTCGCGGATATTCGTTCGCTTCCCCCGTTGTGAGAAACACCGACTCGATAAAACTTTCTCGCGTTCGACGCGCATATAAGGAAGGAGAGAAGAGTTTAAAAATAAATTGATCGGATATTTCGTCGACCACCCGGCGGGAATAGATCAGCCGAAGCAAATTAGTTTTTGTCTTTAAGTGACACACGCGAATCACAGTGGCGTAATTTACAGCTGGGTATTTATTTGAACCCCCCATCGTGAATTCTGCAGTTAAGGCGTGATCCGAACATTGAAGAGACAAGAAGATACATTCGTGTAGCAAGCAATATCCGCAAGATTGATCTCCGCGCTTCCAATTTGCTCTACATGTCAAAAGAAACTTATAGCACTTTCCATACATTAAGCGAATCATGAAAAGATTGCACACGTGAAATTTCATTCTTACAGAGGGAAAAAATTCTCTTTTTCTTAGGAGATAAAGACAGAGAAAGAGAAAGAGAGATCCCCAATACATTATAGTCGCATTAAAAGGAATTTTAGTGTTTAAAATTATTCTTATATATTAATTAAAAAATGATCAAAAATATAATATATTTTAATATATCTTATAATATATTATAATATATTATAATTATTAATGTGTTAAAAAAATACAGATATATTAATTATATATTATTTATATCTATACAAAATGATGTGAAAAGATTGTCTTAAATAAGTATATTAAATACATCAAAAATGAAAGAGAAATATAAACTTTTTGTGTACCAACTGCAACCTCGTTATTTTTTTTATATTGCAATAAAACAATTATTATTATATTATTAAATTAAATGAGAATTAAATAAGAAGATAACTATCTAAAATTAATTCTTTTTTACGCAGCTATAAACGATATACTCAAGAAGAAGCTTTTCCGTTTAAATTTTTAGAGGCTAGAAATCGCAAAGACAGTCATAGTCGTTTTTGTCAGCCTGCAAGGCAAACGGCAGGACAATATTGCAAATTGAAACAGAGATGATCGGAAATGCGGAAAACCGTAACTACGCATAAGATTGGTCGTGCGGAAATCGAGTGGGTATACTACAATTGGTGATACGCAGCTGCGTCGCGAATACGTATCCATAGGATCACTTGGAATGGACGTGAACGTTGCCAATGCGATCAGCCGTTTTGATCGGTATTGCACCTTTATGCTTGTACCTGAACACGTGTATGTGTGTGCGATACGCACACAAGCGTAAATATACGCGTCGCGAAACACATAATTGCACCCTTATCGGATCCGTCACAGTCGTTATAAATGAGATTTCTGTTCATTTACCCTTGAGATTGTAAAACGTACAATGAAATAAATTTATACAAAACAAGTAGATAAAAGGAAATTACACCATCAACTGCGCTATGCGATTGCGTTAACGTTCGTTGGTCTCAGAAAATGTGAATTTTTATTTACATGGCGATTGTTCAAACGATCCGTTTGTAAGCAGCTTCATCTACTTTTTATTTTCAATCCTCCAAATAATTCGAATATTTTTGTGCAGTACGAATACAACATCTTTATTTTATTCATACTTTGAATATTTAAATATTACTATATATTATACTATATATTATAGAATATAATTTAAAAATTTTGTAATAAGCAAATATAAGGAAAAAAAGATCATTACTTTTCGTACTAATATATTAATCAACAGTAAAGCGATTTATTAATCTATTTGGTTATATTTGATACTCACATTTGTCTCTTGCCTTGAAAGCAATCGAAAGTCACTGACTAAATCTAGATCTACAAGCTAATCTGTGAATAAGTAAAATATCAAGACATAAATAATAACTCAAAGAATTTATATCTTCTTATCTTAAATAAAAATTATTTCATATCGATTTTATACGGTCAAGTTAAATGCGTTTTAAATAAAGATTTGCACATACCGATTTTATACATAATCCAATTAAATACAAATCCTGGAAAATCTCCCGAACGAAGAATTACGATAATTACCTAATCCGATTGCTATTATTATTCATCAATATCTCGCAGTACAAAATGTCTTCTCAGCTTTAAATTGACGAACTCACACGACTTACTCGGTCAAGATTTCCAATACACACTGATCGTGAGAAATCTTTAATACGATATTATAACGATATTTCGTGTCTATATTCTATAACATGCGCTATCTATACAGTTTGATAGACGCGACCGTGTCTGTTTGCAAACAAGACCGATGCCCACGAAAACTCAGATGTAAACGTTGTGGCAAACAATTAGTAATTATCACAACGCTATTTGCCTGCTATTATAGTCGGTGAAATAATAATAATGATAAATTATTATTATATCTCGTGCTCGTTGAAATCAAACTTTAAATCATAATAATAATATAAAATCTTTAGAATTTTTGATAAAAAAAGGTAGTAAGGAATTCCTCTAAATGTAAAATAAAATAATAATCTGCTCATAGTTGCTTATATTATTGCAATCGAAAAAATAAAAATCCTTTAAGGGCCAACACAGTTATAAGTGTATAAATACATATATTTTATTATAAAAGATAAATATACGTTTCGATTCTAATTTGGATTCTCTTCAGTAAACTTAATATTTGCATAAAATAACAATCATAAAAATCATCAAGAATATCAATAAAAGAATATCAGTAAAAGAGTTAATATAATCAAATGTTGACTAGTTTTTTCATATCCACAGTCAATGGTTGTTCATTAAAATCCAATAATCTAAATAATATACAACAAATATACAACAATAGTATACTATTGTAAAAGTTAATTGTAACAAAATATATACTGAAGAGTATTATTATCTTATACTGAAAAGGATCCAAATTAGAATTGAAACATACATTTATCTTTTATAATAAATAAATATATGTATTTATACACAACCTGTATTAGCTCTTAAAGACTTTTTTTAATTTTTTTATTTACTCATTAGAGCATTTATCTGAATTATTTGATTGCAATCCTTGTTTATTATAATTTTACGATATTAGGTGCGTATATTTTTTCGTTATTTCAACGTTTTAATTAATATTTACTTCTTTTAATACGTAGAAAATCATATAAAAAACGCACACACACACACAAAATTACGTTTTTTAAAAATATATAACTTATATTTTCTCCTTTTCAGTTTGCAGATTACCGTTCAAGCGACAGAAGTTTCGAATGGCAAAGCGACTCGCGGTTCGTCGTAACACAGCGATACATCGTAAAAGCATCTATGCGGAACTCTCTACGCGGAGACGACTAAACCGATCCGATTCTTTCCACGAAACACGATCGAGGATAATGTATAAAACAAAATAAATTGGGCATAGGATCGACGTTATGATATCCGAATACGCTTTAATATCAAAGACAGCGAGGTCGACTTATCAAATCGACATTTGATAACAAAGGTAAAAGCTACTTCCTTCTCTTTTTTTTTGCAATAAAACATCTCACAGTCTTTTATAAAGAAAACTTTAGTGATTTTAGACACGGATCATTTTTGAGACGAATGAAAAGAAGAATTCTTGAGACGAACTCTTATCCCGACTTTTTCCTAATAAAAATTAAATCAATCGGAAGGAATTAATGAATGCGTATATAGATAATGAACGTATACACGAAATGAGAAATAAATCTTAAAAGTCAAAAGTTAAAATTTGTATTAGCGTAACTTTAATCATACCCGCTTAAATCATACCCGCATTCTTTTAATATAAAAAAACTATAAAAATCTAGGGAACGTATTTTCTTTTTGAAGATATATATTTTATATACCAAATTTTTAATTGATAGATTTTTTAATAATAGCACTTTATCTATTAATTTATTAATTTGATATTATTAATAGTAATTATTAATAGTAGCAAAAATGACAAAAGCAACATTATTTAAGTTAATTTGCGACATTTGTAATAACAAAAAAATAATTAAGTCGAAAAATAATTAAGTCGAAAATTACACAAATAATTTACAGTTAATAAATTCGAAGAGCACGAAGATTCAATCAGAATTGAAGAGCAAAAGGAAAGACTAGACAGACAACGAACACGAAGCTTATCAGAATAAAGATGGTAACGTGAAGTGACAAGATTGAAGGGTAATGCAAAATCAGGAAGTGATAAAAATTGCTGAACGATGGAAATAAATTCGATGATGACAACGACGACGGCCGCTTCCCATTATTACGATGTTGGTAAATTCATGCAAAACTTCAGCAACAGCAGCAATGAAGGACCATTCGAATGTGAACAGGAGGTCAATACCAATGGCCTAGCTGACTTTATTATTTATGGTATATTTGTCAACCTGATTGGTCTCTTCGGAATCTTCGGCAACACAATCTCTATGATCATCTTATCACGGCCGCAGATGAAATCTTCTATCAATTATCTATTGATTGGATTGGCCAGATGTGACACAGTACTGATTATCATTGCGGTAAGTGCATCTCTCTTATAGTTTACGTCCTATACTTTTTACGCGAGAGAAATAAATACCTTTAAAATTTAAAGACAGAAAGCAGTCGGAACAAGAATTGCGCAATAGCGTAAAAAGCGTATTTTAAAAAAATCAACGATAAATAAAATATAATTTAGTTTTTAAAGAGATAGCGAATGCAATTAAAGAAATGTAGAAAATTGTAGTTTGTATAATGCTTTATTTCTTGACACTTTGAAGAAATTGGAAGTTACGTAAAGGAAAACTTGCTTTACTGTGTAAAGGAAAGATGCTGATGACTTCGTTTAACTGTGTGAACATTTTTATGAATTCATAACAGAGTCAAATATTACATGGTAGAATTATGAATTTAATGTAGAGTTAAATATTATATGCTAGAATTATTGTATAGGATCATAAAAGTGGAATATTGCACGTAAAAAAAACGGTCAAAGTTAACAGCCGCTTGAGTGAACTAGTCGAGCTACTTTTCACCTTTATTACGAAAAAATAATATGAAAGAGTTTTTATTATACCAAAATTAATGTTGGTTTTAAAAGCTTTTAAAAGATGTTTTATTATTTAACAAAATAATGAATTTTATATTAAATTTATTTACATTTTTTATATAGAATATAATTTTACATATTAGTCTAAATAATTATATATTTAAAAAGTATTAATCATTTTGTTAAAGAGATAACAGACTATTGAAATATCTTTTATTTTAATTTAAATATCTTCTACTTATCATATAATATCAGAATAGATTGACTTATATTACAGTTAATGTGATAAATATTTTATCCGTTTGCCTATGCGATATTTATTTATTATTTATTACATTTAACTAACATTAGCATAAGATGTACACAAATATTTTTGTTCATGGGAGTATCCTGGGAAGGGAAGGGTTCAACCCCTTTTCTCTGAAATTTGTGATTAAAAGTTCCGATTGAAACCTAATATTTTTCCTAAAATTAAAAACAAGAAGGAAACATTCCAAGGTCTAAAATATTCAAAAAACCAATTAACGCAAAAGATTGTTGTTTGTGTGATAACAGAATTGACAGAAATCTCCCTCTTCCGGAAAAAATCTTGGATGTACATCTATTGTACATTTTACTTTTTTTTTGTGAAACTTAAAGATGCGATTTTTCTCACCATGACCCCAATTGCGACGTGTGATGAATCACAATGCGCCGAACGAAAAATCAATATTTAATTGGCACATATGCCAAGAAACGATTTTCAATGGGATCGTGAAACGCCTCGTAATTGCCATCGAATGACCCATCGTCGCGTCTGGCCGCTGCCAATCAATCATGCGCATCAGATAAAATTTAAAAAAAAAGCATTCCATCGTTCACATCGTTCCTGAACCATTGAGTTGCATGTCGAAGAGCTTATCGTGACGCCTTGTTACTCTTATCTTTTATTAACAATAGCTTTCGAAACAACCGAGTTCGCTCATGTTGAAAGTGATATGAGTTTGAGAGACAACATGTTTAATCCTCTTTGTCGAATATACGGGATATTTTCAGAGAACCATTGCAAACATGCGATGACAAAATGTAAAAAAAAAAAACGCTGTATATTAAACCTACTTCGGTGTTAACGCATTAGTAAGTTTGAAATTTTGAATAAAAGGGTCTTCCATTAATTATTAGCTATACATATCATTGCATAATTTTATTCTTTAGGTATTTAGCTTGAGACAGATGGTCGTTCAATGAAATTTTAATTCAAGAATTACTTTTTATATATTTAATATTAAATGACAAAAAATTGAAATTTAACAAAAATAATATCCATCTATAAATTTCTTTAAATTTAAAATATGAAGCAAAGAAATATAATTAAATTTCAAGAATTAGGTAATATAATAAAGATAATTAAAAAAAAGTGTAATGTTTAACTTTGTAACACATAAGATTGATTTGTACATTATCAACTTATGTTAAAAGATTCATTTTTATTAATTTAATTAATATCTTATACGTGACAAAAGTATTTTTCTATTAAATTTTTTAACTGAGATGCTATATTGAGATATTCTTTGCACCAACTAATATCTTTCATTAACGAGTTAAAAATGAAAAATTTTCATCTTCCTTATATCTGACAATTAATTAATCTTTGCCGTATCAAATAAAGTAATTAACGGCCTGAAAAATATGACTCGTAACAAATGTTAAATGTCGAAATTCAATTTTCATAAAACATATCCACTACAGACTATAATACCTTGTCGTAGAAATCAGCCGCAGACCACTCTCATTTTACTTTTAATTCCCGTGTTTCATGCAATCGTAAATTTCCGACATAGCCGAGCTTTTCATTAAAATAAATTCTCTTTAATATAACTCGTAGTATGCGTTCTGGTTTATCTCACATAATTTCAGCTATTTCTCTAAACATATAATTTATATCTTTATCTATATATGCTCTCGCATTTTTATTTTAAATACATATGTGTTTGTATGACTACAAATTTCAGATAAATCTAAAAAAAATATAAAAAGAGCTTATTATGAAGACCATTAAAGGAATGATTTCAATAAATTTTGTAATTTGCTTGACTAAATTCCAAAATTTTAATTAAAAAATTTTTTTCTAGAAAAATATATTTATTTTCCAGGTAGTATGAGTAAAAATGAACTAAATAAAATTATGGCGTATTTAATTGTGATATATTATATACATATATGTGTGTATTTTATTTTAAAAAGCCATATTTTAAAAAGTTAATGAAATATATACATAACCACATTTTTAAAAAATTTCATAAGTAGATTGAATGCAAAAATTGAAAAAAATTTACTTTTCGAAGATTTTATGATATAGAATAAAACAACTTTTATTGTATATTCTAATGTCTTGCGATAATAAAAGGTATTATAAAGAATAGATTTCATAGATCAAGTTTTAGCTCTTTTATGTAGAATAATTTTACATCTTCGTAGCAACCCTTATCAATATAAATTCGCGATACAGAGAAGAAGAATTAATGTCTTTGAAAATGCATAGCATGTTAAGATGACATAGAATATAATATAGATCACACGTCGAGCTTAGGTAAATAAATCACGCGGTCTTACATTTTCGTGGATAAAGTCAAGATTAAAGTCAAGCCCTAATAGGGCTAACACGATAAACAGGATCTTTTGGTTTAAAAGAGACGAGCTGGAGGAGCAGAATTCTGTCAACCTTCTCGAGATCACATTACACATACCAACATGATTATTAATTAATTATTTGAAATGAACTTTCCATTCCACCGTCAACTTTGCACTCCGTCTTTTTAACGAACTATTTATACTCATCTATCAAACGTCGCTAGCAAAAGCACTACATATTTATAAATATAATCGCATTTTATAACAAATAATTATATCAAATATAAGCAATTGGAAAACAAAATTCCAACAATTACCAATTTTACACTTCGAATGCAGAATGTTGAAAAAAATTGAAGAGACAATAAATTAGAGTCGTGATACTAACATTTTAAATTATTTATATCTGAAACAGTTAAGTTTTTAACTTATGTTCACTAAAGTTTTTTTTACTTAGTATGACATGTACCATATAAATGCTGAATGGTTTTTTTAATATCCTTTATAAGAAGCTCTTATCTTTTTTAATTGCATCTATAAATTATGCATTTATAGGTATTAATCTACGGATTACCAGCAATCTACACGTATACAGGCGCGCTATTCGACTACAAGTTTATCGTCTATCCGAAAACCATCAGGTACCTGTATCCGTTGGCTTGCATAGCGCAATTTGTGACAGTGTATCTGACGTTAACGGTGACTTTAGAGAGATACATCGCGGTCTGCCATCCATTGAAAGCTAGATCCTTTTGCACTTATGGACGGGCCCAAGTAGCAGTGCTGATCATAGTGATCGTCGCTTTTATTTACAATCTACCTAAGTGAGTAATCAAGCTAATGTTTTCAATGTTTTTTCTTTGTTTATTATCGTTAAAAAGAAAATTAGTATAGAAAAAAAAAGTTTTAATTAAAATAATTGTAAAATAATAATAAAATATACTGGCAATAAAAGGGTTAATAGAGCGCTGAAATTGGTGCGTAATTCATATAATATTCATATAATATTTACATAATGGGTGTCGATACAAACTTCTTTTCGGTTTATTTTAAACTATCATTAGAAAAATTGTGGCTAATTTTCCAAAGAAGTTTATATCGACACTTATTGTAAATTTATTAATATATTGGGTTGTTGCCGGAAAGTTCGTGCTGATTTTGAAGGAAAATTGAAACGCAGAAGATTTAAATTTTAGTATACATTTATTAAATTTAAATCTTTTACGACACGAACTTTCCGGATAACTCAATATTATGTGACTATTATATAAATATTATATGAATTGCCTACCAACGCGCTGTATTAACGCTCTCATTACCCTATACTTATTATTATTTTGAATTTCGAGAACCCTATTATTTAAATTTGGTTTTAAAATAAATGTGTTAAAATTTTTTTTTTCCTGTTGTTTAGCTAGAACGAGATATAATATAAAATGTTCAATAGAGAGAAACGATGAAAAGAAAAGAATATCTAAAAAATATCTTACGCTTACAATTGATTGCAACAGAATTATTGTGCAAATTAATGAAGAAATTAATTTTTGAAATTATTTAGATTCTGGGAAATTGAAGTATACAACGAGAAGCATTGGAAATATAATATCACGGTATACTGTGTTAATCCAACCGAATTGAGGAGCAATGAATATTATGTCATCCTGTATATTCATTGGATGTACTTTTTTGTGTATTACATGTTCCCGTTCATCGCACTGGTGATTTTTAATACAGCCATTTATCGAAGGGTGAGTAACATAAAGTCCAACATTGTCATTAAATTTAGACCATTTTATTAAAATAATATTTTATCAAGAAATAATGTACCTCACAAAAAGAACATTTTATTTTGCACGTGGACGAACTTTATTTTTGATCTAATTTACTCCGAATATAAATTATACAGATCCGAGACGCAAACAATGATAAAATTGAAATACAACATTATAAGTATAAAGCATCATAAGTATAAGAATTAATCATCATAAGTATAGAGCATTCCCAAAAATTGACGTTTTATATACAATAAAAAATAAATTTTGAAATCGTTTTATTAAAAAATAATTTTTATTTTTATAACATAATTTTAATATATTGCTAATTTAATTTCCTTTGACTTTTATTACTATCAATTTTCTTTTAAAAGTATAAATTGAGTGTGCTTTATAATTGTAGTCAAAATTTAAAAAATTAAAGAAACAGTTACTGCTTTATTTTACAAGAATATCATCTATGATTGTTAAATTTCAAACTGGAAACATGAGAGAACATTGACAACCCGAAATGAAATACGAAATACAGTCGGATTAAATGTGAGATATCGAACAGAACAGCTTGTCAGCGGCAGCTTCCCTGATGGAAGCTGATATTTCCCAAAGCTACTGTTCCGTTTTATTAAAACTTCTTTTTAGAATTCGCAATAAGTCATGACAAAGGAATAAGAAGGATAATCGAGCCGCAATAAGTTCCGTAACGGGCTGACTATGTCATATAAAAATACGAATAATAAGCCGAAGCGACGAAACCAATAAAATTACAAAGTATATAATCTCTTTGATGATACTTATCTCTTTGACACGTGCACATGCTTAGAATTCGCGAGCACGTATAAGAGCAGCAAAATTCATGGACGGCTGCTCTCACATGTGCCACTTATGCAGACCACACGACTGCAGTTGCAGACACAAGTAATGTCATCCTTCTCTTCCTCCTTATCCTTCAATAAAATATGTAAATTTGTAAACGAAAGTTAACATGTGTTAAATATTTCAAAATAATTTCTGCACTCTGATTTTATAAATAATAACGCAATGTAATAAAATTAGCAAAAAGTTAAATTAATAATCTCAAAATCAAAATTAGAATAATAATTTTATATATAATTAATATGTTCTTATTAATATATATCTTATTTTTCATAATTAATTAGAAATCTAAATATAAGAGAAATAGAAATTAATAATTATAATATATTATTATAATAATTATAATATATATTATATATATTAATATGATATTAATATAATATATATATATTATATTAATATTAATATAATATTAATATAATATATTATATAATATAATATATTAATATTAATAATTATAATAATTATAATATATATTATAATTACTTTGATATAAATTAATAACTTTTTGCCTTTATTATATATTTTTTAATAATTACTGTAAGATAAATATAGTATAACGATTTTTGCTAGACAATACTTTTTCTTCGTACGATTTAATTGACAAGAAAAATGGAAAATAAAAAATGGTACAATAATTAAATTTAGATTAATGTAAAAATATTATCTTTGCAATTTTAAATGATTTAATTTTGTAAACGTATATAATTTTTATTTCTATATATAAAAATTATATGTGTTTTTTACGATATGCATTTCAAAATGATATCAGGATACATAATATCTTCGCTATTCTAAAATTCAGCTGCAGGATCGAATCGGATCTATATGATCCTCGGGAGTCTGAAATTATAAAACGCCTGTTGTCGAAGAACAATTATTTCTCTCAGCTTTTCCTTATCGTGAAACTTTAGCGTCTACGAACTTCGTCCTTCCATCCTTAATTCCAAGATCCAGATGAGCTTTTCAGTGACATATTCTGCGGGACAACTTCCACAGACTTCACATGGATGAAAGCGCGTTTCCGATGAGAATGCTCATGTGGCAAATGAAGAAAGCTATTTAATCTCGTCTTAGAAATCTTATTTCCTGACGAAGTGCAGTCTCCTGATATTTCTCTTCCTGATGAGAAACCGCGATTAACAATAAGCGGCAAGAAAATATGAATAGAATAAAAAGAGAGAATGCTTCCGCTTTGTCAATTAAAGAAAAAGTTTCAATCAATGAAAAAGTTAACACTCACTTGCTTATGTTTATATGTATATTTAAGAAAATCGAACTTGGAAGTATAGTATGTATCTCTGCAAAAAGTAGAATTAGAAATTTACCCAGATACATAATGTGCTTTCTGTATAAAAATAAATATTATATAATATAAAAGTTTAATATTATATTTAATAATACAATTTTATAATTTAAATAAAAATTTTCTCATGTTATTTTAATTATTTTTTTAAAAACATATCTACTTCTTATTAAAATAATTTTTTATCCATGATCTAAATCAAATTTTTTACTTTTAAATAAAATATAAAAAAATAATTTTTTCATTTTGTTAAAAAAATATGTTGTAATATATCCTTAAAAAATTTCTGAAAAATATAATTCATAATCATTAAATTGCGTCTTCTATATTTGATAATATTCTAGAGCAATTTTTTATGAAATCAAGATATAGTCGTCCGTTACGTGAAAAAGATGATAACAATGTTTGAACAAGGAACAAAGAGCTGAAACAAACGCCATATATTCGTGCCAGTTAAGGATATTTGCCCCGCTTTATTTACATGACCTAATATTTGGAAGGAGATCCACATTACGCGTTCCGTTTCGAAGTTTATATGGATAATAATTTTATTAATAACTTAACACAAGCACATTCGCACGAAGAGCAGTACCAGATGAACTGAGATACAATAATCTGAGACACGTCGGCGATACGCGACTCGCATAATAGTTCGTCGAAGTGACGCAGTCTTAATAATAATTAGTCGCCACTTCGCCGTCGTAATTGTTTAGTATGCAAGCATGTAACTTGCTCTCGTGGTTCGGAAGCGGAAGCCACAAAATCAAAAGAATGCAAAAAACCAATAAGCAAACCAGTAAATAGGTAGGAATAATTCATGGTGCAAAATTCCTAATTTTTAAATTCTTAAGACTTAATTTACAATATTTGAAAATTTTTCTTGTTATTTCGTGTGTATCTTTTTTCTTTTCTCACATTTCATTGTATTTATTTTTCATTTCAATGTGATTATCATAGTTTGATTGTTATATGAAAATCGAAATTTGTTAT
>Ga0157364_1003810_pt1 | contig 14794 bp, 9 predicted proteins | sample AttsexASBM2_FD_111476 | JGI IMG/M metagenome (GOLD analysis project Ga0157364, IMG submission 111476) | Fungus gardens microbial communities from leaf cutter ant in Ribeirão Preto, State of São Paulo, Brazil - Atta sexdens ASBM2 | ecosystem: Host-associated > Fungi > Mycelium > Unclassified ... | reverse complement strand
ATGTTTTGTTAGAACTCGGTGAAGTTGTGAAAATTCTGACGTGTGACTAGTGAATTAGAATGTTCAACAGCTGACTCAGCCGCCAGTCTTTACAGACATAAAAAAATTCCCTAGATTATTATTATTATTTATACAAGATTCCTTGTGTGTATTACATAAAATAATTTTTGATATTATTAATAATAATTTTTTGTTGATAGAAAAATATAAAAAAGGATATTTTTGTATTTTTAGTTATGCTTTGTTTGTATCTTGGAACACTGCTAAGCGGGAATATTTATTGAAAGAATAGTTACTTTTTTATCTTTACCTTGATTTTTTAATATTATATCGTTGATGAAATGTAAAATATAAGGAATTATGTTAGAAACAGAGTTATGGTTATAAAATTGAAATACTTGGAGTTTTTATTGCCATCCTACTTATTCTATTAATTATTAAATCATTATGTCATTGATTATATTTTCTAGATACTTGAATGGGTCAGTTTTAAAACATTTTTGTAGTTCAAATGCGCGGATTGAAAATTCTAAAAATTTTTTAAATCGCTGTTCTCTCACATTTTTTTAGTGTATCAATTCTTATTTAATATCCTTTTGATTCTTTATCCATTTTTTGAAAATTTAAATTTTCAAAGTTACGACTTAAATTATAGAAATTCTTGAACTTATCTCTCTCTCTCTCTCTCTCTCTCATTTTTTGATAAATTAATTGATGTTATTCATTTGATTATACCTTTGATATTTTGCTAAATTTTGAAAATTTAAATTTTTCAGGAGACGAAAAAACTTCAGGAAAAAAAAATGGATGAAAATTTCTACACGTAGAAGTATATTTATTCTATTTGTGCGTTATGATTATCTGTTTTTAACGTTTCATTCGTATACTCCCATGCTAATCCAATGCGACCAGTTTCTGCTGATTGTACAGGATCTTCACCTAATCTTTGTTCGACACCTTTCCAAGATCTTTCTTGTAAATATTGAGCTCCAGCCTTACCAATAGCAACAGTACCTAATAAAAGAATTGCTATATAATAATTGTTGCAGTCTACATAAAATCACTTTCAATTATTAAATTGCTTACACAGAAAATATAAACATATAAAAAAATTTAATCCTTAAACAAAAATTCTTTAAAGTAAAAATAATCATAAAATGTGAAAAAAAAACATATCTCTTTGATCTGCCAGAAATGAATTAATGTGACCAAAGATTAAATAATCTCTTATTAAAAATAATGATATGATTTCAAGATTGCAGTTTTTATATCTTATTCTATATCTTATTAATTTCTTAAAATTTCTTTTTATTAAATAAATTGAATATACCTGATGAACGAACTGTCAGAGCATTCATTTGATCTGTACATAAAGTATCATTCTCACAATTTCTAACGTTACTAGTAATGAGAGAGACATCCGAATCCATTGATGGCTTAAAGTCGATGTAGTGAGAACCACCAGGTAATATCTGCCGAAAGTCCATAAAATATTGTGGAGAAAACTCTCTCGCGCTGTTAAATGCTAATTCAACTTCGTACACCGTAAGTATGGGTTTAAAAAAGTCTCTTGAGTCAAATACTTCATTTTCTGGACAAGCTATCACAACAAAAGCATCAATCTGAAATAAAAGTCAAATATTCGTTGATCTAAGTAAGATAAAATTAAATTCAATATGTTTCATTATATTATACATAACTGATGTACCTCCGTAAAATTTGCAAGCTTGGCAGGATTTATTTTTCCTACACTAAGAAGATAAGACTTTTTATTCTTTTGTTTGAGTATTCTTTTTACTGTGTTTATAGCTGTTAAATATTCTTGAATGCCCAATGTGGCCACTACAATTCCCACAACTTTGGCATCTCTCAACTTTTCTATTAAGAATCTTCTTCGTTTTAACCAAGGTGTATTCAATGCTTCAAACTCGGTAATTTTACAATTTGTAGAATAATACCACTTCTTCACTGGTATGCTCATCGCTAATAACGCAAGAGTTTTTTCTTTCTCGCCCAAAAAGAATCCTTCATAATCTTGTATTTTATATCCATTTTCTAAAGTATAATTTTTACCTAAGACAACTGTGGCCGGGCTTGTTTTTATATCAGTATATTCCACATTTGATGTACAATTTAATTTAGACAAAATTAAGTGTTTATATATAGGTTTCAATATATTATATATATATTCTGTAATCATAACAATTTGCATTATATCTCCACCTTCATCATCATCATCGCCAGTTTTCTCTATTTCTAACAATATTTTAAACATTTACCAATTTTATGTGCATATGCCACGTCATAGAAAAATACAATCTTCTTTGTGCAATCGGAAAAGATTCGCTTAAACTCGTCAGCGAATTCCGTTGTGTCCAATTGGTTTCTCGGTAAAACGTGAAAAATCGGTAAACGACCGGTAGGATTAAGGCAAGCGTGTCCAAAGTGTATTATGCCATCCGCATCAATGTGTTGCGCTGTTATCTCGTCGACACAACAACTACCACAAGTCGTGTCCCCTAAAATATACATTTTCTGCCCTACTTCCTTTTCTAAACGTAGCGCAACTTCTACCGAGTTTGGTAACAAGTTATCTGGAAACTGTAGACATACCTATAATACATGAGAGAGCATTACAACTTCAAAAAGATATTTAGTTAATAACAAAATTCATATAGTTATATAGAATTCTAATAAGTTATACATATAATTACATATAACAAAAATTATCTAACCATGAGATAATATGCTATATAACTGTTCACATCAAATATATGTATTAGATAATTTAAGATCTGTTTTTTTATTATTTGTTAGCTAAAGTATACATTTTTGAAACTTAAAGTGAAATAGATGTACGTTTAATAGGTATTTGACTAAAGTGAAGAGAAAAAAATTCTAGCCCAGTCTAGTGAGGAATAAAAAACAGACTCCTAAAGACTTGCAAATGTTTGCAATTAACTTAACTTAGCCTAATTTTATCTACCATCAATAAATATCTTTAGCAATGTGATCAACATTATCATTACTGTGTTATGGGTTATTCTCCATTTAATATTCTCATAACAAATATAATGATACATCTCTAGAAAAGAGATTGTTTTTAAAAAATTGACACATAACCTCAACTTTATTTTTAATTCATGAAAAAAAAAACGATGCTAAATCTTTTAGAGACCTGCAACTATACTATCCTATACTTAACATTAGTATAAAAAAGAGGCATTTTTAAAAACGTATGTATTTTTTAAACCTGTTTTAAAGCATTCGTCCGGATCCAACGAGCACATTTCTCTACTTCGTATGGATCGTTCTGATCGTCTATCACCTCGATGATTTCCTCGTCCTTTGCAGATTTTTCGATCTTCGTCAACGAGATCATGTCGTAGAGCCCGCGAGAATTCGGCGTGGAGATTTGTTTACGATTGCTACATGCATACGTGTGTTACTGGAATTCGCATATGGCGGGTCTTCCTTCACGAGCCCCCACAAACCTGCGCAATTTGCGCGGTGGTCACCCCTCTTCCTTCCTCATGATTCATTCCACGCAAATTCTTTCCTTTTCTTCCACTGGGACAGCAAATGTATTTTTATAAATAATATAATCTACTTATATATGAATGCCCGAAAGACAGAAGAAAGGATTTTGATCTATTATTTCTGTTGCATCCTTTCGCGTCTCTTCTGTTTAGAAGATGGAATATTGTACATTTTGAAATGGAGAAACGAAGATGTTTCGCTCGATAATAAACACTTGAGATCTTACCTCTAATAATAATTTTTTCGCCTTTACGCTCTCGAACAATGCACCGATTACTATTCGATTTTCGAAGCACAATTATTTTATGACAAAACTAGAAATATTAAATTAATGCAACAATTTAATATTATTGAAACTAAGAGATAATAGAAATTTATTGGAAAAAAATATTGACGGAAAATATTTAAAAATATTTTTATGTTTAAAGATAGCCAGAATTTAAAAATATTTTCATTGAAAAATGTAGTCGAAAGAATAATTATCAACTATGAATATTACTTTGCTTATTTTATGATATCGTATCTTGAAATCTCTTCTTAGAGTACTATAAAACATCGTTATTTTTTTTTATGTTAATAGGAATATTAAAATCTGATGTTAATGAAAAAAAAACTTCTTATAAAGATACTTATTAAGGATATTATTTATAAGGATATTATTAGTTAAAAATTATTAAAATATTTATTAATTTAATATATGACATTACTACTCTGATTCTGTTCATGATTACGTTTCAAGATCGAAAAAGATTTTTATACTCATCAATCTATTTCCAATTATAAAAAATTTCGTTTTAATTTCGCGCTACTCGGTTTTATAAAATTTATATCCCGTTGAGAGATGTCACAAAGCAGGCGATCTAGGCCAGGAAATGAAACGGAAATGAATTGCATCAAATAAATGTATTCGTATAAATCTGCGTGCATAAAAAATATTTAAACGTGTGATAATAAATAAATACAAATATAATAATTATAATTTTCATTACTCTTTCGAATTATAAACTTATATCCAATCGTAATTCCTATATTCCTATGAATTCACAAAATTGCGACGTTTGGCATTTAATTTAATTCTTCTCGTGCAATTTTTTTACATTGGAAGGAAATTGAATTCTCTTCTGAATTATATTGATATCGAGCCTTGACCTAGGCACTGCTGTTATCCTTAATAAATCCGAAAAAAAAAAAATAAAGTCATCCTCATTATAATGATGGAGAACAGTCAAGAAAAATAGCTGAAAAGATAAAATGACGACAGTTTTTTAAGTACATAGAGTATGAAATTTACATAGGAAGGTCCAAAAGTTTCCAATCCAACTCACTTCGAGACGTTGAAACTGGATTTAGTTTCGGTCATCAAGCGACTCAACATCTACTGTTATTATGTATTCAACTGCATTGCTTCATTTTAAGTAGTGTGATTTTAATCTTGAATTCTAATCTTGAAATAGATGAGTCGCGTTTGTCAAATGTCAAAATGTTCAAGATGAAATACTGTACTGTCAATCAAATTCTTGATCAAAGAAGGACTTACACCAATACAGATTAAATAATTTAGATGGAGTGATATAAGAATTCTTCTCCATTCTATTCTTTCGTGAGAATGGATTAAATTATTTAAATTGGGAATCTTTTGATATTCCGCGCAGTCGATCTGCGAAAGCTATCATTCCAAAAACAATCGATCTTGTGGGGGTTGAATTGTCTTTCTGTTGTACAAAGAAATGAGTAACGGGCGCATAAAGTGTTGTCGTGAATTTTTAGATAGATAAAACTTCAACCAAAGAACAGATGTTTAGAATTGATTACTTTTACTGGAGACGTGACTATGGTTCAACAAAAAACATTACAGCTATCATTTTTTGAGATCCCCAGGGAATTTTTTTGATTGATTATAAGGAAAAAAACACAACGGAATGTAAGATACTTATACGCAACACTTCTGCACCGTTTTGGACCTTACTACGTATATCAGCTTAAAAAAACTTCATGCAATGATCATTTCGTTAAGCACATCGACGCTCTCCAAGACACAGAACATAAGATTTAGTACCCGATCACTATACTAGCGTGTTGTCTTATACAGCTCGTACGCTCGTACCAAATTTCGTTATTACTATTTCACCTGTTGTTTGTTTATATCATTGTGAAAATAATTTAAAGTAGTATATTGTAAAAAAAATCAGGTTGAATTGTATACAAGATTGTATAATTCTGTGACACATATAGCACTATGTTACAAACAATGATACCTTTTTTTAAAAATCTGAGTATACTGAGATAAACGATTGGAAAATAAAATATTCTTTAAATTATATTTATAATATATTATCACTGTACCATTTGTCTTCACTCTCGTCAGCGGTTGTATTGTTAACATCTCAAATTGTTAACATCTCAAATTGTTAACATGTAATAATTGCAAACTTGCGAACACGTAATCTGAACTCAGCAGACAGGGACGTAGGATGATGTACACACACACACACATACACACGCACACACACACACGCACACACACACACGCACACACACACACACACACACACACGCACACACATATGTGTATATATATATATATATATATATATATATATATATACTCGTGAAATATCGGCAATTTATTAGGATTAAAAGAATTTCAATATATCCAAACTTTAAAATCTGTGAAGAATTAAGTCACGATTGCCGTCGAGAGTGTAATTGAACATTATGTATGTACAAACGATTATTATTCCTTACTGTAATACATTACATAGTTTCGCTTGGTTTTTTTTTTCTGTATATGTCAGTCTTGGATTGCTTTTGCCAGAAAACATTTCGTTTCCGCTGTCTCCAGAGAGTTGTTTTAGATATATGTAGAAAAAGAATACATGAACATCGCGTTCACATAATAAAACTGCATCTCGCGAAAAATGTCATGACTGCACTTTGCAGGAGTATCACTTCATTAAAAGAAAAAGCAGAAAAAAATTCCTGGTAGCAACTGTTTCTTAATTTTAAGTAGAATATTTTGTATAAAATATTCGCACGTAAAAATAAAAATAAAATCATACATTAATCATAGGAATGTATGCTCATTTCGATAATTATATAGATAGATATTCTCAATTGATCTGTGATTATTATGTGATTCTTTTTCCACATTCACTCTCTAACTTCCATCGATTACCCACATACCTATTATGAATCCATATGTGATGTTAAAAAAAATTTTAAAACTCTATACATTATTTAGAAACAGTTTTGTCTCTTTGATTTTACGTCTTGACACTGAGACTGCATGTCAAATAGAAATAAATTTAAAATAACTCGCACAATTGTCTATTCCCTTTCTGCTTTTTGTACAAGATGATTTGTTATTGGTGATATAACCAATTTGCAAAGAATAACTCTAAGAGGAAACTATTCTTATTCTATAATTTATCGGAGATTATTTCTGAGAGATATAAAGTCTTGTGAAAAAACTTTATTCGACATTTTCACGATTTGTCTTTTAAGGGATTATCATCTTTTGCATCACCAATAATGGATCACCTTGTATATTGTATTAATTTGCATTTCGCATTTTTCCACGATTTCACATGGCAGTCTCTTATACTATTACTTTCTCTTTGCTTTTCCCATATGTTCCAATGATGATGGTGTTAATCATATAATGATGGTAATATGATAATAATAATTCTGAGAATAAATCTCAATAACAATAATACAAATAATATTATGGTAATAATATTAATATACCTTAAAAACGTATGTACAATATTCACCGACCCATTTTTTAAGTATCATAAGATTCGTCTACGAATACTACAGATAAATTGGAATAAGTTGCTTTAAATAATTACTTTTTACAAAATTACATTACAAAGTGGCATATTGAAAAATCTGAGCGAGTTATCTATCTAAATCTATTCACATGTACAGCTGTTAAAATTAGATTTACGCGGTGGCTCTTTTTTTATTACAGCTAGACTACTGGAAAGTATACATGTTTGTATATTATGAATAATTATTGCCATTGTAAAACAGAATCTTTGATGAAAATGTTCAGTATTATACTGCACATGTATGCGCGATCCAGTTTGCCTCTGCTGAATAACGTATAAATAAAATAATAAAGTCGCATATGATTTATACAAATAATTTAGTAATTATATCTGTGCTCTTCAAGATATGCAGTATTGGAAACAGTCTGCTCGACATTATTACTAAAACATATAGTTCCCATGATAGGTAGATCTCAGTGATATCCACAAAAACCATGAAAAATCGACTTATAGTTTCTCTAAAATTCTTAAGATGCATTAATTGAACGCTTGATTCAACTATTAACTTTCACTTCTTAACATACTTTACTAAAGGAGGGTCACGAGCCTAAAATGCTGCGGACTGCTTGGTCCAACGCAGTGTCTTTCGAGTCGCCTGATTGCGATGACGAACTACCATTGCCGCTACCTGATAGACTGTTCGTAGGACGTTGCTTAAGATTAAGAATGCTGTCAATGGCAGACTGTACTTGCGCATTAATTTCGTCATGTTCGTTACCAGTATTTCCACTTTCGCTACTCATTACAGTACTGCTTGAACATTGTGTCTGCGAATGCAAAGCCAATCCATCCAAGTCGGTATCCTCCGATAAATCCCGTTCAAGATCAGTGGCACTACACCAACGCCTATCAAAGGACGTATTTACATCCTGCTCGCAATCGTCCTTCATAATCGTGTTTGAGACACCGGGTACATTCGTATTTGCAACATTCGTACGAAGACACTCGCCGTTTGCTCGTGTTCTTTCAATTTTTGATGATCTCGTAACAGCGCACGCACTACTACCACTGTTATTGCCGTTTTTACACTTCAAAGTGTCTGCAGTAGACGGATATACACCTAGTTCTTTCTGGATTTCCAGCCACTCGTCATAATCGCCACTATTATTAGTACTACTTGACGATTTAATCACTGGTTTGCATTCCATCTCATCATTTGGGAAATCATCTTCTAACTCGCGCTTTACAGATACATTCATCAAAGATGACGATGTTGTTAATGTTGATTTATTCTCCTCCACAAGGCCAGGTTCAACTTTTGGCACCAACGGTTTTTCTTCCTTTTTAAACTCTTCTGTAATTTCATTCGCAATATATAAAATATCAAAACATACATTTTTTAAAAGAGAAATGTGTTTTTAAAATGTAATCATTTAAAATATACATGTTCACAAAAATGTAAAAATGATTACGGGGCATAAACTAACAAAAAATATAATAAAATAAGAAGACTCGTAATCCCAAAAAAAATCAAATTTATACTTATTTTTATAATTATATATTTAAAAATAATTGATAATATGCGTTACCGCTAAGTTTTGCTTCCTGTTCTCGTAACCTATTAAGAATACTTTGCTCTTCAGCCACAAAAGTCCTATCGATCATCATCAATTCTGACGTCCTGACTTCGCGCTATAATTTTAAAGTTAATGTAACGATAATGTTAATTACTTCAAATATCATCAAATAAGAAAAAAATTTGAAATGTAGAAAACTATTTTCTATAATTTTAAATTAAATAATTTAGATATTTTAAGTATCAATTTTTCATGTATAATTAATAAGAAAAATTATTAGTTGTATTAAAAATTTATTTTAGTATATATGATTATTAAATAAGTGAATATTATTCATACCATGCTTTCCATTAGGAGAAGATACGTGTATTTATTTATCATACAATTGAATTTGCTTAATAAATGTTTTGCTGTCTCTTCAAATATTTCATCTGCTTTTGTCAGATCCTTAGGTCCTAGTACTTGCTCATTTAAACAATGATATCTTACTAAACGTTTGCAAGCATCACGTTTGCTTGAGAATGGTGTATTCATATCCGGTTTGGTTGCACCATTTTGATCAATTTGTAATTGTTGTTCCACTCTGCAAATAATTATATAATTAAATATCAATATTATTAAATGTTGGAAAATGATATTAAATGTAACAAAAACTTATATTCCAATACATACACATCGCTGCGATTCAATTGCCTACAAATCGGGCTAGTTGCACGCCTTTTTACGCCTTGCCTTGGGCTTATTAAGGGATTGGTATTGCTGTTAGGGCTGACAAGTTGTTTCACTGTACTTCCATTAGTATTTACAGGACTCTGAATTCTTTGTGTTCCCTTGCTTATCATTCTAGGCGATGTTACTTGATTCGCAGGAGAGCCGCTTTGCACTTGAACTTGGATAGGAGAAGAGAGTTCCTGCTTCACAGGACTCGGTGTCTGTATATTTGGTTTGAAATCCAATGGATCTGTTTGACACTGAGTCGATTGTTGTTGACATTGTATGCCTGACTGCTGCTGTGTTTGAACTTGGGTCAATTGTTGTGCGTTGCTCTGTAATTGCGGAGTTGCTACAGAAGTAATCGGTGGTGAAAAGATTTGTATATTCGCAGAGGACGGATTCAATATCTGAGTCCCGTGATTCTGATAAAACTTATGCTGTTTAGTGTGCGTTTGATGCACAGTCTGTGTCACAGTGTTCGACATACTTGACTGTTGTCCTTGCACACTTTGCGGCATCTGTAATCATGTTATAAAATATAATGTCATGACATCTAGTTTCTGTGCATAAAATATATTTTTATAAATGAAAACAATATATATATTTCCAATATTCTGCTTACCGTGATATTGTTAATGTAATTATTATTGGAGCTAGTCGGCATTGATACAGACGTGGTTGGACTTAGAGTTTGAGATGTTGCTGGCATAGTAGGAATGGAAGTTTGCGTTTGTGTTTGTGTTTGCGCCGCTGATGTCTGATTCTTGAATGAATTTTGTGAATGAATATTTGATGCAACGGTTGAAACTACATTTACACTGAATGTTGTTTCGGCAGTCTATGCAGAAAAAATATATATATTTCGTTACAAATATTAAACAAATATTAAACAAATATTTCATATTTTATTGATGATTATATTTTATTACAACTTAAATATACTTACGCTATTGACAGATTGTGTAGTAGTGCTAATGACTTTCCCAAGGGATATTATCTTTGATTGTTCCTTGTGTAATTTGTTCAATGCCGTTTGATCATGAGGTTTTCGAGATGAAATAGCTTGAATTTGTGACTGAATATTTTTCAGCGATTGCTGCAATTGAGCAGGTAGCTGAATAGTTTGTACTCTTTGTAGCATTTGACCGTTTGAGGGAACTGATACATGGCTGCTGGCAGAAGTCGAAACCAATGGACCATTGGTAATGATTTGAGTCGATTCGCTTTTAGTAAGATTTGTATTATGAGATATCGTTGGGTTTGTTTTATTAGAATTGTCAACTTTTTGTAAATTAGATGTATTCGCTGTAACCATTGTTGGTCGAGTAACAGTTGCTGTCTTTGTCTAAAAAATGAAAATAGATTTTTTCGATGAAAAACAGGATAAATAAGAGATAAATAAGAGATAAATTTTGTAATAAATTTTTAGAATAGAACAACAATAATTTATACCGAAAAAAAATAGATAAAAGATTAGGAAATATAGAAATAAAATGCATTTATGTACCTGTGAGTTTACAATATTTTGAGCAGTACCAGCAACTTTCTTTTTCACAACTTTCGCCTTCTTTGGTTGATTGTTGCCTAAATTCCTAATTTGTTGTTGATTTAAGTTGTCAATAAATTGATTAGGAAAGCCAGAATTTTGAATTTGTATATGTTGAGGCATCTGGGATGGTGCAGCTTGCACCACGATGTTCTGAATATTATTTTGAATTGTTGGAGCGCCACCAGAACTATTCACAATTATTTGACTCGTTGGAGTGTTGATCTGAACTCCTTGCAAGTTCTGATTACTTGCATCTGGCTCGCCAATTACTATCTTCTGCGTTTGGTTTTGATTCTGTGTCTGATTTGGCGCGTTTAATTGTCCAGCCAAAAGTTGTTGCAAGAGTTGCTGGCTGATTACCTGCATCTGGCCATTCGCATTTGCGATCAGCAGTTGATCGTTAGGATTCAAGTTTCTTAACGCATTTAAAATTTCAGGAGTAATTTTAGGTGCGTTATTTAATATATTGTTCGCTGCCGAATTTAATATATTTGCACTCTGGGATTCGACATTTTGAGATTCATTTTGTTGAGTGATATTAGAAGTATTAGAGGCAGGAGTGTTTGTGATCAATATATTCTGATTCTGATTGTTTTGTTGTGTATTGATTCCTTGCTGTATGACGTTAGCCGAGTTCTGAGACTCAAAGTGATGTGCATTAACGGAAGAGAAGGTATTTGCTGTCACTACTTTTTGTTGCTGAACATTCACATTTTGTTGGACACTCGTGTTATGTAAAACAGCAGATGTATTTTGTTGTTGCAAACTAGTCATAACATTCTGCTGCGCATGAGCTAAGTCTTTGATACCTGATTGCAAATTTTGTTCCATATTTTGAACATTACCAGCTGTATTTTGTAATACATTAATCGTATTTTGTTGTATACTTGAATGTAAAACATTCATAGTATCGTGTTGTTGCATAGTGTTACAAGAACTTTGCTGTTGTAATATATTCATGGAATTATGATGTATGTTTGAGCTCTGTAAATTTTGTTCAAATATTTGTTGTACATTTTGAGTTTGTACAGTTTGTGCAGTAATTTGTTGATTATGTTGAAATAATGGTGATTCCTGCTGTAATGTTAGAGTCTCTTGTTGATTCGTTCGCTGAAGACTATGATTAGTTTTAGTCATATGATCGTTTTGTGCTATTGAAGTACAAGGTAATGATTTCTGTACATGTTGTCGCTGTGATTGCTTTCCCATTTTTTGTCGTACATTTGTTACGCAAGTGTTCATGAGTCGTGCCTGACTAGACTTTTGTAGAGAAAGATTGGAATTCTGTTGATTTGAATTTGTTTGTCTTGCATTAGATATTCGAGGACTTTGAATACCAAATACAGTAGGTGAAGACTTTGTAGATAAAACATCTGGAGCATTCAGAGGAGTATTATTGCTTGTTTGTGATAATGTAGGATGAACATTCTTAATTTGCATCAGATTTTGTACATTGATATTCTTTGATGTTTGTGTCTCTTGTAAAGATCCGAGGTTACTTTGAACGCAGAGATTAGGTAGTGAATTAGTCTCTTGAGGAACAACATTTATATTCTTCTGTTGATTAATCGCTTTCGAACATATCTGACCATGATGCGGACTAGTAGTACAAGTGACATTTTGCGAACATGTAGAACTTATAGTTGAAGCTTGATTTCCACTAGTTAAAGGAGATTTTACGTATTTTTGTCTCTGCTGAGTTGTATTTTGAGTAGATTGTGACGTACTTTGCGATTGGCTGAAAAATTGCGAGATAATCTGAGAATTTTGTCCGCTACCTTGAGTCAGAGATCGTATTAAAGCTTGCGCGGTAGCCGAATCTATTTCAGGTTGATTAGGATCGGGGGTATGATGTAAAATAAGTTGTTTTCCATCTTCTCCAATTGATAAGCGAAACTGTCCCGTTAACGAATTTTGTACAGGCATCTGAAGTTGGGTGACAAGTTGATTGTTAAGCGGCTGCGCTACAGAAGTTTGCGTGTTCGTTGTGTTTGTTCCAGGTACTTGAGTTAGAGTAGAGCTAACAGGAACTGTCCCTTGCGATGAAAATTGCCCGAAAGATTGGCCAGATGTAGTTTCATTTTGCTGTACTTGACAAGGAATCTCAGGTTCAGTTGTCAGCTCAGAATCAAAAATATCATCATCATCCCCTATACCCGATATCTTTATAATACGGGCGAGATCTAACTTCGGTTCATCATCTTTTCGTTTGGCTTTTTTCTTCTTTTTCGCTTTCTTCTTAGGAGGTGGCAGCAGATTTTGTTCCGACACAGGTTGTGTACACGAAGTATTGCCAGTTGTATTGCCAGATGTAACTTGTGAAATTTGCGATTGAGGACTTTGTACCATAGCATTCTGGATTACGATAGGATTGGTAGTCCCAGAATTAGCTGTAAATTTTTTTAATCGAATTGAAAAATATGATAAGACAGTAATATTTTATGATTAACGGAAAGATTGCTAAAGACTAGATTAAATAAATACAAAAGTCATATAACTAGAAACATCAATATTATATTCCGTAATTATTGATCAGATTTAAGATTTTTTGAATTCAATTAGGATAATATTAAGATATTAAGATCAGGAGAAATTAAATAAGATTAATTAAATATTAAATAAGAAATTAATATCAGAGATGATATTTACAAATAAATGGCTTAAATTTACAGTTATTCTAAAAGCTAAAGGTTGAAACATCTGATTAATTTGTTATTTAATAAAGAATTCGCATACGATGAGATTGGAACACAGTTTTATAAATAGTGTGGTTCTGATTAGTAATTGCACTTTTGTGTTTTATATTTTTTAAAGTTATATTTTTTAAATTCAAAGATATGAAGAAATGCGATCTAAATAATTTTGTATATTATATTTGTGTATTTTAAATATTTCTAAGTGTTTAATGTAAATAACATAAAAAGCTAAATTCTTACAATTAAATTATTATCTACATTATTTTTTAACAATTATGCTATACGATACTTTTCATATAAACTTATATAAATATTATTTTTTCTATATTTTATTATTTTCAAATCAAAAGAAATATTTATGTATTTTATTTCTGTTAACTTATTCTATACATGCATTAACTGTGCATTTGTATGTGATATTATACTTAATCAAAATTCATTTTACTGCAATATGTGATAACTTGCCTGGTGCAGGACTAGATGGAGTATGCCTTATTACTGGAGATGCAGTTGAAGGAAATCCGTTTGGTACAGCAAAGAATGTGGGCGTAATCCCTTGCAGTTGCATACCTTGTGCTGTGACAACTCTTACCAAGTGTTGTTGTTGTGTTAACTGTAATTAGAATTTTAAATACTTAATTTATTTCTTATTTTATATTTTTTATATGCTATAAATTTCATGCAAATATTTAAGAGATATTATCACACGTGAATTCTAAATATTATTCATTTTGTGTAAATTACATAATTTTTTATGACAGAATTAATTTGAACTTTATCTTTTAATTTAAATCAATGCAAGTAAAAAAATTATATAAATAAAAAAAAATAAAAAATAAGTTTGTGAGTTTATATTTAGCATATATTTAAAATACAAACATTTGTTAAATTATTTAGAAATAATTTTCATGATTCTTAATAAGAATAAAAATTTTTATGATTTTT
>Ga0157364_1003809_pt1 | contig 14795 bp, 11 predicted proteins | sample AttsexASBM2_FD_111476 | JGI IMG/M metagenome (GOLD analysis project Ga0157364, IMG submission 111476) | Fungus gardens microbial communities from leaf cutter ant in Ribeirão Preto, State of São Paulo, Brazil - Atta sexdens ASBM2 | ecosystem: Host-associated > Fungi > Mycelium > Unclassified ... | reverse complement strand
ATATATATATATATATATATATATATATATATATATATACATACACAAATGCAGAAATTGCTATTACAATTTATATACCTATTTTTGGCAGATGTTATACAAGCTGTCCCGAAATTCGAGGGAACATTTTACTTAAAAAAGTATTTTGCGGAAAAAAATAGAATGCACTTTTATTACTTAATTTTTCATGAAGTTTCACGCTGTAACAATATTGTTATTATTATATCTTGAATTTTGAGACGCCCTGTATATTATTTTATGTTATTAGAAATCGTCCGCGCAAATCTTGAAGTATCAAACATGAAGCATTTTCGATCGAAAGAAACAGTAACAGATCTCCGTGAAGAAGCAGCATTACATTCTATCTGGAGGCTCTTGACGACGACACTCTTCATTTTTTGGGTCAACAGATATGTTATGAAACACTTGAGTTATTGATACTTCAGTACTCAAATCGAAAAATATCTTCTGGATTGAACGTTAGATCGAGCAAAGCTACGAACTGTGATAAATATAGACTAGATTTAGCCACATCTTATAAAATAGAACATCTCGCTTAATCATAAAGAAATTTATTTTAATTAAATATCTGTTTTATATATATATATATATGTTTTAACAAAGTAGACTAAAAATATTAAAATTTTTATCCGCAAAAAATCCCTTACTTGACAACTTTTTTTGCAATATTTTTCACTATAATTTCATTGAAACGTATTTCACAAAACGCGATAAGAAACAAACCGTGCGTAATGTGTTCACTGAGAAATAAACTTTTAATCAAGAGCCCTTCAACAAGAGTAGATGCGAAGAAGTACACAAGATATTAATATTTGAAAGGGCGGCCATGCGTCCCTTTAAATATTTTGGGACCACTGTAGCGCTCGTATATTATTGCACGAGCCTTTTAAAATGTTCACCCTACGAGGACCACCGCGATGTCGTCCGGAATATCTTACATAGGAAGGAAGGACGTGTGAGAAAAACACGCGGAATTCCGTCGGGTCCCTTCGTCTTACTTACGAAAAAACGATTCTTTTTTCTCTTTTGACAGACATTTTGTTTATTTTTATTCATATTATATTTGAAGATCACAAAGATATCTTAAATTATATTTATATTTTTTAACTTATTTTAATTTGCGTGATTTAAATTTATTTTACAATTAATTTTACAGTAGACACTTATTACAAATTTCTAGAAAATTTATATTATTTAAATAATACTAAATATTTTGAAGAGGATGATATTTCTTTTTAAACGGTTTCTTATATATAACAATTTTATTTACATTAATTACAATTTTAATTAATTTAATTTAACAAGGAGTGACATATTATATAAATTGAGTATAAAGTTATATCTTTAATTTCCGCACGTTTCCCAAAATGATGAATTGGCTATGCGTTTATTATCATTATAAATATTTTACTCATCTCACCCAAGAAATGCTTAACGAATTATCGGATTATCGATTTGAGTTCATTGATACATACATGTAAATATAAATGTAAAAGGTATTGAAAAGTTTCCTCCCTCACGCGTTGCACTCGGAATAGGTAGATACACACATGTATACCGTCGTTTTAACCACGTGGGTTCGCTTGTTCTCTCTTGTCTTGTGTCCTCTTTTATGTCGCTATCTATTCATAGACGAGAAAGCAAGCTGTCATGATGACGGACGGCGAAAGACAAAAGAAATACAGAGAAGGAAAGAGAGGAACGCTAACAAATCGTGTAGTTGCATTTTTGATGATCATGCCGTTCCATTTGTTACATAGTGTATCCTGGAGTTATCGATCGAGAAAACTTATGAGATCAGATTCTCTCGCAGAAATTAATTTTTACGAAAATTCATAATTATTTTAATTCAAACAAATTAATGAAAATTAACGTATGAATAATTTTTTCTAATTCTTTAATGATTTTAATTTGCAACTTTTTTTTACATTGAATTCGAGTGAATGTATATCCCAGGTTCACAAGTCGATTTCAAATCGATTGATTTTTTTTGGTTTGATATCGACTACATTTTCAATTGATTTTCGAAGAAGATCAACATTTTATCAATGCAGCGTTGATAAAACGTCGATCTTCTCGATGCAGCATTGGTAAGATCGAAGATTCTTCTTCGAAGATCAATTGAAAATATAGTCGATATCAAATCCAAAAAAATCAATCGATATTAACTTGATTTCGACTTATGAATTAGGATAATATCGTTCAATAATCACAAGGCAGCGTTATCAATGTTAAAACAACATTATCGATGCAGTGATCAATTCTATATTAGACATATCTATTGTTAATAAACTTACTCTTTCCGCATTCGAGTACATGCATTCTTATCATGGCGCCAGGCACAGTGCATGTTGTAAAGGGAAAGCGGATAGAATAAATCGATCATTCGCGACATTATCGCGATCGTATTTGCAACGTCACAGTTGGTCACAGTCTCGATCTTAGCGTAAAGGAGCAGCTGCTGGTACCAAGTCGTAGGCGAGGTCGACGACCTTGCCAGTCTCTACCGTTCATCTGGTGCCGTCTGTCTCGTGTGGTCCAAGTCTTGTACAGGACGTAAGTAGTCTGTGTCCACGTCTACCGCATTCACACACCTGGATCATCGTGCACAGTCCATGACCAACCGCACTCTGATCATGGATTTCGCATGAGCAAAAGAGAACGTTTGTTTGAACAAATGCGATGGTTGCTTGAATGGGAAATAATTACGGTTGAACGATCACGATGAATTATTTTGACGCGCACGATCAGGAATGTATTGTTAGGCAATATTATCTTTCAATATGCAACATAATGCGGCACTCTTTTCACTCTTTATAATATGCGAGTGTAATATCGATTTAGCCAACAGTCATATCACGCTGCGATATACCGGTTCTTGTCCGAATATCGATTTAGTGTATCCATGCTACTTGACGTGCCAAAATATGTTATTTTGGTCTTTTACAGAGGCCGGTCTTTTATGGAGACAATCGTTAATCCTTAAAATATTGTAAGCGAAAATCGCTTCAATATTTACATAATAATTTACATAAATGATTACATCATTATCTACTTGGGAGGGCATGCGAGCAAATCATGGTTGTGATATATTGTATCTACACTTTATAAAGAAGAATATCTACAGCGAAGAACGATGGATATCCTCCGGTAATAAAATAAAATCATGACTATAAAGTCTGACGAATTCGTTTAGATTAAAAATCGAAAGCGTGACAAAATATATCTAGACGAATTTCTTATTTCTGTAAAATTAAAAAATAGATATTCGTATAACTAACAGTCTAAAAAATAATAAAATAGTCTGATGAAAAACATTCGCAAATTCGGACGCATTGCGTGCAAAATAGCAAACAGCGTCTCTGTGACACGAGAAGCGATACCACCTAACTCCTTTACATGCCCCATTTCATCGAGTAGTGTATATCGTCTATTGTGTTACCTCGTGTACACCCTGACTTTTGGATCGCGTCGAATCGCTCTGTGTGGTCTACATGCGCGCGATTCACGAGTTTTATGAGTTTACTTCGCGATAAACGCGGGGTGAGACGTGTCTTACTTTACGCCGGAATAAAATAAGCTATGGCATAGTCTTTCTCTCTCTCTGGGATATACATTCATATAAATAGGTCGCAGCGAATAGATAGGCGCAGTCGAGCGGGACGCGAGTTCGAGCACAAAATAGCGATAGATCTCGGCACGTCGCGGGACGCCGAGTATAAAGACTAATGGTACAGTCATAAATGTCCGCGTTGCTATGGTCCACGACGAGTAAAGTAACATCGCGCATTTCTTAGATAAACGAATAGAAATGGATGGATAGATACGTGTATTTTGCTACTCGAACCTGAGATCCGAGCGCGATAGAGGCCACGGATGCTAGCGAAATAACGGATGAGCTTAAGCTCGAGCCCAACGTGTCGTAAGATACGGAGAATACGGAGGTACAGTCGAGAATTCATAAACATCGACACATGAGCCAACAAACAGACGATATAAAGTAATGATTATAGCGAGGCGATAATGAAAATGAAGCCGCGATTAGATTGCTAGGACAAAGAATATAGTGATTGCTTTAATCAACGTTCTTTGATGGGTTAAGACGTGGTCAAGTTCTTGGAATTGTATAACGATGTCTTTTGAATAGATAAGAAATATAAAATGACATAATTTTGAAGTTACTGATCAATAGCAATGTATTCAGCCAAGAATCGTGAATCTTGAATGTAATTTAATAAAGATGAGAAACTAACTCCCTGTGAGTTCAGTGTAAGATGTATAATATCTACCCTTAATTATATGAAATAAAACAAAATTTCATTTGTGTAGAAGAACAAAAAGAAGTAAAAGAATAAAGAGAAAATTAATCCATTCGCAACGAGTAATCATTAATCTCTTTTCACAGGTAAGATATTATTCTTTTTAGCCTTCTCATTGTCTGTTTCTATTATTTTTTTCTTAAGAAAGATGAGAAAAAGAGTACTGAAACAGTTGTGTTCTATGACATAGATATATCAATAATAAATATAAATATACATAAATAATCATGAGTATATTTTTACTTTGTAATTTGCGAGCTGTGACATACCCAGGAAAGCATGCTTTCCACTTGACATTAACATCTGAAACGCTGAGCGCAGTCTAACAAATTACCGCGTGTACACATAGTACATGCATTTATCAGCTTAATTAGCTAGATATTTCTTATTCGCCATGTAGGCGCTCTTCGATAATAACGACATCCCCTTTAGATTTCGTTGATCCATTCATCATTGATGCGCGTGTACATAAATCCACAGATGCAGTTTCGATAGCGTATAAACCTACGGTTATCGTCGTCCATAACGATTAAACGTTCATTTGATTTGCGAGAATCGCTAAATCTGTGTCTTCGACACGAGATATCGTTCAATCACTTTGGACTGATTCGTTATCACGAAAATAAATATATGAATCCCGTGATTGTCTATCGATATTGCTCAATACTCTATTTGACATGGCGTTAGATTGATGATACTTAAATAAATAAAGATATTTTCTTCTTCTCTTTTTTTTTTTTAATAGAGCGGATCTAAAATCCATTGTTGCCTTTATATCTAATCCTATAAATCAGACCTGTCCAATTTCAACTCCGGAGCCAAAATGCAAAGCCATCGACGCAAAAAATCAATATGAGTAAGATTTCGAGGACAGTAAAGTGCCGATACGTGTGATCTGACCGATCACACTTATCAATACTTTACAGTCCCTGAAATCTTGAATTTTTTTATGTCGATGGCTTTGCGTTTTGGTTCCGGAACTCAAATTGGACAGGCCTGCTTTAAATAGTCTAAGTCGTCGCGATCGAGCGAGTATAACATTACATGAGATAAGACGTAAGGTCAATCTGTCAGAATCACACGGATCTAGCTGTGACATTTATGAATATCGATGAATGACGTACAACATCGAGAGTTCGCCATAGAGTATTCTCTCGCGTCATAGGCGGATCTCACGATGCCAAAATGAATAAATCATCTCGCAGGAGATACGCGCATCTGCATTCCTCGGAAGCCTCACGTGCATTAAGGTCGTTCCGATCGTTGCCAGGATGCATACATACAGATACCCCGCTTGCCACCTTTTTTTTCATTATTGCCGCAAGGTCCAAAACGAATTGGAACGCGATAATCGCGGCTGACCGTTGAAAAATAAGCATAAAAGGAGAGATCGACTGAATTATCCAAGTCCGTTTTTACGTAATCATCGCAGAACGGAATAGAACAGAATCCGCCTTTGAAATTTCAAGGCTAATTATTCTCTTTTTAATGAATAATTTTATAGCAATTTATTGCGGTTTATTTTCAACATTGAATTGTTAGACTTTTACTGCAATAAATGAGATGGTCAGAAAATAATTTTATGAGGAAAGTATATCTGCCTTTCTATTTGTATCATACAAAATTATATTCCATCAAAATAAAAATATTTTATCAAAATAATATAAATAGATATATCTCTCTAATTCAATATATTATTGATATAAAATTTTATTCAACACTGTTTTGTTGTTTTTCACAATGCTTTTGCACTAAGAAAGCGTGATTCTACATGACCATACTATATTTGATTGAATACATGTTCGCCAGATAATCGTGACAGTTTTTTGTGAACGGACTGGAGCGAGTAACAAAGGTGGACGTTAATTGACAGGACAGAAGCGTCGTTGATCCGAGTGCTTCGGGTCGCATAATTAATTACCATCCATTGAGAAGAGCGGTAGCACTGGCGAGATATAAAGCTTCTCTGAGGATCCCAATCGACTTGTCCGGTCGTGATTTTTGTCCGATCTCAAGGTGATCTGGTAATTATTCGACATAATGGTACCGCGTAAGAAGCCGATTCTACGATTGGCGCACTAACTCGGCTAGCCTTTAAATAGTCGCACGTTAATTGGATACGTGTTGATACTCTACTCTACTATACTCTTCGTCTCGTTACAAAACGCTCGTGTAGTCATTTAATCTTAAGTTCTTTTGTTTAATAAATACGCTGTTGAAAGAAGCAATTTTTAACTGTGGTGAACGAAAAGAATTACAACCGAAAGAAAAAGTTTTCATTAAGAAAGTTTATCTTTTATTTACAAATGTAATAATTTCGCAAAAAGAAGAAAAGAAAAATCGAAATTGTTAATTAACATTGAATGAAATTCACACGATGAAACAGATGTGATTATATTGTCTATTACAAATAGAAACTCTCGTATAACTTTCTCATATTGTTGCGTTTAGTATATAGTTTCCAGTTTCACTTCTCTCCTATATTGTTAACTTAGTTTCTAGAATTAATAGGACTTTATTAACTTATCGAATCAGTTTCAAATTCATTAAACGAAACGCTGCTATGATCGCCACACACTCGTGGATTTAATTGTTGCGATTTGCATTAACGAGAACTGAGACAATTGAAAATGATCTCGAAGATCCTTCCAGACCGACTAGATGAACCGTTGGTGACTTAATTGATGAACATTACGGAACACACGTGACTGCGATTAGTTACACCGTCGAGAATCGGCGAAGAAATCATTGGTAGAATCTGTCCCAAATTACTCGGAAATGATCCTATCGATCTTAATTGCACCGTCAAATCACGCGGTTTATCTCTGTGCAATTAATTGCAGCGTGCCCGCATTGCCCGCTTATTTGCAGATATAGAAAATGTCCAAGGCCATTTCGTTGGACATAACCTAATGACACGAACATGCAAATGTCAAGGAAACGAAGATAGAGAGCCTTGCTCTCTCTTGCATCAATTTGTCATTTCCTTTTTTTTCTCTTGTTGACTATTTTTGTGAGCATTTCGCCCTTTTCCCAATATCCCTCCATTAATCAAGCTTTCTCGACCCCAGTAATGCGTGCTATCCGAGAGGCTTCGCGTCCCAATTAGAAGCCCTAATAATCGATTCTGGGTTCCACTCCCACATGACCTGTAAAAGAATGTGTCAGAATAAAAAATCGATGTTTCATGTTGCAGAAGCGGGAACTGCACGCGGCCAAGATGGAACGGTGGACCGTGTACGCGATGACGTTGCAGATCCTCACCGCCATCGCTCGTGCTACCGAGGATTTTCGCCATATTTCATACGAAGGTAAAAAGCTACGAGGATATTTACATCGACATTCTGAAAACGACGAGGATATTTACATCGATATTCATTTCAATATCAGTGTACCATGTTATTGCAGAAGATCTTGTTTACTATTTTTGTTATCTTTGAATTATATCTCCGTGGGTTTGTAATCATACTCGCAGAGAAGAGTTCTTATCTCATTGATTTAACGAATCCAATTGATAATCGTATCTAGTAGCCGATCACGATAACAGCTCATCGAGTTTTCACGACTTATGCGTGTTTCGGAAATTGCAATTGAATCTCAAATCACGCATCGGATGCATAACCATCAATAAGCATCGATAATCTTTACCTCGAGCCCGTTAATTGTCTTATCGCTTAAGTTAATTCGGAATAACCGCGAGTTGATTACGCGCGCATCCGATTACGCTCGCGTTGTCGATAAAAGGCATACATGTGCGCGACGATCGCCCGGACGAAGCGATTTCCTTCGAGTTTAATTCGCAATTGGCTCGTGAACAGGATCAGCAAGTTTCTAACCGCGATTATCTCGGAAAACGGGAGCACTCCTACGGACCGCGACATGAAATACACATACACTTTATTCATCAAGGCGCATTATTGCGCCAGGTGCGTTATCGGTGCCATTAAAAATGTAGATCCGCGATCGATTGATCGTGCGTTCTTGCACGTAAACCATGACGGTTCGAGACTTTCGATCGTAAATTGAGGAGATTTTGCACTTTAGTCTCGGCGGAAGACAGCAATCCATTAAAGAATTCCCAACCACTCATCACGGATCTTCAGATTGATGGCGTCAGAAGAGAAAACACACAATGAATATTTTTACAAAAAATATATTAAAATAGAAATATTTTTCAATGAAATAATATTTGCGTTTGATAGAGTACACTTGTAAAATGTACAAAAAACTCTCTCATTTTATATCAGAATAGAATAAAATTATATTTATTTCAATTCAATTGTCATATAGCTTGTTTTGTTTTCTGATTATACATAATTTAATTTTAAATATATGATCGTTTATTGATTATATCGGAACACAAGAGAAGTTTATATTTTATATATCTATTCTGTCAATTGCAAATGTTATTTTATTAAAAGTACTCACATTTTAATATAATTTATAGAAAGTTTCTTTATGTATTTTTCTCACACATTGAGTCCAAGATGCAATAAATTAGACAGCGTTAATAATATTCGAAATCTTATCATTAATTACTCTATTTTCTGACAATGCTTTAACGAATTTGATAACTTTAATTGTTTCTTTTCGTTCAATTATTGATAGAAAAGGGAGTTCAATAATTCTCAATTATTATTTATTGTAACATTGCAATTTTCAGCATTGAGTTATTATTGTACCAGTCGAGTTAAAGAAAATCGTCTAAAATGAATGTTGCTTTTTGTTTCGCATTCTTTCAGTTTAATTGAGTGAGAAAATAATTTCCAAATAACTTTGTAATTATGCGTTTGATAAAGTTCGAAGCCCGATTTATCAAAGTGTCATTAACGGGAAGTGTCATAAACGTTAAAGAGGAAGGATATTTTACGTATCGATAATGATGGATCACGACGAAACGATCGAGATTGCCGCGTGAAATCGTGCATAATCGTCAAAAGTAGGTGAATTTCCTCTAGGAGAGTAACTGCCCTCCAGTCGCACGATTTCCGTCCCGGAAGACTGACATAAATCCATAGCGAGCGAGCAAGTCGAGCCGGCCTGTGACGTTTATGCAAATTTAATTTCGCCCATAACCGCTTCTCTATGACATTTCGACGTGTCGGGTAGGCATAGCTAATCGATAAAGGAGAATATATCCCCGCGCGTGCACGGTGTCCAAGATCGAGCCCATTAACATCTCGCAAAAATGTCGGACATTCAGGGCACTTATCGCAAGCAATGACCCACAATGTACAGTTACCACGTAGGCGAGCTCACGGCTCGATTATCGCATACTCGCGGCTCCGCAGAGAGAAAACGCAGATCGTGTTGAAGATGTGGGACGTATAGGTCGCCTATATGGATGGAGAACAGACGCCACGCCCGTCAAGCGGAAACCGCATGGAAAATCTCGTACCCGGCTATGGATTTAAATCTTAACAAGCTTAATGGCTCGTTCCTAGCTCCCATCAGCGTGCGGTAGCCCATCTTTTTCTTGACTCATCTCTTCGCCTTTCTTTTTTCTTTCACCTAATAACACTTGGGTCTCGGAAGGCAAAGAGGAAGACGAGGAAAGAGGTACATATAAACTCGGCGCGCAACCCATGATTTCCATTTATACGTAAAATACTTTGCTCGACGATGGCTTTGATGCCCAGCGGCCACGGACGATGCGACAGTCTCTCGCAATAATCGTGAGACCTGTATTAAGATGGATCACGATTTCGTTACGGTTTCCCGCGCTTCTCGTAGTTGCCGTCACGTTTCGAGCCGCGCACAGAATGCGGAATATGGTTGTAATTAAAAAGTACTTCGTTTATCTCCTCCTGAGTCGATTCAATCTAAATGCAATCATTGGCGATTAAAATTTGCATATATATCATACAAAGTAATATAGAAACAAGATTAACATTATTGATTTTTCTTCAAATTCTTCTTGCTTGATAAACTATATAGAGAGTGCTCTCTCTGTATATTTTATATATTTATGTAAGTTAATTTGTTTTATCATATTAAAATAGCGTAAATTGTTTATGAAAATTGTATCGGCGTGAAATTGAAGGTCGCATGTTTTTTTCTTTATTGGAAAATAGAATCATTGTATTTAGTTCGTTCAGGCAAACGGACGGCATTGACGATAGCCTCGGAATGTCGTTATGATAATTTGTGATCCTGCGAAGCATTCCACTTCTCGCAGAGAGACAGAACAATCGCCGACAAAACAACGGCACATATGTGCTGATAATATGCGTAATGTATGAGATATTTCTCTTTCCGTGAATTTGCGATTACTTTCCATGCAATCTGCATTTCTGGGGAATTAAAATCTCGCTAATAACGGCAGCATCAGTATCAATATTTATTGCTATTTGCAAACGCAGTATTTGTTGCGGCTATTGACTAACAAAATGAAATTGAAAAGCCATCTTTCAATACAAATTATCACTCAATTTAATTCAATGTTTATTGATCATGCAAAATATGTCCTTCTTTGCACATTGAATGTAGAAACTACAGGAACGTGTTGAAGCTTTAAAGTAGTACATTTTAGAAAAAAAATTAAACGTACAGAGTGCAATGCTTTTAGAAAATGTAACTCAATCCGAATCTATACGCGGGTATCTACACAGAGTATCATTTATTCTCCGCTATATCTCTTTGTCTCTCCATTATGAAATTCAATTGTACTGACTCATACGCTTTTCAAAACAAATGATCCGATTGTTGAGAGTTCCCCGGGTGATTTTTTAAGTATTGGACTATGATAAATTCTCCCACTCGTATTGATCAGGCGTACGAATAATAACCGCGAATAATAATCTACGGTTTCTCTTTCTCTTACCAATAGAACTTTTCCTTTGTCATTATGTGGTTATTGTTATGACTAGGCATTGCAAATGACCACATTGTTAACGTTCACGAAAGTGACGAACGTTATTTATAATATCGGGTTTATAGTATCGGGTTGCTAATGCGCGGCGAATCTCTCCACGGATCGATATCAGATCTCTTACATAAGAACGATTGCGCGAAAATTTGCAGGCAGAAGTTCGCTCGTTAAAACATCTCACGATTGGCGTCAGGAGGCAACGACACCAGGTGTACACGATATGCCTAGGATGTCGTGTTCTTGTAACGGTATTATTTACACACTATCTGGATAGCGTACGGCGATTACCTAAGTACGATAGAATATGCATTGAGTAACTGAATATTCTTTGCTTTATAACTAACGAATATTAGTACGAAAAAACCGATTCATATTTACTTATGCTATTTTAATATTATAAACGTGTCACTACTTTGAACAGAAGAATTTTATATGTCTTCTTTTTATGATAAAAAGAACAATAAAATCTCGTAAAAAAATCAACTTTATCAGAATAAAATCTATCTCGTATTTTTTAGATATTCTGTAATGATGTGAAAAGTCCGAGTTTTCTTCGAAAAACATGAAAGAAAAAAGTTGTGCTTTTTCTCATTATCATTGCGTAATTACATTGCAAAATGACGAGAGTCTCTCATGGGGAGAGATTCTATTCGAATCTAATTAAATTCCGAACACAAGGGGCACAGACTGCGCGTAGATTGTGAACGAGCTTGTTAAGTGCCCTATTGCACGTCGAAAATGACAAAGCAATTCTCTTCTAATTATCCCGATATAAGGCTTGTCGAGGGTACATTGTGGCCATGCTGAAACGTTTGCTTTCGATTCGCTCCTGAGAACCGGCGGCGATTGTTTGCGGTGTGTCGGTTTGATCGAGTCGATTCATGAGGAAATAGTCTTCAGCCGACCGTGGAAGTCCCTCGGGTATCGACCGCAATGTCTCGATTACGGAAAGCGATCCGCTTATAAGTTGTGATTACGCAATCACATACCTTTCGCAACGCGCGTCGGCTCGCGCGAAAACGCATAAAAAATTTTACAAAAACGGACGCGTTCAATATGTAGCAAATGATTTTTTTTTAACAAGATAATAATTTTTTGCGAAATTAACGACCGCTGTTCGAGAGGGTAAGTTTCGGTCGATAGTCTTATGACGAGTGTGTCTCAATTACCAGGAATACCTTATATGCATAATGAAGTTTAGAGCAATATACAAGTAAAGAGAAAATAAATGACAACTATAGAAAGCAGAATAGAAAAAGAATCTTTTTTAATATAGTAGACAGACATAGCAGAAAGAGAAATGTTATATAAGGAGAATATAGATTAGCTATAAAAGGATAATCCAAAACATGCATTATAATTCGTTCATAAGATCACTTTCTTTAACATAAAAATGAACTGTTGTTTATCTAAAAAATGTTAAGTTATTAGACTATTTAATAACAAAAATTGAAAATCAATTTCTAAAAATTTTACAAAATTTGAGGACTCTACAATAGACAATAAGAATTTTATTGGATCGTACATGTGAAAGCACAATAGGAAATAAAATATAATATATATATATATATTCATAATTGTCGGTCGAAGCTGAATCTTCAATGCTTAAATAATTTTATGTGAATTTGTATATACTATATATGTACATTCATATACATATACTAATTTGTAATTTACAATACATACTATATTTGAATTTACAATATTTTTTCATAGTGCAGTATATATAAAATGGTGATAATAATTTTAAAGGAGTTTTAAAAGCTAATTTCCTAATTAAAATTAATGTCGAGATAAATTTTTATTATTACAACATTAGTCGAGATCAATTTTTATTATTGTATTATAATATTCCTGTCGTACTTACACTTATGCACTTTTGCTGCATTCGCTGTCGCGCCACGTTACCCTGAGGTTTATGGCGCATAAATTTATACTAGCTGTGCTCTGTGTCGCGTACCGTAGCATAACGAAATGGCGCCACGATAATTACCGTTTTGCCATTTATATAGCTATTTTGCGCAAAATTACCGGAAGGTCCGCATTAGTTTCCACTGCGTGATGTTCCTTGCGGCGACGCGATTCGCACGTTATTGTAAGCGAGTTCATAATTATTTTCACCAATGTAAAAGCCGAATGTCATCGATATTGGAAACTAGCTCGCAATTACAACTCAATCCCGATTTTCTCGCTCGCTTTTCTCTCCCTTAATTGCGTGATGTCCGTGGCAATCGGATCGACACCTATGATACAAGATGAAATCCCCGCTCTCTCCATTCTTTTATTTTCGTTTGTGGCGGACTCGAAAGTGCGGAGATGTCCCATTGATTATCGAAGCGTGAATAAAAAGTCGTTTTATATACCGCCCCCGTGGACAACTGAAGGCTGCTGGAAATGAAGAGAGAAATGTATTCTTATGTGTATGTGTTTCTCGTTACATCGACGTCGAAAGCAGAATTCCATTTAGCCGATGGTGCCTTAAGGGAACGCAATCGTGCGTACTGATTTAACTCTAACTCTACCGTTTCTATATTATGCTTTTGACATAACATATATGGATTTGAAAAATGGATCTTTCTCTCATTTATATTTTCAATATTTATAAGTAAAAAATAAAATGCCCTTCAGAATCAACTCGAATGTTGAGGCGAAGTTAATATCAATTTATTAAAACAATAAATTAACAAGTAAATAAAATAGTAATGTAGTTATTATTTTATTTATTTGTTGATTGTTAATTGTCTTAACAAATTGACATTAATTTTGTATTAACAGCCATGTTTCTAATCCTAAAAGGCATTTTATTTTTTACTCGATTTATTATTTATCAGAATTTTATTTAATATTTTTATTGTTATTTCAATATTTATGACATTGTTGTATTCATTGCGCTTACGTAACTACAAGCCGGATTAATCTTTAAATGTTTGTCATTTTTCTCTGAATTCTTTATTTTTTGAAATTCTTCGCGCATATTTTATTTTTCATTTTTTATTCCTTTTTTTATTCGATTTATGTATTTTTTTGTATAAATTTAAGGATTAAAATACATGCATGTAAGCTGCCTGCTTTTTAGAAATGTGCAAGGCATTGTGAAATTTATGATGGAAAATAGTAGTTCTTGAAAATACAAATGTGCACGAAACTTTTTCGTCGGCAAAATATATTCTCGTCGTAACATATTCTCGAAGTAACATTTCGCGTTAAAAAGAAAAAGAAAGTAGATGTAGCGATTTGCAAAGCGTCAAAACATCACGTAGACGGAGACTTGGAGAGCAAACTTGGAGATCGTTTCTGTTTGCAAGCATGTATTGTTTCTACTTTTAAATTATTCGTGATATAATAATATAAACACGCGCAACGCGATCAGTAAAATATTTTTCATAATATATTTATGCAATCATTTATTATTAATTTTATATTTTTTAAGTAATTAATTTGGAACATAAAATCGTCTTTGATGTATCAGTATTGAAAAATGAATATTTATAAATATGTGTGTATGTGTGTGTGTGTGTGTGTGTGTGTGTGTGTGTGTGTGTGTGTGTGTGTGTGTGTGTGTGTGTGTGTGTGTGTATTTTTTT
>Ga0157364_1003808_pt1 | contig 14795 bp, 9 predicted proteins | sample AttsexASBM2_FD_111476 | JGI IMG/M metagenome (GOLD analysis project Ga0157364, IMG submission 111476) | Fungus gardens microbial communities from leaf cutter ant in Ribeirão Preto, State of São Paulo, Brazil - Atta sexdens ASBM2 | ecosystem: Host-associated > Fungi > Mycelium > Unclassified ... | reverse complement strand
TTTATTCACATGAGATAAATTAATAGTTGTAATCCAATAAAATTAAATGTTAAAGAAATTTTACTTGTTTGTAATTTAATAATTCATATCGATTGATAACGGTAATGCAAAAATATCTCATGTCTGCTAGTCAATACCAGCTCCGCACAAAAATTTAATAAACGACTTTAATTTGCAAATGAGTTGTTCATTTACATTTATCTGCTGACGGTTCTTTTAGGTGCAGCTGCCTCGCACACACAATTTATTAACGAGAGAATATCGCGATGCAATAACCCGATAATTTAATGAGGCGTACATCATATTACTAGTATCGACACGTCCTTCAAATAAAAATTAAATGAAATTATACTTAAGTGCATATGATATCTATATATGTATCTTTAATATAACGCATATATCGTAAAGATATGAGAAAAATAAAAAAAAGTTACGTGCCATAATTTTTCTTCTCTCTTGATACGTCTTTAATTCGAACTTGAAATTCTTATCAAAGTGTATCTCATTTCTACATTACGATTTTATCTCGTAAGTGAAGTAATATTGAAGTAATATTCGTTATTACGTTATCAGACGAAATGAAACATCAAATGCTTCACAAAACGTCTCAAATAGATAGTTTGAGAGAGATCGCACGGTTATATCGTATTCTATTCACGAGATCCTACCGTGACGCGATCTTTTTTTCTTTCTGCTTTTGGTCGACTGCGCCGTTACGCATCGAGGCACGTGCTGTTTTATGACTGTAACGCGTAACGAGCGAGACGCGCGCGAGAAGATCGAGAACGAGTGGGTGGGTGACTGCGCTCGGATATCGAAAACGCGAAATTGGCCGTCGACTATAAATCACTCTCTAGTCGGTCGGTCGGTCGGTCGTTCGTTCGGACTCGTTCCGTTTCGAGGCCACCCTGAGCGCGCTCGCTGCCTAATCAGTTTAAGTGATTCCGAAAGGCGCTGCCGCTACACCACCTCTCTCCGTGTAACGACCGGCACCGGTTATACGTATACGCGCCCCGTGGTGGTCCACGTGCGTAGGCGGATGCTGCACCGTGTTACGCGCACGCACACGCATACGTTCGTACCGTTCATTCGTACAAGCGCGTGTTCCCCTTTCAAACTGACAACCTACATTCGCCGTTTCTCTCGCGTGTTCATCGCGTGGTGTCTCTTTTCCCTCCCTCGCATTACCATACTAATTGCAGTCGAAGTACTAACTGGGACATTTCTAGTCTATTGCCGATGAAACCTTTCTACTTCAGTGCCTGCATGCGTCACAATGCACGCGAAAGTGTATTGTAGTAGAAAGTGTATTGTGTGTAGTGTCATGTCGATGTTATTTTGAGCTACGAGTACGATATTCCGTTAAAACTCATAATATCCAATTCACTTTTGCATAACAATGTAAAAGTAAATTGGATATTTTTACAAATTAAAAAGTTTTAATCAACAATATACGTGTTTACCTTCATAACTAAAAATATAAATAACTGTATTGTATCTTTATTTAATATAATCTGTTGCATACTGTTAAAAACATACAAAAATGTACGTACTTTTTAATAACTTTATAATAACAGAAAATATTAATGCGTTATCCTACACAATACTAAAGTATGCCAGGCAATCATGAATGGAAAAAAAAATAGGGGAGTAGAAATAGAGGTTATCCATTTAAAATGGAATAAAAAATCGAACGCAAAGTACAGAAGCACATTAAGAAATGAAATTCGAAGGTAACGAACGAAGGATCGATAACGCAGAATCACCGGAGGCATTCTTTAAAAGGGACTCCCGCGCTCCTATTGTCACATCGAATCTTGTCTATGCACAATGCAAAATTCCCCAGCGAGACGGATCACGTCCCGAGGGAGGAGTTTCGTGCAAGCTTCGCACACACACGGAGAATTAGATTAAAGACATTAAAGTCACCCCCTCGTGCACGACAAGTAAGGCTGCCCTACTAGTCATTCTGTGATTGCCTCCTGGACGGAGTGAGTGTCCGCTGGACCGCGAAACGAAATTAGAATCCTAATAATACGCGGAATTTAAAGTCGCACGTTTGTGTCTGAATAACGCATGCAGTGGGGTGCGTCGTTGCTCACTTTGCTCTTTGCACAAAGTCAGCGGCGGCAGTGGTGCGATGATTGTGTGCGAAGGGATCGCAGGCCTGTCATGACTGTTTATGCAATCTGTCCTGCGTCAACGATGAAGCAATATGTTCCTGTAGATTTATTTTCGGCTGTGAAAAGTCGATATGTTGATTACCGATCTAACGAAATTTCGTTGATCGATTTGTTAAAAGAAAGAATTTATTATTGTAATTCCTCGATTATAATATCTCATATAGAAGAATTGAGATGACAGAATAGTAAGAGGTAATTATTAATTAAAATTTTTATCGACTATAAGTATATATAAAATATATAAAATTACCATAATAAAATTTTTAGTCGAAAGTATGTCTATATATTATACTGAAAGAATCTGTAACTACCAAATATTGAGTGAATTAATTCCGATCAAATGTTCGGTTAATATAACCAAAAATAATTTTACTTCTCTAAATATTTAGTATGTACTATCAAACATATAATAATATAATCGACTGTTTGGTAATACTGAATATTTAGGAAAGTAAAATTATTTTTGATTATATTAACCAAATTTGGGAATATTTGATTGAAATTAATTCACTCAACATTTGGTATAGCTGCTACCAGACTCTTTTCTCAATGTGCAGAAGTTATATGATGTGATTCTTTTAGAAAACGCTCACGTCGAATATTATTATATTGTAGCTACTTATTACACTCATACATTTATGTACATGAATGTATAAGTGTAATAAGCAACTATCTTATTGTGAATATTTATTACTCACACGTGTGCATATATATTAATATCGATGCCGCAGTATGACGCATGAGAGCGAGCCACGTGCTATACGAGAAAGGGACACTTAATCTTTTCGTAGATTCCCCGTGGATTCCGTTGGGCCCCCTGAATATTTTCACACTCCCGCCCCCGCGGTGGTCCCCCCAAAAGAATTGGGCGGCGCCGTTTCTATCGCACTACCGACCTCCGGTGACGTCTGTTTTGTAACTATTTTCCGCCACCTTCTTTACCCCTGAGTGCCCCTTCATCTATGACTATGCGAGATTCGCAACGAGGGAGTCCACTTGCCGCATTTCATATTATGGGGGGCACTCATACGAAATGTCGGAACATACGCGTCCATAGGATTAAGCCGGGGGATCGTATGGTTAATGGACAAAGGGGGAATACGCGTCTGCGGATCCAATTTCGAATTCTACGCTTCGTGAAATTGACGGGTGCGTTTGTGCGAGTGAAGTGCTACTTTCTTTTGTTGCAATGCGGTCGACGGATAGACAATATGGGGAATATCTCGATCATTCGGGATATAATAACCTAGAAATAAGAGTGACAAAAGTAAATGATTCTTACTGATGAAATCCGATAATTTTTTTTTTTTTGGTATTTTATGAGTATTTATCATTTATAAAGTTTTATTTAATCTATTTACTTGATATTTTTTTATTTAAATTTTTTTTAATTACTATACATTATGCGACACTACGTAGTAAGATGGGATAAGAGCTTTCAACAGGTGCTTAAAATTAACGAAACAAATGTATTTAAATTTATACCGGATTTTCTTAGTCTTAAGCCAACGACCATTGAATTCCCTTTTAAATTGTATCAATGGAAGTACATCAGTCAAGGTACCTATACCTATACCAGAAGAATTAAAGTTGCTTTATCTAAAAAAGAGAGAATTTATATTCTCGTTAATTATTTTATTAAATGAATTTTATTATCCAATATATGTCCAATATATGCAATTATATGGAAATTACTTTTATAATTAAAAAATTTGTATAAGTTATATTTATGTATCTTCGAATTCATTATTACATCTACTTCAAGAATAGATTATAAATAATTCTTATTTTTGTGTTTCTGCACGGATAGAATTGTCTATTAAAATTTACCTTGAAAATATGGTAGTTGTGTGATACAATACAATATTTTAAAGATTTTTATTATGCACTTCAGTAAAATTAATCAAACTTATTATATATTTTAATGTTTTATTAATGAAGAGAGAATTTCTTTGCATAAAATTCTTCAAAATACAATGTTGTCCCAGATCTATCATATTTTCAGGGTAAACTGTAAGAAAAATTCTCTCTGTGTATAATCACCACAGTTATGTTATAAGAAAAGATTGAAGATTTGAAACTTCGATTAATTTTTTGTTGCATTCTTCGACAAGTAATCACTGCATGTAATCCAAGCAATGGAGTATAAACTACGAGATTCATGGTTCTGCTATCATTAAACACGATGAACTATTGAATTATTGACGATACTGCATAACACGAAGATCGGCGGTAATCGGTAAGATGGAATTTTCTAACAAATAGGGCATCCAGAATTTCACGATTCGTTGAGGCGAGAGCCGCCTCCAGGCGATAACATCGAACGGCGCTTAATATCGTTTCCAGGGCGAAAGACAAAAGCGGCACCTGCCCCTTCTCACGACGTACCGCGCATCTTCCCGATGTGAAGGACGATGGAAGCAGCGTAGGAGGAGTAAAGTGGTGCGATCGGTCCTCTCCTAATTCAATCCCGTGGGATATCGGCAGCCCTAGGGCGCGATATCGTGCCGAGGCGTGAATCAGCACGTCCGTGAATTATCCACCTCGTTTATCGAGAAAATTGTAGCCCAGGAAAGATACCGGACGAGTCCCATTGTCCTGTAACTGCCGCGTGCCTACGCTATTGCATAATACTCTCAATTCAACAGAGATGCGTGTTCTCGATGTCGATGCGCTGGCTCGCACTGCCAGGGTATCTATGGTGCCTGGGCTCTTAATGCCAGCCCGTAACTCTCGTCTGTCGATTCTCGGTTATGCGTGATTAATCATTCGCTTCGATTGCACTCTGACATTTGTGGTAGGCAATTGTGGTCTCGGTGGAAGTATCTTGAAAGTAGGAGACGGTATCGCTAAATTGTGTTGACATAAAAGATAAGAGTAATGCTTAGTTAATATTATCTCAGTTAATACTGTTTAAACAAAATTAAATAATAAAATTAGGTAAACTTTAATTTGAAAGAGGATAGATGACAACGATATAAATATTAGGAAATATTAAAAACTTTTAGTATTAATCATAAACAAAATTTATAATGTGCAATTATTTAACAGAATTATATTTAGTAAGATGCGAAATGTATCATGTATCAGTAATATATATATAACACGAACTCATTAATTTATCCTCGTCTAATGTTATCTTAATTATACTGTATATTAGATAACTTTCTACATTTATTATACAGTTTAGACACGTGTATCAACGAACTTTGCTAACACCGTTGTGATCTCTCGTTGCTTAGTGTGGGCTATCCAAAGTACATTATGTATGTTGCTCGGTGTAGCCGGTAGTTGGGCCCGATAGGCACCGGTATTCATATATTCATTGAATAATTGCGGGATATGCGTATCGTCTCGCCGAGGAAGAGGGTCCTGCATTCCCGCAGGAACAGGACACGCCCCGGCGATCAGACACGCGGCTATAAGGTAGGGTTACTTGGTGAGAAGAGCGACTTTCACGGATCAGCGGACACCTACGAAGGAGTGTTCAGGGCGTGAAAATCAAACTAGCACCTGTTATTGAAAAAAAAAACCGTGTTTCATGATATTTACGTGCGTTAATCATACTATTATTTTTATAGGCGTGATTTTCGAATTCGTGATTTCGAATCGTGTTCCGAACTTGCTCACCATACGAAGACTTATATTTCTAAAACATTTCCTTTTTAATAGAAAAATAATATAATTGCATGTTAAATTACAAATTTAAGTAAAGCAAATTGATTTAATATTTATTAGCTGCACAGTATACTACACATTGAAGAAAATAACAGCGTTATTTTAATTAAAAATAATTTTGTTAATCCACACAATAATAGCATTAATGAAACAAATACGTCATATTTTAATAAAACTTTTTTGTTTCAATATTGCTTTAATATTATTATTTTATATATATATATATATATAAATCAATAAGATTATTTTTAATTAAAATAATGCTGTTGATACATCTTTTTTTAAATGTATTGTGAGTATTTTATTACGAACAAATTTTCCTGTGTAAAGAAGTTCTTGATCAATTTTTATTTATTAGTTATTAATAACACTGTACTCTTAATAATATTATAAAACGTTAATAATATTGTTAATAATACTGTAAAATGTTAATAATATGGTATTTTTCTAATGTAAATTATATAACTCCAGGTCAGTAATCCGTTATTAAATATACATGAATGAATCATATCCATGCATGAGTGTGATACGTGGATAGTTGATGTTGGGCTTCGGTCATGAGAACGATCGGTAAGATAATCGAAACACCCACGTGTCTGATTACGTGAATTCCTAATCTGACTTTTCATTTTGCGCCGACGGCATTGCGGAAGTTGAATTGTATGCACGCGAGACGCCAGGTCGAATGTATCTCGATCGATTTGACGAGAGGTCTCGCAACGCATCGGCATTAATTTTGGCGGCGGGGCTTCATTATCATATAGACGAGTGTTTCGTCGAGCGTTATTGGATCTCGCGCGTCACGACGGAACGACACACGCACGTGCGTATACGTGCTTAGGGTAAACGCGCGTAAGGTTGCCTGTTCATGGCTTCCGGCCAAAGAATAACGATCGCTACGAGTGCCGTTAGCGGCGTTACTCCGGCGAACTATGACGGGCGACTTTGTCGGGTTAACTCTCGTAGCTTGGCATAGTAATCACGCTCTGATCCTTGCCAGAGATGCCTTTTATCGCGTGTTTTGCAGACATTAAATAATTATGGCTTGTACACGGGCGTATATGTATCTCCGCTTTATTCGTTATAATAACGTTGCATCGTATCGTACTTTCACGGTGCAGCGTTATGCGCTTCAAGTAAGTAATGACACATCGCCGCGACAAGACGATCCCGACCAACTACATCGTTTGAAATTCCGACACTCGCGTATCTCAATATATCGTAAAGTACGCGATAACGGCCGTGTATTGTGATGAGATCGTAATAATTCTTTACATTCCACATTATTCTTCATATCATTTTTTAGATATTTCGCTATCTTTTCATGCCGAGAATATCAAAATACAAAAACACCTATGCTTGTGTTAATATAAGTATGCGCATCGAATAAAAAACGAATATGCGCATCTTACAATTCACTGTTGATGCATACCCTGTGTATACCAATATCTTTATATATCTTCTTCTTTTCCATATAACTTCGACGATACATCTTTTCGCTTGTTTGATACATTTTACGAGATCCATTTATTGTTCTGTAGCAACGATCTTTGCGCTGTTCGGGCAAAGTTCATGATCAAAAAGAGCATAAATTATAAAGCATAAATTATAAATAAAAAGCAAGAGCATAAATTATAGCAGTTCGATCACCGTTAACGGCGTCGAAGCGTATCCGGCTGTCAGCGGATATCACGATCGAAAAGGGCATAGATTATCAACCGTTTCGATCAAATTTCGTTACAACTCGGAGCTCGGGGATGCCCGCTGGGACTCGGCCGCACGAAAGACTTCGTGCGTTACGATGATATACGTATATGTACAAGCACTTTCGTAGGCCGTACTGCAGAGTAACCTGGGTAACCCAGTTTAGGGTAGACACCCTGCATGGGAAAGTGGAAAGGCACTTACGACTTCCTACAAGGGAACGATCGCGCGCGAGCTTTCTACAAAGATCTATGACATCTCTCCTGAGGTGTAACTCGCAGTCGCCTCAGCAACAGGAATCTTATGAAAGTCAAAGTGCTTCGTGCTCGCAGGATCGTCTACGTTTCGCAACTTGTTGCTGGATTGGTTCGGTTGCCGTAGATAAAATCATCTTTGCGTATCGCCGCGCTGGATTTACCTGAGATTTTATGAAATATAACGCTAAAATTGGCGAAGTTTTAACGAACGAGTCATTTGCGTTGTATCTTCGGAAATGAAATAACGGTACGGATCGTCACGACTGATATCTTTGAGACTACAGTTTGTTACGCGGTATCCATTGCTTTGCCGATGAGAATCTCATGAAATTCAACGAATGCCGTGCTCAAGCCGCATGCAAATTTGCGAGGAAATCAGCCGCGAGATTTTTCAAAGCCAAAGTTGTCTCGCGTTCGAAATATATTTACGGCACATCGTATATATTCTTTACGAAACATGGCCAGTCATCGTACAGTCGACGTTGGCTGTACGACGTGATTATTTTCTACTGCAGGATGCTCGTGATTGTTGTCATCCGCGTAGGCTGCTTATGATTCATACTACTTCAGCTTATTCCGCGTTATGATTATAGTCTCTTGAAAGAGCGGCAGCGCTTTGTCACAATGCGAATAAAGTATGTGGCAACTGCTATTTTTTTCTTGTTATGTAAATCTTTTCAATTCGTGATATTCAGATAACGATTTCATAAAAATATTACTCATAAAATTGACATTTAGCAAAAAAATTACTATAATTACTATAAGTAACTTATAATTACGTATAATTACGTATAATTATTTCATATTTCCTTGTGACTAGGAAACAAATAATGTGATAATAAAAAATCGTTGTGATAAGCCTTTCAAAATTGAGTTTTTTCACGTCTCATAAAAGTTTATTGCTCATTTTCTACGTAACGCGTAAAGTCTTCTATAAGTATTGGTGAATATGGTTCGTAAATCAGTTTATGCTGTGGATATAACGTAAATTAGTACATGTTACAACGGTAAATAGAAAAAGTTCATCAATTTTTTTTAGAATCTAGATCACTTTTTTATAATGTCTAGAATCTATAATGTCTAGAACGTGATCTACTGTCACGTATTATCTTGAATAATATTTGAGTCGTTTGGAAATGTTATATTAAATTTTTCGTTTAATTAATACTTATTTAATAAAAAAAAATCTCTTAATTTAATGCAAATGTGTACATTGTATTAAATATACAAATTCTTGATAATTTAAGAGATTTTTTTTATTAAATAAATATTTATTAAATGAAAAATTTAGGTTTCCATGTGCAACTTTTGATGTATATATAATAAAGCTTAAATATATCGAGAAGGAACCAGGCCGCTCGACCTTATTTAAGAGGATAATTGTAATTGGCGAGAAATGTGATTTACTCAAGTCCTAAACTATATAGTTTTCAATGATAGTACATCAGAAGCAATGACACTCGGCTAGATTGTCGGTAGCTTAAACTAGATCAAACGGTAAAGTATTAGCACGTTTCCCTTCATATTTATAGTACAATGTGCTCTCACGCATCCGAGAGTATTGTCATGACAAAGATCAATTCAATATTATGTGTGCAATAAGAACACTAACAAATTACGATTTTACAATTGCACATTTGGATGTGTCCAAATTAATCGTTAAATATTTATTATTTCATTGAAGCTTGATTTGCCATGCATTGCGCATTTCAATTATTAACCTAGCAAATTCAGATATTAATTGGTTGTTAAATATACTATTCACGTGAGTTTCATTCATGTTAACTAACGTTAATCGTGCTTAATTAAATTGTCTGTATTTGTCTAGAGCCAGTTATCAACTAATTATTGTTTAGAAAAATGATAGCATTGCTTGAAATTAGAATTGTCGCCAATGAAATTTAATGTTAAATTTTTACAAAGTATAATTTTCAGCTATTACATCATTTAGAAAATATTTGTAAATTATTCATATTACCCCAGAATTATGTAGTAGCGTAGCAAATTGCATTAGCTTGGCTATTCATGTACATGTATCCGTTTATCCCTCTGTATCTTACTCAATGTAAATTATGACTTCCGTGTGAGGTCTATTGAGATGTCTCACACTCCCACGTCAGCGCATGAAATTCGTTACCACTGGTTTTTGTATTAGAATTAACAGCGACATGCACACTTGAATAATCCCTGATTACCTTTAATGTCCGTCTTGACATCAAGGGGAAATTTAATTTCATGCCGCACGGTATCCAGTTGAATCCAGTTATATCAACCATTTCATCCCTTGATGTATTACAAACGCGTAATCCTTTAGTAGCTTTCAGGAAACTCGGAGATATGATGATGGCGAGTAGTCATCAACAATAAGAATGCAAATATTGTATTCAAGTAGTATGTACTATGGCTCACGTAATCGGCTAACAACGAACCATACATAAACAAATATAATGCGACATACTGCATTCCTGGGTCCGATGTACCGCACTTGATAACAGCCGCTGAGGGATCTAAACGCGAGTTGAATAGAGTGTGAAAGAGAGGGGGGAGAGAGAGAGAGAGAGAGAGAGAGAGAGAGAGAGAGCAAATGGTTAAACAGACGCTCAATATAGTTTGCGTAATGCTAAAACAGGGACCCAGCATCACAAGGGGATTGTGTAACTTACGTTATATATATACTTTCGTGTGGCATTTATCGAGCGAGGCATTACCTAATTCCCATTAGCGCAACTTCTATTTCTAATCTGGTTGATTCACTATGCATTACACTGATTAACGCAAACAATGAAAAGTTGATAAGACATCTACAGCCCATTCACTTATGAACGCTTGTAATACCGCGAGCGGTTATCAAAGATAAATGATGTTTAAAATTCACGTACTTTGATAAAGGTACACAAGATAATGTCTTAAACGAAAATTATCAAAGGGCATTTAAATAATTAAGTACATCTACTTAGGATATAATGTAATATTTCCTACAACTTACATACAAATATCTATTATAATATTGTCATTGTTTGCCATTGCATAAGAATGTAAAAGCAAATAATTTATAAAAGTATTTAAGCAAGTGAAATAAAAATTAAGATCATGAAATAAGAAATCAAGAAATCGAGTTAAATGTAATAATTTATTAATCAGTTAATAAAATAATTTATAATATGCATCATTATAAATCAAAAACTTTTTTTCCAAAAATTATCTTATTCAAATAACACTTATGATACGAATACTCTCTAAAATTTGTAGAGTGAATTGCCATTTTGAAGAGTGAAATCTTATTCTTAAAAATTGAAAATTTACTCTTTTTCAATACTAGCTCAATTTTCATTCTTTAGAGTGAGATTCTACTTCAAAGAGAATATAGTTAATTTATATATTTTATCTGAATCGGTGCTTGTGAGGTCGCACAATTAATGTTGATTTGCTGCTATATGCTCCGTCATGTGAAATATACTTCGAGAAGCGTGATTCTAGAAGCGGCTCTTTCCGGTAAAGCGGAGAACAGAAATTAATGCAGCTTTGTCTGGGTAGATGCAGAAATTAAGGCTGCTTTGTCCCGGAATGATCGAGTCGTTGGCGACAGCCGAGTCGATCTCGCTCACGAGACGACGCCGACGCGACGTCTGGCGCCGTGAGAGGCACCGCGACGCACGCGGAATATATACTATATCCGCACTCTCTCGTCGGCTCGGAATTACTCCCGTCATATTCAAGATCCGGTGCGATACGCCGTGATGGAAATTGTTGGAGAACTTTGCGCGTCGGACGGGGACTTGAAATTCAGTTGTGTTAATTCCTTCGGGTTTTCGTGCGCCCTCCGGGCCAAAGGCCCGACGCGTTCGTTTCGCGATTAGCGCGTACACTCACCGGTGCGACAAACACTGTTCTCGCGTGTACATTTACGCGGTCGGCTCGTCGTAAAGGTCGCACCGTTTCACGCGCGTGTGGGTGAACACGGCTCTTTGCGAATCCATTAGCCGGGCTTGCTCGGTGAGCTTGGTCGTTTCCCTTCAGGCGGCCCGACGGTCTATAGGTAGAGAGAAAGATGGTCGAATGCTCCGATTCCTATTCCGTACTGTTCAAACGACCGGCGTGCGATTAGCCAAACACTTCTTGCAATTCAGATTAGTGCCCGTCGAAAATACGCGCAGCGCCGTAACAATTTCGGTTCGAGCATCAACTTTATCGTTTGTATCTTGAGTTATGGACGTGTCAGTCGAAAGCGAATTCAGCGATATCTTATGACATAATGTCTTTAACAATACGCTGCGTTGCATTAATTAACACGTAATACTTGTTAATTAATGAATATGACTTGCATATTGATACATATATGTTTCTTTGATCAAAATATTGCAAAAAATATCTTTGATATATTAGATACTCTTGTATGAGATTATTCGCTTTTAATTAATATCCGAGCGCCTTTTTATCAAAGGCTTTCTTACTTTTTATTCTACAATATCTTTTTTTTTGTAAAAAGAATATATTGTCTATATCTCGCGAAAAATAATATTGTATCGACAAAGAGAAGTAGAATAAGAAAAAAAAAGGACTATTGATATAGGTGCCGTTGGAAATTAATAGCGAAGACAAGTAAAATGAAATTGACAGCAATTGGAGTAAGCCAACCGCAGTGTAGTTATGACCGCAGTAAAGTTTTAGTGCGTCAGTAAAACTTTTATTTACGCGTGCCCCTTTGCCGTTTTATCGCTATAAGAATATTTTGCTAATTGGAATCATCTTATCCGGATGATCTCGTCGCTTTATCGTTATCGTAGTGAAATTGCAATTCTGCAATTCCACTTTTATATTGCTCGGAAAGAATATCGAAAGCACTCACGCTGACAAGTCAAAATTCACGCTTCTTTCCTTCTTCCATTCACGTTTTTTTTGGCGTACACGTTACACTTACCTGAAACAAAAATATGGAAATAAAATTAACATTGCATGAATAATTATTTGAGAGAGATTCAAACTCAATAAGAGACATTCCGTTTTTAATTCGTCAATTTTCCGCTAAATTACAAAAATTATTATACAGTGCAATCATATATGGTATATTATATATTAACAAAATGTTGCACTATATCGGAGTTGTAGTCAGCAAAAATAATCATTCATTTATTATACGGTTCTCTCTTATTATCGTTCATTAAATTCATCAACAATGAAATTATACAAACACCGGTTATTCATAGTATATTTGATCGGATTAATTATATATATTTGTGAACTCGAAGGCAACTTTGTTGGTTGGCTGGAGTCTGAATGCGGTGAAACGCGTCGAACTAACTTGCACACGTTACATATTGATTGCCCGACCAGTAGTCTACGTGTATGAGTTTCCTGCAAACTTATTCGACGCCAAATAGTATTCAACAGGTTTTCGTGTATCGCGTGTAAACGCTAGTTTGTTCATGTTTCGCGAACTGTTGATATCAGTGTGAATGTTGCGTCTCGTTGTTAGCTTTATTAAAACAGAACTAACGAGAGACGTCCGAGTATTTGCATATTCATTGTGCTCTTCTACATCTCACGTAATAGTATTTCTATATATTATATCTTACATCGGCATCATTATTTTTTGCATTCGATCAGTCGTTAATTATTGAACTGGCTCGTTATAACTCCAGAAACGTTTGTAGGAAGTTATCTTCATTTTTCCGAGTGGTGAAATAAAGTTTCATTGGAAATAAAAATCTAGCAGACTTTAGGCTGTCTATCCAGACTTCGCGTAGATTAATCGCTCATTTCAGAAAGGCATTTGTTTATTATGAAAATATGATATGATATAAAAATATGCTTTTGCTTCTTATGACTTTTTTTAAATAATCAAGCAAAAATTGAATGGGATGTAATGACAAAATATTTTTTATAATATCATTTCAGAAGATTTTCCTTATTTTCTGTAAAAGAAATATTTTACAGATTATGTGCTGCCTTTTCCAAAGTGGCTAATTTATTGCTGATTATATAGATTTATACACGTGTATTTACGAGAAAGAAGAAAAAGGATGAGCATATTATATATATTTTAAAGTAATGAATTTTTACAAAATTAATTTATAAATCGACAGTTTTTGTTTATTCTCCTTTTTGAGATCTTTCTATTTGAATTACATTTTTTAAACCTTTGAGAAAGCACGATATTTGAGAGCAACTATTGGAATTTGTTGAAAGATGTCTTTGCATGATGAATGATGAATAAATACTGCATAAATTGCAGCGTCATTCGGAAGACGTCAACAGCGTTGAAATAATCGTTATCGACTACCGACAGCGTGCAAAGCCCGACAATGAGACGTTGTCTCTGATCTGATTGGTACTGGCAGTGAAACGATGCACACGCGCCTATCGCGATATATCAGCCTGTTTACCCAGCAGTTAACGAGTATAGCTCGACGACGATACGGCCCGCGCGCCGTGAACGCATTATCCGATGAATGAGGTACCAATCTCACCCCCGGATCTCGAAGCGCAAGCAGGCAGCGGGCGAACAGTCGGACATACAGCACTTTCCAAGGCCTACGCCTTGGAAACTTATCGCCCCCGCAAGGCTTGCTGCAAGTGCGAGAGGCATTTGCATTTCATGAGCACGGGAGTCTGGTGGTCGTGGCTAAAAAGTAAGGAATTCGTCTAACACTCGTCTAACCGAATGATTTATACAGTGCTAGTTATCTTTAGATCTGATATATCTTTTTAATCGTCGACAAACGGGACGAAAGAAGGAAGATTAATATCCGAATACATTTACTCGTCTCCGTTCTTTATTCGATGAGTGTTGCGAGTGCATTTTAGCAGAGTTTTTAAAAATTCTTTTTTTATCTACTTCATTAAAGAAGATGAGTATCCCTTGCGTCAATCGCGTTGGAAGAGGGCAATTTTTCTTTAAAATTTTGTGAGATGGTGCGCCGAGATTATTTTATAATATGCAATTACGATTTTATATGAGCAACGCTCATAACAT
>Ga0157364_1003807_pt1 | contig 14796 bp, 7 predicted proteins | sample AttsexASBM2_FD_111476 | JGI IMG/M metagenome (GOLD analysis project Ga0157364, IMG submission 111476) | Fungus gardens microbial communities from leaf cutter ant in Ribeirão Preto, State of São Paulo, Brazil - Atta sexdens ASBM2 | ecosystem: Host-associated > Fungi > Mycelium > Unclassified ... | reverse complement strand
TAATTATTTTTAAAGAACGATCGGAAATATAATGATGATCATATAAATTTAGAGATTTCCTTAATAATTTTTTGTACAAAGTATATTATATACAATAATTACTGAAATATTATCCTTATCTTTATTACTGTAGATATTTGTCTAGTTATCTTTTCTTCGATTTTGCCATTCTAATTTTCAATAAAAAAAGAATAGATTATACATAAAACTATCCTAACATATGTAACTTCTATATCTAAAAAAGATATTCTGTGAAAAGAAAGAAAAAGATATTCTATATTATAATATTTTTATCTTTTAAAGACGATCAGAAATACAACGCTGTCCATAAGTTTTAGAGACTTTCTTAACGATTTTTCCCAACTTACTTGCTGTCTACATCCGATACTCGTGCAAACAATATTACATTAGCGACCTGGCCAAACACCTACTGACGTTTCGGCGATGATGACGAGCTGACATACGTTCCGGTTCTTGCTATTATCCGCCCTAGCATTTTCGTTTATCCATATTATCCTGACCCGTGTACTTTTCCAATAGCGTTGACGCTATTGGTTGATTAGCGTCCAAAGGAAATTGTCTCATAGTTCGTCGATAATCGACGCGACGCATCATGCTTCGCCCACACTATTGCAAATAAATCGAACAGCGCTGATAATAGGAAGGTAAAGAAGAAACTTAATACACAATTTATTATATTGAAAATTATAGTTCCCAATTGTGAAGAACTTTTTCAAAAGTGACAAAAATTAATTGTATAATACGATAATTATTATATACTTTTATATATATTTCAGAATGGCTCCGGTGATGATTCACAATAATATCTCCGGCGATGTTATCATCAGAGAATGGACCTACGAATCGAATTAATTTTCTCGGAGCAGCTCGATCGCGACCGTCTGAACGAAAATTAGGTGTTCTCTATTAGAGTGGCTGACCCGTTTACATTCACTGATCAGTAAGTAGCAATAAATATTTGTTGGGTGACTACCGAACGCAATTATTGGGTAACACATGGCCCCTGACGTACCTCTGTTGTCTCGATGAAGTGTCTAGCAGCACGTTATATTGCCATTGCGAGAAATTTACTCCTGCATTATTGATTTATTGCCTTTGGTATATTACTCGATTAGTCACATTATATCCGTTTGTCGATTGAATAAGATATATTTTTGTACAATTTTGAATATTTTATTATTAAATGATTAATTAAATCCAATTCTATCATTTCTTTATGATGTACTCGAATGAAATCAGAATATATATCTGACGAAAAAACCAAGTCATATGGTAATTTAATTTTTTTTAATACAGGATAATAAAAAAAAAGTTGGCTACAAAGTTTTGTGTTTATTAAATCATTATTCAGGTGGCAAACTAATGTTATTGTAATCATTTTGATGTCAAAATGACATTAAAGTCATTTTTATGTCAAAATAACTTTAAAATAACTTATAACAAACTTAGGTAGTCATTTTGAATATTAATTATTTTTTATATTTAATAAGCTGTAATTAATATTAAAGAATTTATTTCTTTGTAAAATCATTTACGTATATATCATTTTAGTATATTAATTCATTAGTATTTTAACAATTAGTGTTGTTAGTGATTTGGTAAACTCAAAACTTTGCGATTAAACTATTTTATCACCCTGTACTTGTATGTGATACTTATATATAATTAAATAACGTATTTTTTCTCATTACAGGAAATACGAAATAATATGACTACTTTTCAATTCATACTATAAAGCTTCTTGTGTCATCGTGTTACATTTCCGTAAAGAATCGTATGCAACAAGAAGCCACGGTGGTCGGCGGCCGTCATTGATCTCCTGTTAGAATCGGATCACTTCGATGTAACAAGATAAATAGTCAGCGGGACACCGTCGGTGGTCGAGGGTGCGGATCGTGGAGTCATGCTGACTATGTATCTGATGATCAAGAGAACTGAGTACGCGCACGCTTGTCGGATCTGGATGTATTTAACGCATACATCAAGGTAGACTGAAAGTTCTTTGATCGCGCAACAAACCGATGGGACACCTTTTCGATTCACTTACATGAGATGAAGTTCAATTCACTTAGATGAGATCGTTGATTCGCTTTTGCGTGAGCTAAGAATAAAATATTACTGATAATTCAATTTCTTGACATAACACAATATTGTTACGCGATAAAATAACGAGCGATCTGTAATTAATCGATTTACGCTACAACGATGAAAAAAGCGATAAATGATTGATTAAGAATCACTGAAGCAAGAACTATATCGGATTTCGCATCATCTAACCGCAAATCTCACGATCTAATGACAAATTCTCGCTTTAATGTTTCTCATAGCGCGCTCACCGGCGGGGAACCCCCCAGGCTTCCGAACAGCGCGAGCCCGATCAGCTTTTTATTCCGTGGCGGGTTTTTGCACGATCATCGGGACTTTCGTCACGGCAACACCCGGGCACGTGACGCCGTGAACACGGTGTTACAGGTGTTTGCACCCATCCACAGTCTCGACTATGATGACATCCTTTCGAATCGATTCGTCAGACTTTCCCTCTCTTGGATTTTTGTCGCAGCGCCTGTACCACCCGCGAGTGTGAAATGGTAACGTTCCAGGAAAACGTCAACTGATCGCGTCAGACTATATCGACCAATCGGCCGGTTCGTTCTACTTCAAACCGCCATCGTTCGTTTCTTCGTCGCTCGCCGACGTTCCACGTTTTTATTAACGGTATCCTGTGGCCGATCCGAAGACGTCCAATAACTTCGTTAAGTGTTTTTACTTAGAATGCAGAATCGGAGGTCTCCGGAAGTGGTCTGATACAGAACATTTAAGCAGGTTTCTTTCTTTTTTCTGCGAAGCATTTCTCAGAAGCACCGTTATTAACATTATCGCAAACAATGTTTCTTTAATTGCTTAAAATAATTCTCGATATCTTTCGTTAAATAATAGTAAAGAATAATATGCTCAAGTTTAAAATATTGAAGCGTGATAAATATAGCTTAAATACAATAGAAATGTATAGAGAGTTTATTGTTTCTTTCTTTTACCTACTTTCTGATAAGATGTTATATTCTTAGAAACCTTATATACAGAATCTGGTCACGAATAATTTTATTAAAATCCAACGAGAGAAAAAGATGTATATAATTTGTCTCTATATGTACATTATTTTATTTTAACTTATACCGTTTCACTCTATAATTTTAATTAAGATTATAGAATGAGATAGTATAAATTAGAGCGAGATGTAAGAAAGAAATTATATCTTTCTTTTCGTAGAATGTTGACAAAATCACTCGTAGAGTAGCCAAACTCTAATGTAAGGTCTCTAGAAATGTATTACTCGTCAGAAAGTAGGTAAAAGGAAGAAACGATCGATTCAAATAAAAACATTGCGATTATAGAAGCTTCCGATAGAACGGATTGTATGTACTATTCGACTCGTTACAAACGCGGTCACGATTATAAGTAGTCCAGATAACAAAAAATATCTAGTAAAACAAGCGAAGTGTGATCGGTTACGTGCGAGAGGGTGGGCATAAACGATGAAAAGGGGTGGCCCAGGGGTATTGGCGAGGAGCTCGTCTGCTCGGTGAACCGTGGATTAAGATAAACCCTTCATCGGTTTCTTGTCGAACGATTCCTGTCGTCCTTTTGTTGGCGCAACCCACAGATAGCGCCGGCTTAAAGTACTTTCCGTCCCCGTGCGGAAATTATTTAACGCCGGTATATCTGTCCAGTTGCGGTGGTGGCGGTGCGCGAAAGATCTTCGAGGCGATAGAAAGTAATAGAAAGCGTGGAAGAGGAACAAACGCGAAAGGAGTAAATTTAAGATTTGCATTACCGCGGGGAGTAAAGATTACCCACGCGTGAAAGTAATCGGCACGGAAAAGCGGAAAATCTGCAATTTTTATTTGTAGAAATCTGATATCTCTTATGGCGCAATTTGTAGGTTGGTAATTACCGAATCAATGAATATGAAGCAATTTCAAATGACTAAATAAGGAAAACTAGATTTCAAAAATATGAGCATTCCTTTCGTTCTAATATTAATTATTAAAGCTTTCTCTTTATAAAGTACTTAATGAAAGCTTATTAAAATGCTTAACGAATTATAAATATTATTAGTATTTTTAAATTATTTTAATAAATAACAAATTTCCAAGCAAAACGTTCTATGAGCAAATATTTTGATGAAGACGTTACGAATAATATATTGTGACATGGTTTTTAATCTTCGTGGCTAGAACGTAGATTAGTTTCATGTTGTCGATTAGTTTGCTCGGTCGCGGATTCCTTCGTATACATTTAACAACGGCGCTCATTAAAGCTATTATAAATATGAAGATAGTGCATGCCAGAGTGAGTTGAGAGAGTACCTTGCTCCATTTTTTGTGCATATATATTTGATGTCGGTTTCTGCATTTAAATTAATGAACGCATCATAAAATTATAACTATGTAATCCCTTTCTTTTCTGATAGAATGTAAAAAGTACGAGTCCTACTTCTCTAATATAACATAAGCGTAAAAGACTATCGTAGTTGCAAAATAAATATACTTTGAAACAGAAAAGAAACCTAGGATAAAGAGATTCGGTCATTTTATAAAAGTATCGCAAACATTTAAATATTCTTTGCTGATATACGTGACGCCCGCTTTACATTTTCGTGTACTTATCATGATAATAATTAATCAGTTTACAAGATTTTTATGCAAGAGTATATAAAGGCGATTTGTATGTAGGAGAATATTTGATGCTGAAATCGATTTGCTATCGAAATATTTTCATCGAGGTATGTATTATGGAATTATTCGGAATAGATTCCGATCGGAATTATTCCGTAGACATCTATTATGTTTTCTAAGGAAAATGGAATAATTCCGATCGGAATCCATTCCAAACAATTCCATAATACGTGCTCAGGTCGGATTTTTGAGATATAAGAAAAGATATTTTTTTCCAATATATATATATATTAGATGTGGGAAACATTTAATTAAAATTAAAAAAAAAATGTATTTAATTCTTGTTTTTTATATGATTGATCGAATTCATTAAAATCCGAAGGATTAATATGCATCTTGAAACGAAATAAAAATTACAAAAATAAATAAATTCACTAGATGTTGACCAATGAAATTATAAATATTCTAGTGAATTGACTTCTGTAATTTTCATCTGATTTCAAAATTCATAATCGATCCCCAGTATAATCACCTAACATGTTTTCGTTCCTATAACGTTTTTCAATTTCAATTATCGTCAAATCTTGGAGACATTTTGTCGCACCCAAATTATTTGGAAAGATTTTTTACTACACCTTAAAAAACGACATGCTATGTCTTGAAAATGATATGTTATATTTTAAAACTGATACGCTGTATCTTAAAAATTCTTCTTAATTTTTCTGGCAGATTCGAATTCAGCGCTTCAAAATGATGTTATTTCCTTTTCTTGCACTAAAAATTATTAAACTATAATGATTAGTGACGCAATGCAACCTGTTTTACAATTATCTTATCCATAATGATAACTTTGATTTAATTAATTGCAAGAACAAAGTAATGAATACGCTTCAACAATATTTCTTACTTAAAATGATTAGATTGCATTTGTGTTAGATAATAAATTTTTATAAAGATAAAGAAATTTCCTATAATGCTTTTTACTCTATGTAAAAAATTGCTACGATAAACATATTTATCATAAACAACAATAACAGAATCATTTCTTTACTTATTTAATTATTTAATTACTTATTTAATTATTACTAGTTTAATTATTATTTATAAAATAAATTTTGTTCTTTTAAGAAAGAGAAACGAAAAACCATTTGAAATAATGATGACAACACAATTATGCGTGCATTGCGCTAATATTATAACTAATATAAATATGAATATATCATCCAGTACAGCCCATACAGCACAGAATTTGCAGCAATATTGCTGCAAAATTTCTGCAAAATTTCTGCAATATTGCTGCAATATTATAGTAGTGTTGCTGCAACTTTTGTACTGTAGGGGATCTTTCAACTTAAAATAAGTTATGTTTTATTCTAAACAGAGTATTCTGAAAAAAATATTCTCTTATTTTCTTGATTTGTATGCTGCATTTCTTCAATCTTTGATTATCTCTTTTCTAATGATTGATAATCTTTTTTCTAGAATTGGAAGTAAATCCATGTTGACCATTTTCACGTAAATCAATTTGTCGCAATGCTTTTATTATCAGACACTCATACTTAAAAATGTATCGCTGGCTTAACCCGACGTAAGCTAGATTATCAATTTCTCGATGAAATACTTCCTGTGTTTCTACATAAATTTTAAGTAGGTATTCGCTGGTACACAAAGACTCATATTTTTCTGGACCGTTTTGTTTCTCAAGGTTTTGTCCTCGAGTTGAGAAGAGTGGGTGGTCGAAAGATTTCGGTAGGTTCGGATGTTATATGTGTTCGGCGGCGGAAACAATGATATTATGGCCCGTTTAACTCGTCTACAACCTCCCCGCCGCGGGATACCGACTCGTTTCCTTTTCTTGGCGGAGGCTTCAACGCCGGTTGGGTGCCCGCTGCCCGATCGAGTTCGCGGACATGCGAGCATTACGGATGGAATCGGCGGGTTGATCTTCTGCTCGCTTGAAGAAATAGCGTGTTTGTCGGGCGTCGAAGGGCGTCTATAACCTGTCCGACGGGATGCTACTGCGACGACAGCTATACTCGCCACGTACAACATCGACACACTACCAATCGTCGACGTACTGAATGTGTCGTACAGGAAGAACAGAGAAACAGGTGAGGGAAAAACTCATCGCCGATCGATGGATCCGTCAAATGAATTTCGATGTCGAGATTATTTATGGGATAGGTGTCGACCGGGGCGACGGCGACATCGTCATCGCCATTTCGTCGGGATTTCTTGACACATCCCGAGACGTCGCTCGAAAGAATACACGGAAGAATGAGTCTCCGTTAAATCTTGGATGCAATTTTTATACAAAACATACATGTTTAAGTAAGCAACTTGACGATATAAAGACGTTTTCATTTCGAAAACTTCAAAATTTCATTAAGATTCTTATTAGACAATCATAAAAACTGTCTGTTTACTTGGATAAGTTCAGGTTTTAAATTTCTTCGACAACTGCATAATTCTGAATGATTTGTCACTGAATAGTTTTTATGAGAATACAGTTACAATTAAAACTATGTGATTATGATCGATATGATTTGTCTTCTTCGACAACATCCGCAATGTTCTTGATGATGAAAACACATGCGAATTCCAGGCGCGAAAGAAACGCATTTTCCACGGATTGATCAATCAATATTCAACGTACATATTTAATGCTCGATTAAGAGCCGGACTCTTGCGGTCGTATCCTTGCATACGTGGCGTGCCGGGTAGGTCGCTTTTTCTATAGATTTTGTAATAGCTGCCATGCGGATCGCAATGCGATTTCATTCGTATGCGACGTGCGTAGCCGCGAAGAGGCTTTATAAGTAATGCAGTAATGACATATCCTGTCATGGCGCGGAACAGTTTTCTCGGCTCTCATTGTGTCGTTAAGCGACGAATCGCGCGAGAGCTGATTTATCGATGCCATCAGGGAAATCCCGCGTCTGGATCTTCTGGCCGGCCGTCTTTTTCTTCGTATATCTGCGTATCTGAGATCTGAGAAAACCATCTTTCCCAGAAGATATGTTGTACTTTTCACTGTACAAAACGATCTGCGCAGTTTGATGACACAACGAATATTTGTACCATAATTCTCTTTGTTAGATTTATCAGATTTATCAGATAAATTTTAAAGGAAGAAAGAGAAAAAGAGAGAAAGGAAAAGAGAAAGTAAAAAAAACTAATTTTTATTTAATTTTAAGAATAAAAATTTTATGTTTGTATTATTATTTATTCTCTAAATTTCTTAGAGTAAAATTTTATTCTAAAAAAGTTAAAATATCGTTGCTATTAAAAAAAATGCAAAGTTTGCATTCTTAAATAAGAGTGACAGATTTTTATTCTTTTTTTTTTTAGAGTGAGATTTCACACTTTTGGAATGAGATTCATTTAAAAAATGAAATAAGATTTCTTTCCTTTGGAATGAATCTCTAGAAAAAATGAAAATATGCTTCTTTTATTCAAGAATTTTTTAATAGTGGCAATATTTTAACACATTTTTGAAGTGACTTCAAGAAATTTAGAGAGTATAGTGTTTTAATTTAATACATAAGTATTCTATTATTCAGAAGCTGCTTTTATATAATCTCTGATTTTGAATTAAAAATATACGATGTATTTTTCTATTTCTTAGCATAAAATATTTACAATTTGTTTTCAAGAAGAATCAAGATCAGTTAATCTATAATTGATAAACGAATATGATATAACGAATATGATAATTTATAATTGATAAACGAATATGATATATTGCAATAATGTGTAATTAAGATAGAATTTTAACAGATATATAACGAAATTATCTATATTTATCAATAATATTAATAACGATTCGTCATTCAACTCGTAGCAGATATCTACATGTATTTGTAATAATGTAGACGTGTAAGAATTTATTCCAATTTTGAAATATTGCTCCTTCTCTCTCTCTTCTCTCTCTCTCTCTCTCTCTCTCTCTCTCATATTGTTTATTTAATTTCAATAATCGGATAAGAGAAACGATAATATTTACCCTTCTTTCTAACATTTTTAAAAAATATTATCAGTCGCACTAATAAATAATAAAAATAACATTAGATAAGACAATTAGAATCGACGAAGCAAATTATCTAACGTTTACATTTTGTAATAATATTTAGCTAATACTCCCCGTCAATTTGAATTATGACTGTTATCTTTTATTTTCGCTTGTATTAAAGTGTTTATCAAAATACGAACTTCAAAGTACAAAACTAATTAAGTATCCTTTTCCACTTTTTACTTAAATAAATAATATCCTTTTTTACTTTTACGTAATTGTTGAGTCATCTTATTATGCAAAAAATATTTTACCTTGTAGAAATTTATTTCAATATGAATATATCGAATTAATATATAATCTTTCATTTTTTAAATTGTTTTTATCGTGTACGTAATACATATTTACAATCATTTATTTAGATTGCAATTCGTAAAAACAGAAAAATTGATGAATTAAATAAATAGATTATAATTGTTTTTAAACAAAGATAATATACAAAAAAATATGTATCACATGTACTTTTTCAGTTATGCGATATTACAGTAACAAAATCTTTTGAACATTAAGAAAGATTATCCGATGTGTCCAATTAGAAGAGAGAATGCATAAGAGCAATCTTTTTTCTTTCTCTCTCTCTTTTATGAAACGCTCGCATATCTCGAATTCTTAATTAATCACGAATATTTATTGCATCTTCACGCGGACATAGAGCGAGAGGCAATTAGCGAAATGATTGCATGAAAAAATAAATACGATTTTTTTGATGTCGATAATATCGGCGTCTCGCTAAAGACATCGCTCTCAGATACTGCTTGGATATATCCTCGCCATAATTAGTTCATTAATGCTAGATGCCGCGTATTCAATTTCCCGATATTATCCACATGGCAACTCAATGCGCATTCTTTTACACAAACGTGTCCACCAATGAATAAGTGATTGAACTTTGACAAGTAATGAATATGTGAATGAACATATAGCTCTACGCTGAATCAAAACTGTACGTAAATACAATAAAATATTCATTGAATTAATGAAAATTGGTCCAATAAATTCTCATAATAATTTAGGTTATAAAACTATTATTAGAATTCATTGCAAAAATGAATGTGCGATTATATAAATGAATCCAATTGTATCCAATTGTACCAATGAATTAACTATATTAAGTCAGACATTAAGTCGAACATTGATCATTCATTGAATTAAAAATGACCAAAATTTTTTTCAGTGTATATACATACATATAAAATTTGTAATCAAATAATTTATTTATTTTATGCTGGAAAAAAATTGGTTGAATTAATCTGAAATACTTTTATATAATAATTAGACAAAATTAATTGTACATATTTTGATTATGATAATCAGACATTCATGGTTGCATAAATTCTGATGAAAATAACAAAGCTTTTGATTGGAATACAAGATTATTTAATTATGATAACCAGAAATCCATATTATTTTAATTTCGTTTAATCAAATATGCATCAACGTTTTTAAAATAATATTAATTTCGACACACAGCTGCGAATTCTCGTTTTTAAATTAATATTCAAGGCAATTCTATTAATAGGGAATAACCACGTTCAAGTAAAAGATTTAAAAAATTGAAGTAATTTTTTTTTTTCATGTCGGCAACAGTTCTTCTGTGAAGAAACGTTTCCTATCAACTTACACTCCGATTATTACTGCAATTCAAGATTCAGGAAGGTCATTGGACCCGTGACGCGAGTCAAGATCGTGGTCGATGATCGTGGATGCTTGCCGAAGCAGGTAGCACGTTAGCGACAAAATGGTTCGAGAAAAACGGGTCCAGGCGATAAATCAGGAGTATGGCATTCCTAAGATAGCGCGCTATACGCTGAAAGTCATTACGATGGCAAAATAATTCCCAACTAAGTAAGTAAAGCGATAAATACATAATGCATCCGACGAGTTTCCCACATGCGGTCTCACCGCTTATGCGCCCCGTTTATCTCTCTCGTTCTCTTCGTTTCACCGTCGCGGCGAGTTCAGTTGCACAGGTCTTACTGCCGTTCCATGAAATAATGCATCAGCTCGTGAACGAGCGCACATCATGTGCCGTCGCGGATTTATTTGCACGATCGACGGGGACCGTCCTCGGGAGGAATATCGGTGCTTTTTGCGACGCGTGCGCGATGTCGTCGTCAGGCAAAGCATGTGGAAGCTGTGGTGGAGATGCAAAGCCAGAGTCGAAGAGTTAAACGGCAGGAAACCGCCGTGGGAAAGCCGCGGAAAAGCAGGTCGTTTTAGTAATGTAACGATTTGTAATGCGCGCAGGAGAAATGTCTATAGCGGAATGGATTGTTCGTAAGATACGACAAGGATCGTTTATATCGAGGAAGAAAACGACATATTCCACAAGAAATGTGATAGAACGAACTATCGTAGATTCAACAACACTACATTTTGCTCACTGCTTATCCGCTGACCATTTTTTATACATTCACATACATTATGTACAATTAATGCTAAACATTCTCTCAATTTATTCAACATTGAAAGAAATGATATTTCTTTCATTTTTCTTTGTAAGTTTTAGCTTAGTGGAAATAATTCTGAGATATCCTACGTAAAAGTCACGTTGTGAATTATTTCATCATATCATGTCATATCATAATGCATCAAATTTCTAGGGGCAGTTCTCGATTGCCTATCTCGCAATGTTGAATTCACACATCCGAGTTTAAATACGAATTTAATACTTTCTCAGCGTCTATAGCACGTGATCACGTCTGACCGCTCGAGAGGATTTTCCACTGAATTTCTTGCTCGCAACTGCGACAACGAGAACGATGACGAGATCGAGAGGGAAAATAACAGAGGCGAAAGTGAATAGTCTACACAAATCTATTTTTATTCTTGATATTCTGTGTCTGTATAGATCATTTATGTAGCTAGTTTCTATTTAGGATTTATCATATTCTTGATAAAATGATATTTTTATTTGACACTAAAACCACCAAATAGCTTTGTCCTCAAAAAACTAAATTTTTTATCTCTTTTGAAATTATTAAGCTGACAGAGTTGAAGTTTTTTATAATATTACGTACAAATCCTCCTAAATTAATAAAAAGAAAAAAATATATGATCTCTCTTTTTTCTCTCTCTTGTCAAATTAAAAAAAAATATTAAAAAATCTTAAAACTCTAGATTTTATATTAAGATAAAAAATAGCGGGTTAGTGATTTTAATGTTGAGATATCCTTAATAATTCTATATTCCATATTATCCTTATGTTCTTTATCTTTTATAAAATTAAAAATGACATTTTTAAAAATAATCTCTCCCACGAAAATATACTATAATTAAAATTGATTATAAGTTAATTTACAATAGCTTAATCATGACGTTTACATGTGCATGATGGCGATTACTTAATTTGAAAAACGATCAAAACTGCACACATCATTTATGTATAAAAATATTCTATAATCGGAGCTTCATTAAAAATCTAATTGTTTAGTTGTGGCAGATAAAAACGCGCATATAAGCAATATGGGCGGAGGGATCGTAAATAAGCTACTTCCTATGCTTGCATAAGAATTATTCGGAGCGCGATGCTTCCTCCTCCGGTTTCCCGAGTAAACGGAATACGCACAACTCGTTTCCTCTAATTTCATTCAATTGCACTATTTTATGCAAACGGACAACAGTCAGCAATAGCCGCTAATTACGCTGAATAAAAAACAGAACAGTTGATGCTGCTTGATTTTGTATATTTCTCGGTACGGATGCAATTAAAAATATTCTACAATTTCTCAGATCTATATCTTACAAATATAATACAAAATATACGTTACAAATTTTATATATGTTATATATGTACAAATATTGCTACAAATATTCTATATCTGTTTTATCTTCCCGCTATATCTTCTTAATTAGAGGTCTGTCGGAGGTGTCATGCTTATATAAATATTAAAATAACTTCATATACTTTTCAATATTGTCAATGATCTCACGATTTGATAGTGCGTAATATACGAATATAAATCTCTTTCCATTCGTTAAGTTAAAAGCAACGATATACCCCCATGATTACTTCCATTCTGCTTATACATATTTATTTTGATTGCAATATAAATTACGCTTCGTTGCAATTATACTCATTATTCATTAAGTAATAAAATATTATACCAAACCCTCTAACAAGATTTGTAATTAATCCGCGTGAGGTTTTAACATGGTTACATCTGAAAAAAAAGGACTAGACATCTTAATGATGTACTGATTTCATAATTCGATCGCACGTAATTGGATTAATAATACGAATAAATTAGTACCGAAACCTAATTATGATAAAGTGATAAATTCGCTGCACGGTAAATATTTCCTTTCCGCATGTCGACATTTCTGAAACAATCTTGCGAACATTTTGGCGTATTTATACATTCGCAGAGGCAATTATCAAGGCTGGGAGTTCAATAACATTATTTTAGAAAACCAGGGATATTTTAAAAGCAGGGATATTACATAAAATTGAAATATCTACAAAAATTATAAATGTGTATTTGACTTTATTATCTTCACAGATGTTACTAATTCATCAAGAAAAAAAATGAAAACTCTTCGGTGACTTTATAAATAATGGAAAAACAAAATCACGCGCGTAAATAATTTTTTTCAACAGTATTGTCTAGGTATTTATTAGCAAAACTTTTCATCCATCCCTTATATTATTTTTCGCATGATCGTATTTAAATTCGCATAAGCGAATATAAAAATATAGCTTGCAAAAGTATAAAGGTACTTTACTTTATGCATTAATATAAAATATAATGTGAAAAGTGAAATATCAAAGAACAGCGTAAAGAAAATTCTTATATTACAATTTTACGTACAAATTATTTTGTGTGTAATATTATTGTTTTCTGTTTTGAAGTTTAAAGTAAAGTTCAATATTTTGGAGCGATATGGATAAGAGAAAATTTTTCGTCCAAGAACGTGCTCGATATCGAACAATACGAAAACAAACCATCGGAAAAAGTATACTGCTCCATGAAAATTCTGAACAGATCCCAGAATCGGTTGTCAAAAAAATGCAAACGTTTCACTTTCTCAGCGACAAATGGACAGGTACGATTTAAAGGAATACGCCGCACTAACAAGAATAAAAGCTTTTAATGTGCAACGTCTGCAGGATCAAATTTCCGAATGAGATCGTGTTCAAGACTCATAGGATTTGATAAAGCCATGGAAGATTTTTCCAATGCGGATTTTATTTTAATCAAATCTCTAAATATACGAATGATATCCAAATGAAAGAAAATCTTATTTTAGCTTCGCATTATTAATATGGAGGAGCAATTGCATCAATATTTTGCATATTATTAATTTTAAATAAATTAGAATTAATTTCGATCCAAATTATTAGTTTTCGAAAAAAATATATATATATATGTAATATGTTTAATGTTCTTTTTTATATAAGTGTATATTCGAAATACTATTATAGATATTATTACGATTCAAAACTATTACTTATAGATATTATACGATTCAAAACGTACTCTTCAATTTTTGTCTTTTTATTTAAAATGGCCTTCGTCGCTATGTAGTATTTGGTAATAATGCAATTATCATTCTTATCAAGATCATCAATCTTAAAGAATCATTTGCATACGCATTTTATTCCGAAGCCTCTCGCGTGCAGACAATGAGAGCTCGAATTTCAGGTAGTTAATGCTAATAACTATTTGTAGATGACCTTAATATCAGATCTCTTCGAACTCTTTGTTACACAAACTGGAGCGCTTTGTTTTCAGATTAATGAACACTTAATGAAGTACTCTGTTGCATGCAAAATTATAATATTCTATTTATCTCTAATTTAAATAATATGAAAAATCAATTAAGTAACACGTAAAAATCTAAAGAATTTAATTTAAAATAAATTTCTATTTTCTGAAAAATCAAGCTGCTTTTTGGATATTTTTTAAATATTTCATAGTTCGCATGTTATTTAAAAAATTATTTACTTAACCAAATAAATAATAATTATATATCATGGTTTTATTACAGACAAAAAATGTTGAAGAAACACGAGACTGAAGAACG
>Ga0157364_1003806_pt1 | contig 14796 bp, 4 predicted proteins | sample AttsexASBM2_FD_111476 | JGI IMG/M metagenome (GOLD analysis project Ga0157364, IMG submission 111476) | Fungus gardens microbial communities from leaf cutter ant in Ribeirão Preto, State of São Paulo, Brazil - Atta sexdens ASBM2 | ecosystem: Host-associated > Fungi > Mycelium > Unclassified ... | reverse complement strand
TTCTCTCTCTGTATATATATATATATATATATATATATATATATATATATATATATATGTATGTATAGAGAGAAAATAATTATTTTTATGTGTTTTATCAATAGCCTCTCGGGTTTTGCAATTGTACAGAAGCATAGGAAATATTGATTGATAAAATTTATATTGATAATAATTTAGGCCTCAGTATTAATTATTTCAAATATTGGATAATTTAAATAGTCGTCTTAGTCACCAAATTGAGCCATGCAATGTACTTTAATGAAGGTCAAATCGATACCGTAATTATGAGGTCAAAACCTTTTACAAGATTGGCAAACTGATGGCAGTATTCTATTAATATGGACCCAAATTAAATTAGATTTCATTTTTCATAAACTGTGTGTTTGAGTGGCATGTTATTTTCCGATGTATTCACGATAACAATTATAAAGCTTTGTAAATATATTTGTGTTTGAATGTTGAATGAATGCATTACATGATAATTGGATATCGACATAAAAGGTTCTCATATCTCATCATTTAATTTATTTTATTTTTATTTAACTTCGAAAAGTTTAAGTCTCTGATGATGACACATTTCGCCCGTTCTCGTCACATTGCTGCAAGATTATTTCACATTTCAGGATTAAATTTTATATTTTTAATGCAACATTTTTAAAAACAATAAAATTATAAAAGTTCAACTTTCTTCTTGTTATCTTTTTTCAGAGTGAAATCTGTCTCGTTATGAACATTTTCGTACATGTTTTATATTATATATGTATATATATATATATATATATATATATATATATATCGTGTTCGAAAAAATTGAAGCTATTCAGTTGTAAAATGATACATCCTGTAAAAACATGTGATACTCGTGCATAAAAATTTATCACTCAAGTTTATAAATTCTTTGATAAATTTAAAATCAATTTTTTCACAACAAAAATTCTACGAATAACTAACCTTTTCACAATTCTCTAATGCAGGTTATAAATATCTTGGCGAATATAGATCTTAAGAAAATTTATCAAAATAGTTTAATTCCAATCAAGTTGTACTCCAATGGAAGTTTAATTTGAATCTTTGCAAAGATTTAATATTCAATATTAAAAAGATATAAAAAAAAGATTGGCGAATGGAATTTTCGTGATAAAGTTAACTTTAAATTGATCAAAGTATTTGTAAATGAAAGAAAGTAATAAGATTCCCAGAGGAATCTATGGCACATGACATATATATCGATGAATAGAGCGAATGGTCTGGACGCGATTGAATTGGTTGAATTGGTACGCGTGCGGTGAAAGAAAAGCGATTTGCAATGGATTGTGGAGGAACGTTGCCGAATAAAAAGACACGATAAGACGTATCACCATGAAAGCGGGGAGATCTCGTTTTATTTAGTCTAATATTGACGTTATAGAACAGTTATAAATTGTCATTAATCATAGGCGCAATCGAGTTAGACAGCGTCATCGAATATGTGTCTGATATACATATTTTTTCGCGTAAAGTATAACACAATTTTTCAAACAATCGCAGAATTGGTGTTTATGTAACCAATACTCAGTGAAACGTATTATCGTAACGAATTATTCAGTGGCTAACGAAAATCGAATATTAATTAATAATGTAAGGATATAAGGATACATTATTTACAAGATTCTCAAATATATAATCACTGGACAACGTCCGTGATTAAGCGGTTACATGTTTACTATCGATCTGTACAAATAACTACTCATCATTCTTGTAATTACAAATTTACAAACGAATGTAAGAAGATATTCGAGAGTAATATGTGTAACAGAATTATATATTCTAACGCCGCTTATGAATAATTATATAACAATAATATGAAACAGATAAATGGGGATTATATTTGGCTCCGATATGTTTTTCTTTTTTCTTATTAATTTAACATTTAATGAGATTTTCTTTTTCTATTATAACGTTGATTCGTGCGTTATTTCCTTAATTTGATCCCAGAACACATATCGATAGCTTATATAAATGTACATTGTATCAATAATCTCGTAAAAATATATTTATAAATTTATAGATATCGAAAAATGTTTTAAAATTTTGTCACATGTTCTATGAAGTTCATACGTCGTGTGTCCGGTGCGAGTGAATGAGAACGAGCGATCTTTTCCCCCAAACGTTCAAATGTGTAACCAAAGTTCTAATCCCATCTGAGAAAGTTTAATTTGAAATATACGGCATGAAGTGATATGAAATATTAGAAGCAACGTAATAACATAAATCATCATATATAAAGAGAATATATAGTATACATTTATCTGTATAGATAGTACCTGTACAGGTACAGTATCTGTACAGACAGTACCTGGACGTTCTCTTGAAGTGCATTTAAACATTGCATTAACGTATTCGCAGATACGCGATTATGCATCTCGACTATCTGCAAAGGACTTATAGCTTTTATGTGTCGAACAAATCCTATTACGCTCATTTTAATTATGCAAAGATTCATAATGGAATCACAGATTTCGCAAATGATGAAAATTGAATTTTGAGTTACAGTAAACGTAAATAAGATCTTAGCACTTTTTTCATGCAATTTTTTTCTGATAAGATCGATTTTGATGTTTCGATATTAAGACAAGCGCTTTATTTAAAGCTTTTGAATTTTCAGAGAAGTTTCCAGCGGATAATTAATTTTCATCGAAAAATTTTTTTGTGCCAATTATGCCTGTACGAACAAACGCATTATGCAGCACAGAGTCGTAACTCGTTAAATTCGTTTCCACACGAGAATCATAATCCTACAAATTTATTATGGTAACGTGTGTCTCATAGAAATCGAATCCAATGAGTTTTAACGAGCTGTCTATCGAGATATATCTCACTCATTAAATGTATCTTATCATTGCATCTCCCCGAGAAAGCTGAAGTAGAATCGCTATTAAATAAAAAGTGAACGGGAAAGGGTTAAAGCAGTTCCTCGTTATCGTCCGAAGTACCGTACATCTGCGGTCTCCTATCCAAAAGTCGTTGCTGCTGCTGCTGTTGTTGTTTTTGTTGTTGTTGCTGTTGCTGCTGTTGCTTTTGAAAGAGCGCGATACTGGCAGCTTTATAGTTAATCGGCCCGTACGACTTGTAGTCCACGTCCGCGTAATCGAGATCCGAGAATTCCGGCTTGAAGGGCTACATCAACAGAAAAGTGTAAATATCACAGAACGAAAATGATCTATGTTCCAAACAATACGAATGTCTAAAAGACTTCTGGTTTCTGGTGATGCTTTTAAGAATTTAATATTTCTAATTTTTCAGTTTTTCACAATGAAATTGCTCGAATATGGAATTAAGTGAATTTTATTTGGAATAAATTTTGCTGTACTACTACTACTACTGTTGTTAATCTTTTAGTTATTGTATTTAATTTAATATTATTAATTATAAATATTTTATTTATATTTTTAATACAAATAATTTTAAACAATTACAATTTTACAAATAATTTTGTTTAAAATAAATTTTTTATATAATTTTTTACAAAAAGATTTTATATACAAAATCTTGAAAAGTAAAGAGAATTAAAATGTCTCTTAAACTTTGGTATTGTCTGGTTCTAATCGTGCTGCGCGGACGATTGCGCACATAAGTTTTATTGCGGACTGTTCGTGAAGTTTCGTAACAGATCTGCTGTGCAAGCGATCGACAAATGACTGGTACCATTTCGAGTGTTAAGCTTTTCCATTTATGATCGATATTCGTCATTAGACAGTGACGCTTAAGACGAGTACGTGAGTTAGACGGTGATCTTATTGAAGGGCTGAGAGAGAATTATATGCGAACGCTCGCGGATTCGTTGCTAAACCGTCTGTTAAATAATCCTCTTATTTCCAGTTCAATAGTTAAGATTAAGTATAATTGTGATAAGAGTGTTATCTGCTGCATGCTTAGTCACTTTATACGTATTAAACTGCGTGGTTCGGAATTGAGAGAGGATTGTTGTTTAAACTATACTCGAAGCTGCCTAATTGGCTCGAAGCTCTTATTGTTGTACGTAGCGACGATTATAGTAAATCTTGATGTAGGCTAAGATTTACATCTGGAGATATATTTGGGGATATACGGACATGAAAGACAGTCATTTTTATGTGATGAACATAAAGCAATATCATGCGACGTATTGAATCGTAATTTCGATACTTCAAAATTATTTAGCAGATGAATAATTTCTTTTTCTATATATCAAGCAAATCTATTTTTAGGTAATAAAATATAATGTGCTAGTACATTTCTAACAGGATTGAAGTAACTTTTATAAAGTACAGAGGCTTTACATAAGCGGGAAAAACAAGAGAACAGCACGTAAACACTATGTTAATTTGAAGATATATTGAGATTGTTTTAACTTTACGAGCTCGAGTTCGGCATCCCTTGCGCGATTGAACATTTCGTATTTGTAGTAGATCTCGAATTACGTTATGTATGTAAGCAGCGTGACATACTCCGTACAATGTACCTACAGGGTTTGTCGGATGCCAATTTGTCCTAGTAAATGTACGTATCGCTCTTTGTCAGCGGACCCTCCTACGAACAAACATTGAGATATACAATTGGTATGATACGCATGCAACGATGCTTCCTTGAAACCTCGCATTGCGTTTTTATGTCAGCTGCCTTACGGGCAAGGCACGTTCGCTAGAGAAATACAGAGATATGCAAAGTGTACAGCAATCAAAGCTGTTTTGACGATTTAATTTAATTTGTTTTCAATGCGAAATCGGAAACAGTACAGGAATTATTGGCAGTTTGAACGAGGGAATTGAAAAAGAATAAATGAAAATAAATAAATAATTTGTACTATAGAATAAAGCTACCGAGATGAAATGTTCGGTTTAAATCTTCTCACTGTTCTCATAGTATTGTTCCGTTTTCATGTTCTATCAACTTTTTTAGACTTCAGATAATGTGTGAATATTGCGATGTTCTTCGTGAGTGTAGATATTGTATTATTCTGCGCGATTTTTTATAAAAAAAGAAATTACGACGATTCGAGATTATATCTATAGAAATTTGGGAGTAGAACCCAATACAATGAAATAAAACTGGAAACTGCAGCAAACTATGTCAGCGTACAAAATATATTTTATCTTTTTCCTTTATGTGTCTCTTTTTTCTTTACAAGAAATTAAATAAATTTTTTAATTATATCGTAATAATGAACGATTATTGTATCCATATCTAAAATGGCTTGAAATTTGATAGTTTAAATTTGACAGAAAATATCAATTTGATATTATTGCTCAAGTCTTTTCAAATACATTATTATATACTTTGGATTATGCTTATCAAATGAAATAATTTTTTCCCTATGAGCCAAATTAATACAATATGTATGATCGCACACGTATCTATATTTATGTTATCTGTCCTTTATAAAATTCTATACGATAGGGATGCTCAAACTGGTACAATTTTAATTTTTTATATCTTTTAAATAAATTTTTTTTATTCGTCAGAATTCGTAGTGATACGCTGAATATTTTTTAAAATTCGGTATTTTTTAAATTGAATTAAATATTGAAAACATGTAACATTTGTATGTGTCATCGATTGATTAAGTAATTGATCTGCTTGCAATAATGCTTTATGTCACTCAGTAATTTTATGTATAAAGATTTAGTAGTATTATATTACTTAAAAATGCACATTTTATATAAAAAAAACATCAGAATAATATTTAACTTGAGGATGAAAATATATGAGAATAAATATATGAGAATGAAAAAGACGATTTTATTTCGCAACATCTGGAACCACGCTGGCGTAAAAAATGTAAAAATATATATATATTTTTAGAAAAATATGTATTTAAAAAAGGATATATAAGATGATATTATAAAATGATGAAGTAATTAATTTAAAAAGATTATATTATGATAATATAAAGTTACGATATGGAATATGCAATTCTTTCCACGAGTTATCAAATTATCTTCCTACAATATGCCGTGCATTAAATTAAACATTAATTTAGATGCAAGATATTTAAAACTATATTTGAAGATTAAACAAATACGAATAAATTGATGCAAAAGCAATGAGATAGCTAAAGATCGAAATAAAAAAGATGTTAGAATAATACAAGAAGAGATATGGCAAAGTAAGTAGAATAGAAGAGAAAACAAAAAGGAAATAAATATATAGTTTCCTTACCTTCGAATACGACATACTCAGGAATATCTTAAAGAAATCTGCGTTTGACACGCACAGATGCATTACCTTTAAGAATACGTAGAGCTTCGGGGCCTTAAACAAATTGCCGCGGCATTCCTCAGAAAAAAATTACCCGCGCTCTTCGAAAGCACATCCGACGTGCCGTTGTGTACCAGCAGGATTTGGGATTACTAACCTTTAGACATCGATCTCCTGACCGACATCCCGGAAGTGAAACTCGGCGTACTGCATTATCGTGGGCGCGGACGGTATGCTGCGGGTGTCGTTGAGTCTCGTTTTCGACATTTTGTTGCGATTTTTCGCGTCGCCCGCATCCGCTGCGAATTGGGGCGTGTTATTGCCAGTACAGCGATTCGATTGATGCTCCCACGGCGGCTGTTGCTGCTGTTGCTGATGCGCCTTCGGGTTTGGTCTGTGATAATCGGTGGAGCACTCCGCGATGTCATCCTCGTAGTAATGCGGATACGAGATCTTGTACGTCGTCTCAGGCACGCCCAGATCCGGGATTTGACGAAAGCTAGTCTCGTAGTTGGATGTATCGACAAAGGAAGTATTGTTACGTCGTGAAGGAGCGTCCCTTTGTCGGCTTTGCTTCGACTTGTTTCGATCGCTCGACATTCGCTCGTGCTTCCGGTACTTCCGATTACGCTCGTTTCGCCGATTCATTGCATGTCGACGCGTCGATGATTGTCTCGCGTCGGAATTGCCGTAATTCGGCTGCTGCTGCTCCTGATGCACTGTAGACAAGTGATTGCCAGTGGTTGCAGCTTCATGGTGCATCAAGGTAGATGGACGGCTGTTGTTAGTATAAACGAGGGAGGTCTGCAGGGGACTAACTATCGAGGAATGGTAGAGGCTGCTCGTTAGTGGCAGTGTTAGTTGGTTCGAACTGTTGCTCGGTAAGGGGTAGCTGTACTGCTGCATCTCCTGCCGATGCTGCTGCTGGTAGTGTTCTTTGTAGTTGTATAGGCTGTCGGTCTGTAACAGGCATGGTTAGTAGTTGGAACCAGGCAATTCGGGGACGCGAATGGTTAACGCGTAATGTGCATAAGAAAATCGGACAAAGAGACATTACTTCTCGATTTTTTAAATAAATATTAGGAAAGAGAGGGACAAAAGTCAGTACCGTATCTTCCCATACAGCATAGAAACTTGCTGCAATATTTGTAATGTTGTTGCAATATTGCTAGTATGATCTGTGCTGTATAAGTTGGGATATAGGATATATAGATTTGTCGTGTAATTACATATATCTAAAGTCAAATAGATATATTTATTAATACATGTAGTGCACGGATTTATAGAAAATTCGATGTGTATATCTTAAGGAAAGTGGAATAGAATTTTTGATGTTCACAATGCATTTTAAGACACATCTCACGAAGAATTTATAAATAACTATTTTCATGAATTTTGAATATTCTTTGCACGTTCGATTTCGAAAAATCCTCGTGACGATGTTTATCGAGGTATCTATATCCGACACAGTGATAATTTTACGTAGGAAATTGAATTTGCAAACGTATCGGTACGTGTCAGGAATAGTAGATACATATAGAATTTTTCTGGCGCTCATATTTTAAGACGTATTTTGTAAAGGATTTATAAATTATTGTTCGTATGATAGAGTTTGAATATTTTTAATAAGCTCGATTTCCGAAAAAATTTTATTGACGGTACATGTATGTATGTCCAACATGATGATAAAGGAATTGTGCAAGGTTTATGCTGTCGATCGATAAGTGAAGAAAGACATTTCTGTTGCAGAATCGCAGATCTTTTTTATTTTGTAGGTGAAAACGGGGGAAGGGACGCGTCGTGAAAAGCCTCGAAGTAATATCTCAAGTTTATCAGTTATCGAAACAATAAAGAGCTCGTGTCATTGGTTAAAGCGTGTGTGACAGTGGGAACTTACTTGACGCGCGGCCAACATGCACAAGGGCGGTCGCTACATAGATGCCCGGATCCAGCTTAGCAGGGAAAATATGATTTCCGATTATAACTCGGCTTCCAGCAACTCTACCTCCTACTTGCTCGAGAAGCTGCTGTTTTATATCTATTACGGACATGTAAATCGTACTCATGCAGTAGGCGCGAGATGCTAATGTTACTCGGTGCTTAAAAGGGGATAGATTGATGCTTCGTTCGTTGGACGCTACCATTTCGATTGTACATGAAAACTTTCGTGATTAATTACAAATAGTTTGATTAAGAAAGTTACAAGAACAATTATGTTCTCGATGCGAAAATCTGTAAAGTGCTACGATAGTGCTACTCGTAAGGTCGCTACGAGTTCAAGGAACTAGCCTCAAGGAAATTAGATTACAATTAAAGTGTTGTAAAGATACGATGATAAGAAGAGATCTGTATAAAATATATAGAGGAATTTTTTTCTATCATAGACATTACGGTAAAATAAAATTGATACTAATGGTTATATATTTGCAAAATCTATAGGCTTTCAATGAATTACGTAAAATCCTTACATTTTAAATAATTAATTGTTGCTCAAATTAACTTGTTGTAAAATTATGGAAAATATTATAAATACATTAAAATAGTAAAAAGATTTTGTTTTCAAATTTTACCGGAGAGCACAAGTTATAAATGAAATAATATTATTTGATGATTAATTAAAAATCGACTATCTATATATATATATATATATATATATATATATATATATCTGTGGTTTAAATAATCCTTAATTGGACGTGTCTTTTATTGAATTTTGAATATTCTATTTATAATTAATAAGTAACAAAATTATTCATTTTAATAAGCCTTTTAATAATTTTGGGTTTCATCTCAAAATTTCTTTAATTAATTATTAATACCTAATAAATTCTTCTCTCTTCTCTCTAATAATGGTTTAAATTATATAGAAGAAAACAATAAATTTGTAGTTATATGAAAATTGAAGGGAGAAATTGACTTAGAAGCTTAACTAATAAAATTATTCCGTTGTGTCAATTAAACTATGTGATTGAGACTAATATAAGTTAAAATACAAATTTATAAATTGTTATATATATATATATATATATATATATATATGTATATCTCTTTTAATCATTTTATGTATAGTCATTTCATCCTGAAGTAATTCGTTATTCAACTATAAAGAACATTGTATTGCAATTGCAATACTTGAAATGCAGCATTGAGAAAACTCTATATATGTCAAAACTTCTATCAAAGCTTTTAGAAATATTGAATTCAACATCGTTTCTATATACAAGATGTCCCGAAAGTTTTTGCCAACCGCTTTTGTATAGATAGAGCGAACTAAACTGAGTCGAAAAGTTCTCTGTCATTTTACAATTTTCGTAATAGTTAATAAGATATTAATTACTAAAAATTGTCAAAATATTGGTCTTGGATAATTTTTTACTCAAATACTACTAACTTTACAAAAAAAATACAAGAAACAAAAATCATTTATTTTCTTTTCATAAAGTTTTAAGAATTTTTTCAAAATTTTTTCAGAATTTTTTAATACCGTATTTTCTCATGTTGATAAAAATAAGAAAATGCAGTAAAAAAGTTGATAAAAAATTCTAAAAAAAATTCTTAAAGTTCTATGAGAAGAAAATAAATGATTCTTGTCTCTTGCAGTTTTTCTGTAAAGTTGATAGTACTTGAATAAAAAATTATTAAAGACCAATATTTAGCAATTTTTAGTAATTAACATCTGTGTAACTATTGCGAAAATTGCAAAATGGTAGAGGACTTTTCGACTCAGTTTAGTCCTGTATCTACACAAAAGCAATTGGCAAAAATTTTTGGGACATCCTGTATATCTATATTCTTTATTCAATTCTATTTAAATATTTCTAGCCGTAATAAAAAGTTCCAGCACGTAGAATGAACGAACATATTTTTAACAATGTATTTAAAATTATAAATCAATGCGAAATTTTGCGAATCTGGCATGACAAAAGTATTATTGGCATGACGAGTATTAATCAGAGAAGAATTATTCGACAATACGAGACAATAGCGATAGGATTAATCGAGAGACGGTTATCAAGAAATTCGTGTATGATAACGTCCATGAGCGTCATCAGATGCGGGGAATTCCTATTATAGATGATCAGTAGTTGACAAACCTTAAGCTTAGGCAACGAAGCGTTTTTCGGCGGAAAAACGGGGGGAGGGACATTTTGGTAGGTGTGTTTGGATGGATCAGTTTTTTTGGACATCCTCGGTGCTGGTACTGGTGGCATCGGTGATGGCGGTATCGGCGTCGACGGCGCCGATCGGCTCATCAGGCTGATCGATGCCGACGATTGGCTGAGAGTCAAGGACGGCGCATCCTCCATCGACTGGACGATCGTCGCGATTGTGGTTGTGCTATCGCTCTTGTGCGGGCACGTCTTATAGATCGGTATCGCATATAGTTCATATTTCCTGCGGATGTTTTCATGCCGACGACACAGTCGCAACGAATAGAATTGTTGCGAGTGCTTCTGTTTGCGCCGCCGTGGTTTCAAGGTGTTGTATTTAAGCACTGGCGAATTGCTCCTGGGCACGTTGTAAATGTTGTAGTGAGGGCCTAGGTGGCTCATGGTCGACTCATAACCGGAACTGCCATCGCACAGACTGACAGCTCTGCTGGGTGGCCGCGAGGAACACGGCGAGGTCGTGATGGAATGCAACGTGCCATGCAAAGCCGAAACTCGGGCAAACTTAGGAGTAACCAACTAAAACAAAACGCAGCCAGCGGCCATTCATATATATAACACAGTCCCTTGGCCTTGATTTGGTTTGTTTATGGTGTTGATTAACGTTCGATTATCGCACATCATTGCCATCGACGGTCCCTTATCCCCGGGGGTAATGACATTTCGGTGATTACGATAATTTAATTAGCGAAGTTGACTTCGTATAGCAGATTGGCTGAAATGTTTTGTCGCCGTAGGATATAAGGAGGCAATCTACGTCAATTTCTGTATTGCTATTGGCATTTTGGATAAGGACTACTGATACAGTTACATCGCTTCCTTGTGATGATTAAGAGGAAGTTATTTTAACGTTATATATTTGATAGCGACATTTCGAATAGATTTTATAACAACATTATGTACCGTAATAATACGGATTGATAAATGACATTTTGTCGTAAATATATATTGGAATATTTAAAATAAGATTGCTGACATATCGATTACTTCTAATATAATTCTCCAATTTTTGTTATATGAGAGAAAATTTTTGGATTATATTTGTACAAATTAAGTTATGATTGAACAGAGGAAGTATAATTATCTATTTTTTTTCTAATTTTACTTCATAATAACTTTACTTAATAATTTCCAATCGAAATTTTGCTTTGTTGATAAAAATTAAAAAGTGATTGAAATTCTTCAATAATATTACATTCGAAGTAATTAACAGTTAACAGAAATATAATATGGTAATCCTTGGAAAATGGCGCGTAATTGCCGATACGTTAGGACAGTCATCCACTATCGGCCTGATTATCGAGTAGCCTATGCCAGCAGCAGTGCTTATTGCCTCTCATTGAATTATACGTTGATTGATTCGGATTGCGCGCCGATTGTGAATCCTAGCGAATTGGATAAACTGATTCGGCTAATTTCGCTTGGTGAACTTACCAAAATGAGCTTTGCATTTATAACAGTACGTAGATATTTTTGATTAAATAAAATTAGTGCAGTACAATTGGAAATTAGAGTCTATTAGAAATCTATTAGAAATCAAAATTCACAGTTTAATTTAAAATGCAGAGAATGAAAGTTATACATATACGTAACTATATCAGTAGTAAATATATAGAATCTATTTAGCAGAAATTACAGGACTGGTGATATTTTATTTACAGGACTTGTGACATTTTATAATTCATTTCATGAGTAATACATTTCCAGACAGTATACGATATATCCGGTGGATGTCATATGCTATCTGGATTGATTGGGAAATTATAGTTACTATTTTTATCGTATTATGCAACTCTAATTAAAAAATGACCAAATTTTTAATAGGTTTAGATAAGTCCGGTATTTTTTCGCCAATCTATAAAATTTATATCTATAAAATCTATAAAATCTATATCTATAAAAAATAATCGTGGTGCTGAATTAATTTTATCAAATTTAATAATTTGTTGAAACAAATCTACTGCGACTTTTTGTATAGCATACATCGAATATTCAGCAAAACACAGTAAAATTCATTATATTCTCGAATGAAGAAATCAAGTGGCGCCAATGTTATTTTTTTCATTAAATGCTGACAATGAACGTTAATCGGCACAGAACTGTATATATCAATGAAAATAAAATCACGTGGTCATTATTCGTGTAGTTTTATCGTAAAACACAAATTATTGGAAACTCATTGCAATAATCGGTTCTTCTAGACGTTAGTGCACGAATAAGATAAAAAAAGCGTACAGTGAATTTATTTCTGCCAAAGTAGCAATACTCGTTATACTCGCACAGCACTGAATTACCTGTTCACCACGGTGCTTTTTTTCCGCTATATTGATTGGACTATGAGACTTCCTATAGCTAATAAAAGTATCCGGGAATTCGCAAAAAATGTATCGAGGCAACGCAAAGAATTAATAACATAGCCACTTACTTGCTAAGAATTAATATAATTTCGTATTACTTCTCATTGGCAAATTATCCCCGCAATTTTATCAAACTGTTAAATTATCGTTTTGCAATTATCTGTAAGACAATTGACAGAATGTTATTGCACAATTTACGGATATTGCACGAAATTATGTAACAAGCAGTAAATAAAGGCAGCCAGTGCGAAGTGCAAAATATTTGAGTAATTAATAAAAATTATATAAAAGTTAGAGGAAAAAAATATAAACTGATCATTGCGTTAACGTAATACATTTTATAAAAGCATGTATGTTCATTTTAATAAAAATATTCTGGTTTTGATTTGTAGTTATTTTGTTGCGTGCAGAGTATCGTTATAAAATTTCACACGAATAAAACGCTTTGATGATGTACCAAATGAATTAACGTTTCACTCGACATGCATTTCAGCAACATCGGTTTTGTACGATTATTGCTAAAGCGGTGCAATTTCGAATCTCAAATTTGCAACTAGATTGACAAGTAATGATTGTATGTTTATCATTGCAAGATAACGGTAAATTGTCAGTCGTCATCATTATTTTTTCTCATCAATTTATTTCAATCTGAATATTATGATATAATTTTACATAAGCCATGTCTACAGAAATTAAAAATTTTTTAAATATATAAACACATGAAATATAATTATATATTGTATAAAATTGTTTTCTTTGTTAGAATAAGATATCGATTTCGCATTATTATTATCACGGTAAATCCGTGTACAAAGAATTGATAACGTTCATTCAGTCAGATTTAAGTTACATGAGAGATATTATATACATATATACATACATACATACATACATACATACATACATACATACACACACACACATACACACACACACACACATATATATATATATTTTCTTTATAGAATATTCGACGATTCAAGAGAACGATAGATTTATTCAATTGGAATGCGGTGCGTTGAGGTTGCTTGAGACGGTTAAAATTTGCATTACAAAGATCTATACGATGTAATCGAATACGTTTATAAGAGGCTTACGTTAGATAATAATAGATCATGTGAATAAATTGTGAGTATTTCAGTACAGCAAAATAAAACGCTTTCTCTCGTATTTTACATAATATTTTTTAAATATATGTATGTATTTAAGACGGCTAGAAATTCGCGTCTATGTTTTAGCTATTAGATATCTCATTGTAATCGTTCCAAGTGCATAATTTGCAGATGATTTGTAAAGTCTATTATCTCGAAAGATTTCATGACTCTTCTGATACGTAAAAGACTTAATTTCAACTCTAATTATTCAAATGCAAACAGAAAAGGAAGTCAGTTGTGAAATGGTGAAATTAATTATTTAAACGTCTGCTCGGCGAATCAATTAACCGCGATAATAGGAAGCAACGAAATGGGTGGGTGGCTCTTAAAATGGGTGAGAAGGGGCGAAAAAGGGATGATGAATGCATTCGCGCGGTAATTCGATAAGGCAGGTGAATATCATCAGCTCGAGAACCCAGTTATGGTTTCTTAATTGCGAAATGACGAATCGGAAAGTCACTGAGAACTAATATTATATTATATCCATTACAAGGGTTGAAAGGGTATTCGGTAACTGAGTTCGGTAACTCTTACAAAGTGAAGCAATATGGAGGAACTGTATACGTCGGAGTAACGAGGCACTCCTAAGTGCTGAGGGTCTTCGAAGGAGTTGTACGGTCGAAAGGTTGTACTAATATCTACCCTCTTGGCCTTCCATCGCATTTTACTTGCTATCTTCTCGAACGTATTTGATCAGAAAGGGATACCGTTAATCGACGAACCGTTCGCGCAACTTGGTTGGTTAACTGATGGAAATGCATCGAGAGGATGTCCTTTTAGGTCGATCTTGTTCAATATGATTCTCTTGAATTGTACTGTTCCTCCAGTATTATTCAAGTCGAAAATCAAAGAACAATAGTATCAACTGAATATTGAAGATGCCCACATAAGTAGCACACA
>Ga0157364_1003805_pt1 | contig 14798 bp, 15 predicted proteins | sample AttsexASBM2_FD_111476 | JGI IMG/M metagenome (GOLD analysis project Ga0157364, IMG submission 111476) | Fungus gardens microbial communities from leaf cutter ant in Ribeirão Preto, State of São Paulo, Brazil - Atta sexdens ASBM2 | ecosystem: Host-associated > Fungi > Mycelium > Unclassified ... | reverse complement strand
AGATATAGCGCAAATACTGTGTTTTTTTAGTGTGATATGAAGATATTCTATATATATATATATATATATATATATATATATATATATATATATATATATATATATTGTGATCGGCAGATCAGATGTTTTATTCTCTTTTGATAAACGAGGGGACTAACGTGCCTTGAGTTTAGTATATATTTATATATACGCATAACTCGAAGAAGCCGAGAAGCGTAATTGTCATGCTGCTCATAGAATAAAGTATGATTGTTCCTGAGAGCTACGCAAAGTGCTGTAGTGATTCCTTCTGTCCTGTTACTTTTCTTCCGACACTTCAGCGCAATCGTTTTTCCGAAACCCGCGAAGCGTATTTCGTATTATTTCTCGAACACCTCTCGCATTTTCTACACGTAATTAAAAATACCCCAGGAAGGGCCGTAGTCCTAAAAGAGAAAACGCAAGAATGACACGGCTTATAGAATCGAGCGCAACAATTAGAATGTTTTTCTTGTGTGATAACAATCATGCGGACACTCTTTACCGTTAAACATCGATTGAATAATACAGCGAATGATTCCGAGAGAAAAAAAGCAGTCACAGTTGAAGATACTGTTAATGTTGTAGGTTTAACTCTTTGCACACGGCAATCCTGTTTTACACATCATTATCCTTCCCGCGATTGAAGGAAGATTCTGTAAAAAGAAATTTGAAAAATAAAATTTAGTTAATAAAAAATAAGCTACTTTTTTCTCTTCTGTGGCTAATTAAAAAAAAAAGAACAGAAATTATTTCGTGAAAGGAATTTATATGATAATTATATAATTTTGTTATTACATACGTATAAATAATCACAAGATTAGATGAAATAATTATCCACTCTTGTGATATATTTTTTCAATTTGTCATCTCTCTCTCTCTCTCTTTCTCTCTCTCTCTCTCTCTTTCTCTTATTCGAGTGTAAAGAGTTAAGTCAGTTTTCTGTCGAGAATTTCGCATATTTTAGTTAAGGAGAACTGATCAACATTAAGCAATATAATGAGAAATTGAAATGGATACGATTATGTAATGAAGGCATGAATGGTAAAGGGCGTCAATTAACACGCGATCGATCGTTCGATCAGATCAGAAAAATATCTTAATCCCTTCCATGAACAAATTATTTGTGAAATGTACCCGAATTCATTTATATATTGTTTACAAATATATGTTGTACAGACTATCCCAAGTTCACTGTTATTTCCTTTAACGATATTCCTTCAACGATATATTTTTTGAAAAATGTCGGTTTAGTTTTTTCCTCGAACGAAAATTGAATAGAAATATCTGCCTTTTTATTTTCTTTTTATTTTCAATCTTATACCTTGACATTTTTACTTATCAAGAAGAAAAGTTCGTAAACTTTTCAGACTGTGTAACTAATAACAGAAAAATCAATTTAAAAAATTTAAAAAAACTGATCTTTTTGTATTTACATGTTTTTCGTAAAATGAAAGAAAAAGAGATGTGCAGTGAATTTGGAACAGCTTGTATATTACGTTATTAATAATTGTCTCAGTATAGAGAGAATAATTTGGAAGGGAAGCATTCCCGCAACACGTGTATATAAATTTTCTTGGTCCTATAAAAAAGAGAAGTAATATGCTTTTTATACAAATATCATTCACCGAGATTTTAGAATTCCGCTTTTATTAATTTACGGAAGACCCAGGATGATAACTAAATATTCTTATCATCCAATTTTTCAAATAACATAGTCAAACTGAATAAACTTTATCTAACATTAAAATGATCGACTTATTTCTCTATCACAAAATAGTAAATTTACATGCGATTAGGTATTTATTGTAAAATTTTGACAGTTTGCATTATTTTTATTATATTTCTATTTTATAGAGATACATATACTTAGAAGGAAGAATTATTTTTTCAGTTAATTTTTAATTAATACAGTATTTCATATATATTTCTTAATATTTGTAAATAGAAATTGAATTTTTTTTGCAAGAATAACGCTTTAAAATCTAATTCTCTTAATTATTCTTATTTATAATTATAAATTTTTAATTTCCATCAGACATAGTTAATATAATTACGTAAATATATAATAAATTGTTATTATAATTTTAAAATAATTTACGTTATTTATTATTTAGTAAATTATTGTTATATCTAATTCTTTTAATCTCTGAAATTAAGTCACTATTTAGTGAATAATCATATCAAATATATGAAAAAGGTAATTCCCAAGCAAAAACTTTATATTTTAGGAAAGAAAGAAATATTATGTGATTGAGAATCGAAAAGTCTCTGTTAAAAGTCTTTATTATTACATCCCTTCAAAAGATCGATAGATTTAAAAAAAAAATTGACGCGAATTCAGTTTGCAACATCGAATTTTTGATTTTCTAAAATCAGCAATCTGTTAAAAGTGTTGGAATTTATATATGTTATTCGTTTTTTTTTCCATTCTGTTTTTAGTATTCGCATTCTTTATAATAATTATAATTGGATTCGAAATACAATCTTTTTCATTTCTTTTTCTGGTATAAAGTGATAAAATTAAGTAATACGCAATAAAATTTAACATGGCATTTTAATTTTTATTTAATAGTTATTTAAAATCGTTCAGAACGACTAGATCTTCAGAATGACTTGAACATAAAATTTTAGAATTAAAAAAAGCACAAAAAAGAATTTGATTATTTTTAAATCTGATTTCGAATACCACGAAATCGTAACACCCACAAAATGAATTCTTGTCAATTTAAAAAATTTTTTTATCAGCCTTTTTTTTATAAGAACTGCACTAGATAATATATATATTTCTATTTTAGCTGTATTTCGACGAAATTTTATTCGATATACATAGAAATATAATCAACGTCGAAAAATTACCTGTCCATAGTACTTTTCGAATGGCCGTTGTATCTCCATATTAAAATCAATGGCAGCTTTCCGCGAAAGGTAAACTTTGTAAAAAAAAAAAAAACATAATTTAGATTGAACTAGGCTCTTCTCGTTGATACTTTCAAGCTTGTGTAGAACTGTTTCGTAGGATTTTCAACAAATTTGGTAAGATAGAATAAAATCCGAAAGAATTTCGTACGATAAATTTGTTTGGACTGAATTATTTGAATCTCCGCATCCCGTTTCCAATTTTCATCCTCTGATAAAAATAAAGAATTATTTACGTGAAAAATGTCTATATTCATTATTCACAATAAAGGACAAATGATGAAACAAATGAAGAATACGAAAGTTTATAGTAAAAAAAATAATGGGTAGAATTTTATTTATTATTAAACGTAAATGGTTTATTTTCACCGAATTTTTTTATTCAATTGTTATGTAATAGAAAGGTGTTTACACATTATTAGCGTTCAACAAAACTTATATATATTTCCATTTAATTTATACCATTTAGAGGACTAAACATATATATAACAATTAGATATACATGCTGCCCTTGTATATACGGTTTTAAACACATACACTTTCGGAGAACTTACTTACTTTTGAACTAATTTCGAGCATTTCGAAATATTGAAATAAATAAAAAACTAATATATTTTTATTCGTCTTTGTTAAATTATTTAATAATTTATTAATTAATTACTAATAAATTAAAATAGTAAAGATAATTTTGAATTTAAATAATTTTTATTTTTAATTTTTTTATTACATTTATTTAATAAATATAATAAGTATTAATATCATGATTATCAAATTTTAATTTATCAAATTTTTTAAGATATTTTATGAAATAAACTATTAAATATAAATTATACCTTAAATATTATATCTTACATTGAAAAAAATAAAAAAATATTTTGTCTTATATTCTATTATAAAAAAAGAATAGAGCAATATCTTTTAAATGCTAACATGAAATGTTTTCCATTTCCTAAATTTATATTCTAAGAATCTTTAAATTAGTTCAAAAATAAGAGATTAAGATGTCTTCCTTCTCAATTTTGTAAAATAAAAAATGAGAATTATTAGAGATCTAAAGTCGTTTCCAAATATGATTGCGGAAAAATTTTCTTTGTCACTTATATTAATTATTGCAAATCGATTTTCAATTTTATTTATGCTTTATGTATGTACACCATCGAAAATAACATATATGTAAAATAACATGAATAACAAAAATCTACACTTTCATTATAAATCGTATAAATTTTACACTTGTTCATGTAATTTTTCAACTAATGTTTTTTTTACAGTGCACATCGATTATAAAGCTATTAGAATTAATTGATACTGATCATATAATATAAAGAAAATGTGTGTGGTAATGCTTATATAAGTGTAACTTCTTATTTTGACAGTTTTCGATTCAGTTTGTCTGCGCGAAAAATTAAACCGTTATGAAAAAAAACTAAATAAATATGTCAGAAATGTGTTAAGTAGAATGAAAAATAACGTCTCAAAGTATAAGAAACGATTTAGAACTTTTTATCGATTTTTATCCTCCATACACATATTGTAATTTAAAAAAAATTTGTTTTTTAGGCAGTATTGCAAATTTAGAATTGAAATAGATCCAATATCTTTTATAAGAGTTAGAAGACGTTTTTTTCGAATAAATAAAGAAAAGAGACTTTATTTTTAGTGAGGTCAAATTGTTCGTAAACGCATTTACGCATTTATATTGTTATGCATTTAAATAAACTTTCCTATATAACAGACAAAAAGACATATTTCTCCAAATTAAAAAAGACATATTTCTCCAAATTATTACAACATAGTCAGAATTTATCTAAAAAGGAAAATTAGTTCAGAATGTTCAAGTGAAAGATCTACAAAATAAACTGTTGAAACACAGCTTTGATATACTGACGCATTTTTTTATCGAAATAGATTATTCACGCATTTCTTTTTTTTTACAAACGCATGTACTTGGATGTTCACATTCGTAATTAACATTCATACATATGAAAATATTCAAAAATTATTTATACTATAATACGATATTAGTATAATAGTATCAAATATTTAACAATTTAGGGAGTGCAAATTTGAATTACAAATGAAATAAATTATTTAAATTTAGTAATATAGACAGTTTAGTATTAAAATAACATTTGCTAACATTAATGCTTTGCAATCAAATCAATATATATATATTATAGATATGGATTTGATGTATTCCCCCTTTTCTTTTGACTTTTTAAAAATATGTTCTTACAGTTCTTAAATAAAATAATACATATTTATAAGATAGTATAAGATATTTTAAAAGTAAGTAGTATGGGATATCTTATTTCTTTAATTTTTATCTTGATTCCAATGACAATTTCGATGAAAATCATGAGAAATATCACGTTTAGTAAAAAGAATTCGTTTCTTATTGAATAATGTCGAGTAATTATCGTACAGAACATTCCTGTTTATTAATCAGTTTGCCTGTCTCGTATTATAAACAATAGACAAAGCGAATTTGGATCGTGATTGCTAAATTTATATCCTTCTAATTAAATAAATACCTATAAGCGTGATTATCATACGAATTATCAATTGAATCCAAATGTTAAACGAAAGTGAATTTATTTTACTTTCAGAAGTGAAAAGTAAATAATTAGAGCACTTCTTCGAGACTTCTCAATTCAGAGATAAAGATTCAAATGAAATTAAAGTAATTACACGACTTAATCAAACATAACGTTCAGAACATACAGACGGAACATTAATCACATTCAGCAGATTTACACTTTCATGAATTTCAAACAGTAATTGAATCTAAATAATATATGGGTGCGGTTGAGTTGTCGCTACAAATGCTGAAGTATTTGATTGATCAATCGGAAAAAAGAATTTTACTAATTGACCAATCAAAAAATGCTTCCAAACAGCAGTAACTCAACCGCACTCTATGTCAGTCAATCAATCAATTTTAATTGATACAGTTATAATTACTAAATCAGTGATTTAGATTTATAGTTTCAAAATTGTCCAATGGCCTAATGATTATCAATCTAGTGACAAATTTCTCAGTGATCTCTATTTTATCTTATAAAAGACATTTTAAATAAGAAATTGTTGAATCGTTACAGAGAGGACAGTAGTTCTTCTTAAGAATAAGAAGGCATTGATTTGAGTGATCGATCAATGTATGCAGATGTTAATCTCGCGCAAACTTATTTAAAAAACGAGATCAAAGAGTAATTTAATAAATCATTTCTTATAGTATAAATAAAATTGGAAGCTTGCAGCCCGTACTGTATCATCTAAAAATACAACCCAGTTTTTTTCTCTTTCCTCCTTATTTATCTCTTTTTTTCTTTTATTCGTTCACTCATTCATCATTCACTTTACTTATCGATTCTTATAGTTTATAAATTAGACCATAAGGCATGAAAACATATAAGTAACAGAATTAAAGTAATAAATAGATTATCCAATCTCCTAAATTTTCGACTGCGATTCTTAAATCTATGACTTAAATTCTATGGCTTATATTCTTTTTCTTTCATGTGTTATAGTCTTAATAAGAACTTAGCAAAATTCGTGATTTATTATCGACGCACTTAGGGATAATCACATATTGCATATGGTCATTCCACAAAAAATTAGAGTAATAAATAAAAGATATAAAAAAGAAAAGAGAAATGCTCACGTAACATATTACAAAACATAACTCTACGCAGCGTATTTTTCAAGTCAGCACCTTCTTCTTCATGTAGATAGATATAGCCGATGATAGTCGTTGGCACCGAAGGCGCAATTACATTTGGGACATTTTCGTTGCCGCGTCTCATAACGTGTGCGTAGACAATCCCAGCAAAACACGTGGAAGCACTTGGTGAGCACGGCATCCTTTCGCTTCACTTTACAAGACGGACAAGTTAGAGTTTCCTTATACTCCCGCAACTCTTCCGCCATCACTTCATCCAGGGTTTCAGCGAGCTCAATCTTCTTCATTCGCTCGACCTTGCGCCTCAATTGCGCTATTTCTTCCTACAACGCAATTCAGATTAAATTTTATTTCTATCAATGATTGAGTTCTATCAGTGATGGTATTCAAATACACTATCAGATTTTGTCATCTATTTTCTAATATTAAAAAGTTTTTAGCATTCAAAATTTGCATAATGATTTACATAAATTATTAATTGATATAAACAAGAAAATAATTTTCTTAGATCTTTTATAATCCTACCCAATTAATTAAAAAAAAAAAAAATTCAGAATACAAAAAAATATTTTAGCTACTGCAGGATTAATCATTACCTGTAATCTTTTAGTTTTATATGCTTCAGCTTCCAAAGAACTTGTTTTCTCGGCTACGACCTGTTGCGCTTCCTTCATTTGGGAATGATATTTTTCTATAACAATAAGTTATATTAGTTTCTTGTTTAAAAGTAATTATTTAATTTTTTATTAAATTATTTGTCTTCATTTATTTTCCTAGCTAATATAACAATAGCTAATATATGTTGTAAGCACCTTAATATATTATTTAAATGATTAAAAAATTTATGTGAGAAATTTTATTAGAGATTTATATAATTAAAAATCTTAATTATTGTGTTTGCATGAAGAATCTTACCAAGATGGAGTTTGAGATCAGCTGCAGATTGTGCACTCTCTATTGCTTTCCGTTTATGCATCTCCATCGCTTGCTGTCTCAGCGCTAATTCTTTTTCCACCGTGGCGAGAGAATTTTGTAAAAGACGCTCCTTCTCTTCTAACTTTCGTACAACTACGTTAGCCGCTTCCACTTGCGTCGTTAATGTAGACACTTGTTCTTTCAGCACATCCTTCTCTTCCCTCGCAAGTTTGTGCAATTGATTACTTTTGATCCTCTCTGTCATGAGCTTAAAATTTGCGTCATCTTTCTCACGTAACTGCTGTATAAGTCTAGAGTTCTGTTCCTGCATATCCTCGAACGCTTGTCCGGTCACTTCCATCTCATTCAGAAGTGCTTCCTCTTCCTGCAACCAAATACAATTCTGTTCAACGTTACATTTCCGTTCACGTATGTTATCAGATTCTGTCATAATATTTCCTAATATTAAAAATTTTTTAACATTATACATAAAAAAATTTCCATAGTAATGATTTGCATAAATAATTGCTTAATATAAATGACAAAATAATTTTCCAATTAGATTTTTTATAATCAATTCTACTTCCAATTAATTAAGACTTTAATCTTTTTATATATAGCATATATTAAAAATTAAAATTAAAATTATAAAAAGAGTAAGTGTGATCTACCTGTTTTTGACAAGCAACTTGACGTTGCAATGTGTATGCTTGTTCTTCTAATTTTTTAATTTTTATCTGCGCATCTTCATCAGCTAACTTCTTACGTTCCTCACGTTTACTTTCCTAGAGAGCACAATAAAATTCACGTTATCCAAACAAAAATAATTCTCATTAAGTTAATATAAATCAATAAAATAAGTATTTATATATTATTAATATTAAATATTATTAATATTATATATTATTAATATTAAAGAGCAAAATATTTCAATCCTTATATAAAATTATTTTCCTCTAAATATGAACAAAGAAGTTGTAAATAGGTGATCAAATATATATACATGCGTTGCTTATTTCATTGATTTATCATCATGTACATTATTATAAATCATCATACAATAATTGTAATAATTATAAAATATATTACAACACACTTGAATCTTTTTGACTTGTTGTCGTAAATCCTCCAATTCTGCTCTCGTTTTACGCTCTGCAGCCATTAACTGTACTTTATCTCGCTGCTCTTTTCCAACACCTTTGTACATGTCTAATAAAAGTTTCATTTCTTTCATCTCATTCACAGCTTTTCTATAATCAAATATTTATTTTTATTTATTTTCTAAAAATATATTATCACAATAAAAATATCAGTAGTTTAGTTTAGAAAACACTAGATATCTTCACAAACATACTTAAGTTGTGCCTTCAAATCTCTCACGAGTTCTGATTCTGCCATTTTTGCGTCTTTGGTGCGATGTGCAGGATCTCGATGTTCAGTTTTCACAGATTCTTTCTTGATATCCTTCTCACGTTTTATATCTTTCTCCTTTTTTAGAGTCGGCGAAGTTAACGTTAGAGAGTCTGGTGTATTTTTGTTGCCTTCACCTTCTCCAACCTCAATTGTTTCTACCTCTTCATCAGCACCCGATTCCCTCTTTATAGTAACACCACTTTCTTCTTTTATCTGTACATGTATATAAAAAGTTAACAAGTAGTAAACAAAATCTTTTTTTATTTAAAATTTTTATTATTTTTTAAATTAATATATAGTTCAATTTATTAATTAATATTTTTGCAAGAAAAAATAATTCTGGACTACATATATAAAACTACATATATGCAAACAACAAATGCATAAAAAATTAATTTTATATAAAAAAAAGTGCATCTCTTGATTTAAATTTATACATTTATATCATTATACCTGTGTAGATCCTGGTAATGAATTTGAAGCATCTTCTTCTTTTCCGCTACCATCTGAATTATTCCCTTCTTTATTTTCTTGCGACGTTTGTTGTCCTAATTTAGTTGTCAATTCCTCTACTTCCTTCTTCAACTGGAAAAATTTGATAAAAATAAACTGTTATCTACTTTTATTACAATTAAATAATATATATCGAGTGATGATTTATATTATATTTTGTTTTGTTATTAAGATAATGCGTAAGAGAGCGATTGATTTATAATAGACAGGTCTCGGGTTCAATCTTGATTGTTCCATAGATATGTATATGACTCGGTTTATAAAAGATTAATTAAAGAATTAAAAAGTCGAAAAGTTTTAAGAAACATTGTATTATGTCCCAGTTAGGAACGAATACATTCAATAAAGAATACATTTTGGTTGTAAAGTTTAAAAGTTTTAAAAGAAAAAAGAAGGAAAATTGTAATCCGACAATTTCGAGACAATAAATTGATACATAGATATTATATAAATCAAAGTTGACAATCACAGAAAATTAATACATTTTGTAATAAAATGAAAAATAAGAAAACTAATTAGAAAATCATATATGTTTATGTGTACATACTCGAGGTATTTCAGTAGAAGTTTCTTTGTATTTTCGCTTGTACCGATGCACTTCTCCTTTTAATTGCTGATTGTGATTCTGAAGAGAAGTAATTAGGTGCCGCATTTCTCGATTGATCGGACCTGTCTGTTCATTAGCAGCTAGATTTTGTTCAAATTCAATGCGAAGCATCTCGTATTCCTTGCGTAATTGTGCTAAAACGTCTTCAAGTTGTATACACTCGCCGCGTAATTTTTTTTGAGCCATTAATTCTTCACTCTATAAAAAGATTTGGAATAAAAATGAAATATCAATTTAAATATCAATTACTCATAAGCACAATTTTCGGATATATGAAGGTTTTACCTCCATCATCTCAATGTGGCGTAAATGTGCATTTTTGCTCGATTGTAATTGTTGACGAGCATCATCCAATTGTGTTTTCAATTGCATAGACTCATTATACAATACAGAAAATTGCGATTGTAAACATTTATACTCTGTTGTTTCCACAATTACTGATTCAGGAAGTTGTCTTATCTACAAAAAAATGTTAAAATTTAGCTAATTGGTAACAGCAAAGTTAATTAGATTAGAATATTATGATATAAATAAAATTTAGGAAACAAAACTGTTTACTTACGTCCATTTTTAATTTTTCTACTTCTTTTAAAGTTTCGCGATGTTGCTGATGAAGTTTGTCTAATTCCTGTAATCTATTATTAGCTAATTCACGTGTCTCTTCAAGTTCTCTTTGCAAGTCATCAAGCTGTAAAAAAATAATATATATCTATATATATTATAAATTAAAGAAAGTATTGTAATATTAAAATATTAGTATTGTAATATTAAATTTAAATTTATGCTCGTATCTCTTTATATAAAAAAATAAAATTTTTACCTTAGTCTGAGAAACACTAGATGCAACTAAAGTATTCGGTTTATTACTGCCTTTCTCATCAGTGCCATGAATTTGTTGAAAAGCTTTTAATTTTTCGACTGCTTCTCCAAGATGATGTTCCAATTTATCATTTCTCGCCCGTACTTTGTTCAATTCGTATTGCAGGTCGTCCACTTGATTTCGCAATTCTGCTGCAAGCGTATCTTTTCCTGTTATTGTATCTTGCAATTCTGACATCTACAAAGAAATATCCAAAATAAATAATCAAATAAATAAAAAAATTTATTATCAAATAAATAAAAAAAAAACTAAATGATGTTACAACCTAATTCGAGCCTTGGCTTTCTAAATTAGTCTCCTTTCTTGAAACTTCTCAATAAAAATTTATGTGTAGAGTAGAAAATCAAACCTGAGCTAATTACAAATCTGACTCTCACATGAAATCATTCCAGGCATTCCAGGTAAGGTGTTTACTAAAATCTTGTAAAATTCCCTGAGAATTCCTGGATTTTCTAGGTATTTTTGTTCAATATTCCAAGTAAAATAAGACAATTTTTTTAATGCAACTCTGAAATAAATTGGAATACTAGTAACGCAAACAAATTATTATAAATTAATAGAAGACAAAGATTCCACAAGACTGTATTTATCCTTTTCTATTTGGAGCTCTGAAACCTATTTTAGAGATAATACAGAAAAGACTCACTACAGTATCAGTAAGCTACTTTCTTCTGCTTTCTTCTATTGTCACCTGATTTTTTAAATAAAAACTCGCGAGACACATACGAAATGTAAATAAATATACGTAGATATATATACATAGATGTGTATGCCATATGTATTGCTAAGCCTGATTATCAACATTATACATTAATACAAATAAAATGATTAAAAAAACAATGTTATCGGAAAAAGATAGAATAAGTAAAATTCCAAAAATATCCTTCTGTATCGACAAATTTCATAAAAATTCCTGATATTTAAGGATACAAAATCTCCTAAAAATTCTATTCCAGGTTTTTCTAGATAGTAAACACCCTGCCAGAACAAAATCTTACGCCTAATGATAACTTTTTGATGTTTAAAAATATTCATAATAATCTCTCTTTTCTTTATTTCAAGTAACTCATAATTTATTTATAACAAATAATAGCTTTATGTATATAATCGATAACATAAAAAGTAGAAAATTAAATAAAATAAAAAATCAATTACCTTCAATGAGATAGTATGGTACTTTTCATGCAATTGTATATTTATCGCCTGCAGATTTCTATTTTCCATTTGTATTTCCGCATTGGCACGACGTACGACTTCGTCAATGTTCGGTGCCTCTTCTATATAATACGATTTATAATCTTCAATTATAAAAATGTACGATTTTTTGCAAGTTATATATATATCCATAAAGTTCTTTACGAGATTTTTGTGGAAAAATTTGAATCTTACCGCAAATCAAAACATGATATATACGTCAATTTATTCGAGTGTATTATATTAAAATCTCAAATTAATATTAATAAATAAATATTAATTTAAAATCTCAAAACAAATTCTGGATGTAACTTACCACCATCAAATTCTCCTTTAAGGGCAAGAGTGATTTTTTCATTTCTTTGAGATAAACGATCAAATGCCTGTACAACTTTAGACACAGCTCGTTTTGATACCTGTACACGGTTTGCTAATTTGTCATCCAATTCCTCTTTATCCCAAGAAGATAATTGCATTAGAAATGATGTTGTAGCCTCACTCTCGTCTATAATTAAAAAGAAAAACATTTTGTTAAATTTATCGCAAAAAATATTGTTACATATGTATGTTACATTGCACTTTTTTTTCAAAACTTACTTTTATTTTCAGATTCATCGGCAGTTTCAGCATCGAATCTCTGTAATAATACACGTATATCTTCATTGAGTTGATTCCAATATCGGTTAACTACATTAAGTACTGCATCGTCCTGCATTTGGCGTTTTTCTAATTGTTCAATACGTTGTCTCAATTCAGCTTCCATTCTATGTCTTTGCTCCAATCTCTGAAATAAATAAATTATACATGAAAAAAATAGGTATATACTAAAAGTTATATAATAATATGAACAATTTATATACAATTTATATACATATAAAAGTATAATTTATATCAAATTATAATAGTATATTTTTAAATTTTAGAGTATATACAAAAATATTATATGTATGTAATATGTATGTACAGGATGACAATTGAAAAATCAAATCTAAATCATTTATTTCATAATGAACAAATAAAATTATTCAGCAAAAAAATTTAATATTTATTTTATTGTATATTCTTAGTAAAAAATAATACCAATTTAGTTTCAACTTCCTGCAATAATAGCAAATGTTATCCTGAATAAACTATATTTTTATATATAATTAATATAATTTTCATAAAATTACTCAACAGAATTGTGTAACTATTTTCTTATTAATATTATTTTTTTATATACAATTATATGCAACATGTTATTACAGTTTATCCTTATCAGTTAATCCTTATCTTTATCTGCAATTACAAATCAATTTATTAATAGTAATAAAAGTATAAATGCAATGTAAACTTTATATACCTGTGCCAATTTTTTATTCTGAAACTGTAAAACCTTCATGTCCATCTCTTCGAGAGTAGATATGGGTCCAATTAGAATCGGTTCGAACTGCACCTTCTTTATAGGTGGTTGGGAACTGGAGTCCCCATTATCTGGGGGTCGTTTCGACATCTTTGCACGCAGTGCTGTGTCTGTCAATTACAAATAGTAACAAAATAATTTATTTAGGACATTGAGATGTTTTTATTTAAAGTAAAGCTTATACTGTTTAATGTTTTCTGGTGCATAGAATATCATATATTCTATAAATAATTATACTAGTTTCGAATGAAATATTCTACTTTCTACATGTGGTATGTTACCATATTATATAAATCGATAAAGAAAAGTGCTATATTTACATCAGATCTCGATGTAAATATAGCACTTTATAGTTAGTACAATAATATTAGCTTCAGAAAAAAAAAGATGAAAAACTTCTACGAGGTTATGTCTATATCGAAGAGAGAGAAATCCACATAGACGTTGCAGGTGAATCATCAGTAATGACTGAAAACATTAATGGCCAACACGTGACAAGCATGATTTGAAAAATATATATACAAAAACGAGAAATAAAGACTTTATAATATATTATCAAAATCGATGTCTTCTAAGATGTCGTCTCGTTTTGTCACGCCTACAATGTAGCTAGTGTTTCAAAGTAAATTGAAGTAAACGATACATAATTAGAATGGAATTCGTGATACTGAGAAGCGTAGGGGCTACCATAAACGTTACTGAAATTTTTCAATTTACGAAGCTCTGGAGAAATGAAATAATAGCGTTGGTGTAATGTCGTTATTATTGATTTCGCGCGCGCGAGGTGGCGGTGGGCGCGGGTTTACCTTAGTACAAGCAATTAAACTGTTTCCGCTGCCGTTGCTACGTCCACCTTCCACGATTATTCGTGCTTCGCTTCCACGACCTCGCTGCTACGACATCATTCTCCGACAAACTGTGCCTCGTGTCTTGGATCGGTCGTCGCGGACCTCTGCATCTTTCGCGATTTCATGGACAAAAATCGTGGAGTCGTTCAGAAAGCACGCCAGTCCGTTGATCGTCCTGCCCCAGCCAGGGCAGCCAGCCAACAAAAATCACCGTTACGCGGCCGTTCGGAATGATTCGGAAAGTAAACGATTGGAAAGCGGTCGATATATGAATCTGTCTGTAGGTAAAGAAAATTATTCCCGTGTCGACGATACTCATATGATAAATAAAATTTATGATAACATTTAGGTAAAGTTGATAATATAGAATTCTTTAAAATTATTATGATAGTAGTACAGGTTGCCGT
>Ga0157364_1003804_pt1 | contig 14799 bp, 14 predicted proteins | sample AttsexASBM2_FD_111476 | JGI IMG/M metagenome (GOLD analysis project Ga0157364, IMG submission 111476) | Fungus gardens microbial communities from leaf cutter ant in Ribeirão Preto, State of São Paulo, Brazil - Atta sexdens ASBM2 | ecosystem: Host-associated > Fungi > Mycelium > Unclassified ... | reverse complement strand
CGCGAAAGTTATCGGCAATTGGGAGGTCGCATTGACAACCAATGATAGTATCGGCTAGTAAGCTGATAGCATATAATAATGCCTTGATAACGAACGACTCAAAACATTAAACTAACATTCCTGAAATTGATTGCGTTGGAGGATTAATGCAAAAACACGTTTGAAATATTCCTCTTATCAGAGACAATTTAAGTTTCACAAATTCCAATATAAACGTGGATCCGATTATGAAATGATCGTCATCGCAATGTGATGCATCATCATTAATTATTGTCGTTTTTATGATAATTATTGTCTATTACTAATATTAATACGATAATATTAAGCTATTTTTAAAACGAGAAATAATTGGAGTAACGGCGCCATCAAAGCTGTGGCGTATTAATTTGCGATTGCTGGAAGGATATTGCTGGGAAGGAAAAATAAGAAAAAAAAAAAATAATACGATCGTCACGCGTGTTGTAATAGATTGCTGGCACGGTCGAGATTATTAAAGTCATCAAATGCGTTTGCACGTTCAAGCACGATTGTATTATATTCTTTTTAAGATCTCGCAAATTGTTCTAGGGTACCGTTTTGTACTAACTCCCAAGAGGCATGTATCGCCTGTATGCTAGATTCTTTCTCCATGTGTTCTTAATAATTAAGTAAAGAACGAAATAATGTGTGAGATGTATGCAATGTTTAGTTAAATAAAACTGGAGATTTGGAAACAATCAAGAGGAAGCAACTACGAGATTCTTTCAATAAATCTGTTTCTGAATGAGCATGCAAGTGTTTCATCAGTGTACTATTATATGATGTTTCGCAGCAATTCATTCCAGCATATTTACGAAAATTGGAATATTCATTCGATACATATTCATTGTATTTGTACATTGTACAAGATATACATTTTTTTTAGAAATGTAAGAGGAAGATCAGACTGGAGTACAACGGAGCATTATAAAAATTATTGAGTTAATAGAATTGATTGTATTAGACATAAAATTGTAATACAACGTTGTCTGACATGTTTGTATTCCAGGCGCGAATCTTGTTCATTGTCGAATCATCATTTATGAGATTACTGCCTGAGGATCATCACATCAGTCTTTTTCTATTTTTTTTTTTCCAGAGTTAATGGTAATGTTTTAAAAAAATTTTAATTTCTCTCTCTCGAGCAGGGACGTGTGAAGATAGCATTAATAATTAGTCGGATAGAAGTTAGCGGGCGAATATATATAGCTGTTATTATGTATGATATCTTTTTTCTGAGGAGGAGGTTTGCATTTTGTTAATGGAATTCAATAAACTGCACATAAGCAGTGCATCGAACGGGTTTTGTGAAAATCTTGTATAGAAAAGGAGTCGTCTCATTTCATGACTTTGATTACATTTAATAAATATATTGCCACGTAACAATAATTTCTTTCAACAAAATCATTAAAAATATCGCATGTATATGTACATTTTGAAAATTATAGATAATGATACATAGCACGCTGTATCGTGTGATATAGTTTTGACAGACAAATACAACGACCTTGTGTTCATTTATTTTAATTGAATCGATAAACAAAGTAATTTGCAGATTAACCGACAGGCATGAGGCACGAATATCTAGACACGATATGCCTGATTGAAAATTTCTAGTACCTCTAGATTCCGGAAGTTGCTGAGGCATTTAATGAATCCTACGACAAAGCACAGGGAGCGTGGGTGACACAAAAAGAAAGAGAAAGAGGAGAGTTGGGTGTTTGCTTGCTAGGAAGAGTGCTCGATCGCGTGAAAGGTCTAATTCGCGAGGATGGATTTCAACGTGAAGAAGCTGGTGAAGGATGCGGGAGCCGCTCTAAGCAGGGTTGTGCAGGTGGGAAAATCCTCCTTTTTTTTCTCCGTTCTATCCGGAGAAAGTCTGGGATCCGCGTCAAGGAAACGCGACGTCGAACGCATTTCGAATCCGTTTTCGGCGTTTGTCACCGTTGACATTCAACGTCCGAAAGCGATGATCGAACGCGTTTGCATGTCATTGGACGGCTTCCTTGGCCGCTCCTCGTTCTCGTCGAACTGGAGTCCATATCCAATATCATCTCATTTAACCTAGATCCTGATCTTGTCTCGACGTGCAACGTCGTCAGCCGATACCAATGACGCTACTCTTTAATCAAGTGAAAACGCGTCATCTTCCTCTGATGCTATATTAGCATCGCAATAATGACGCGGACTTTGAATGCGAATCGTAAAATCATATTTGTTCATTGGCAACTATATTTTAAGAGCATTAGAAATACTATATATTGAGAGCGTTGCTATATATTAGAAACGTTAGAAATTGCCAAGAAAATTTAAGATTATTATGTTTGCTCTCTCATGTCTCTCAGATGACAGAAGAGACACTGGGTACTTCAGAAAAAACTGAATTAGATGCGCATTTGGAACACCTAGCAGAAAGAGGAAATGCCACCAAAACATGGACGGAAAAGATACTGCGGAATATGGAAGCTGTGCTTACTCCAAATCCTGGTATTCAATTTGAATTAATTAGATTTGAATTTTGATAAAAAATCGATTGTCAACACTTTAACATTATTTCATAGAATCTTCTATATGTATATTTCATTATATATCATTAATTCTAAAATGATATATTTTGCAGGTAATAGGATTGAAGATTTTTTTTATGAAAAAATTGATAAGAGGAGACCTAATAGGTTGAGTAATTTGGAATATGTAGGCACTGATATGATAGAAGCTGGAAATGACTTTGGTCCAGGGATAGCTTACGGTTAATGTCAAATATATTCTCATAAATATACACATATATGTATGATGGAAGAGAACTTGATGTAAGATTTGATTTTAGGTAGCGCATTAATAAAAGTCGGCCAATGCCAGCAGAGATTGGGACAGATCGAAAGGGACTTTATAGGAACTGCCGCCAATTGTTACATACAGCCGTTGAGGAAGTTCTTAGATGGAGAAATGAAAACCGTCAGCAAAGAAATGGCGATATTGGAAACCAAAAGGTAAAAATCGCTTATCCCTATTGTATATACTACAAGTCTTAATAATTAATCATATTAAATGATTTTAATATAGATTGGACTTGGATGCATGTAAAAATAGAGTAAGGAAAGCGAGGAGCATGCTGGGTCAACAGAGTGTAAGTATCGTTAATTGTCAATATCATTTAAAAATTGTTCTATACGTTTACGATGTGTTTTGTCCTCCATACTGCTGCGATTTATAGGAGTCCGGCATATCACCCGAAGTATTGCTTGATCAGGTATTAATGCAATCGATAGTTTCGCTTGTTTTCTCAATTCAGAGAAATCCAAATCCAAATGCGATCGCATTAAAGATTTTTATGGCTACTTTAGGAATATGTATTAAATTTTATAGATAATAAAGTGCTAATGTTCTTGTCACGTTTTACACATCATAATAGTCTCATAATCTGTATACACATAAAAGCAAAAAAAAATGGTAGTAACAATTGTTGAATCGTGAAGCGACACATAATCTTTCTTACGATATGAATCAATAATTATGGATAGTTACGTCTCATAGCTACAATCATTTTAGTTTCCTGATTTCATCTTGGATAGCAGATACTAAAATATATATACAGAAAACAATAAATAAAATGTATATATTGCTCACTCAGGCAGAGAGGGAGTTAAGGGTAGCGCAATCAGAGTTCGATCGACAAGCAGAAATCGTGAAATTGCTGCTGGAAGGTGTCTCAAGCTCACAGGCCGGACATTTGCGATGCTTACACGAATTTGTAGAAGCGCAAGCACGTCATTACGCGCAATGCCACGCCGTCATGCAAGACCTACAGCGTGACCTTGCCGGGTAAGTTGATTGTTTTTACCACTTTTTGGCTTTCTTTTTTCTTTTAAAAATATTCTATCTATCTACTCTATTCAATCTGTATTTGGCACGTTATTGTCCTCGTGCAGCGTATTGTTATTGCAACATTTCTGTACAGCTATCCTACTTTATGGTGATCCGAGTGAGTAATGTTTGACAAACCTTGAATGTTAATGAGTATGTTTAGATATCGATTCGTAAACTCCGCTTCTCCTTATAGCAATCGCGGGCATAGATTTGGACAAAAAGAAATTTTTCATAATAAAAATGTCTCACTGCACAAAAGATGCAATTTTGATGGTTTGACGAACATTACCTGTTATTATAGCTGGTTTCAACAACATTAATTAATTTTAACCTTTAATCGACTGACAGTAGAATTGAAGTTTTAAGATTGTTTGACCTCGGTGAAACCGTTGTGTGATCAATTATACCAGATCTAATGCCGACATGATTTAATTGCTTCTATATCAGCATCCTGTCCTGAATATTGTAACAATCGCTATAGTAATAGATGTAAATTATTTTTTTATTATCTATTTAATTACTCCTTGCTTCCTCGGCCTTCGTACAATCTGTTGGAACGTGTTCTCTCCCGCTACTCTCTATCTCTGCTTGCACGATTGATAATTGCAGGGCGCGTCAACCGAGCCCTTTGCTGAGAGTCAACAGCGAGGAAGTGATCGAGCTAAATCCTTCGCCCACTCTCTCTCAAAATTCGTCCGTAACCGCCGGATCTACCGCTTACGTTACCGCCACATTCGACACTGATACTAGTAAAATTTAATTTTCAACCCTTCGAATATTGACGAATCATTACAAATTTCGAATCCAGTTGGCAATTCAATTAACGGATCTACGTTACTTATCACGCAATTTTCCCACTTTAGCGACGTTCGTTCAAGTTATTACACGTACACGTACACGTTAAAAAGCTTGATTTTGATTGTCGCTGCAGACTTGTTCCCTATCAATAAATACTCTATAATGTTGTATAATTGTACATGCAATTGTATATTTAGATAAATAGGACGGATAAAATATCTTTCTCGATAAATTTCTTTGTGAACGATTTACGGCGATCAGTGCGGTTTACATATCTTATCTTCATCTTCTTCTATACTACTACCTCTTATTATTCTTGTATTACCTTTCAAAAACAATTGCTTTAGATCGCCGTAACTCGGCCGAGAATGGCCATAATGGCATCAAAGAGAAATTAATTCTGACGCCATGTAACTAAACAACGACATAAATGTAGACACATATCACGCTTTTCTTGTTTTTATACTAGAATGTTGATAATCTGCCTGTATTATGTACTGCGGGGGAAAGAGTAAATTTTTCCATTCTTTCCATAATATCGGAGAATATCGGGGTGAACCATGTAACAATAATGCATGTAATTGAACCAGTAGAATTGAAAATACACATGCCCGCAAAAGAACAAACTAATTTGCCGAATAAAAAATGTCTTTAATGCAAAATTCGATCTTTTTAAATTGCATGCATACTGATCCAATTCATCACAATCAAATATTTATTATTTCGCTCAATGTCAAGTAACGATGTAGAGTGGTGAATGTGTGCCTGATTATAAACGTGAAACGATATTTCAATATATTCACGTTGTATGGCAGTATATGATCCTCGTAAAAAATCGCTTATAAGTTCAGTTGTGTCTCCTACCCTAATGTTTTCCTCGTACACGAGTTTATATTATAAATAAGATTATAGCACTATAAATTCACTTATCGTTTACCTACCCAGCCTATCTGGGGGTCCCTATTACACCACCCCACCAGCCACCACCAACGCACTAGCCGAGAACGATCAGGACAGAGCAAGAGTGTTGTGCAATTACGACGCGAGGGATCCTAGCGAACTAAGTGTCATGCAGGATGAGGTAACGAAGTTTGTGATTTAGGTACTCAACAGCATGTTTGGCGATGTCTCGAACGAAGGGCATGAATCTGTAGTCGGGTTAAGTTACGGTATTGTAAGGTCACTTACTTATAGTCTTTTTTTTTTAATCACTCTGTATAAATATGTATTGTAGAGAGATTTTCTTTTGTATTTCCTTCGGACCATCGTGTAAGACTCGTTTTAGGCTTAAATCTTTCGGGACTGTCGCCGATTTTCGATTCTCCTAAGCTCTGAGGAAAAAATTTATTCTCGACGCGTCCAGAGGAGTCCCCGTCCCGAAAGGATTAAGATACTGTCTCGAGATGTTGAACTTCTCTTAATACGCGTTATAGAGTTAAGTATTTGTTATTATAAGTACACATTTCAAATCGCGAGACGCTCATATATATATTAACTTGCATAACTTTAAGAGCTCTCTGTTAATACTAACAACATTGTACTGATGCATTTATTTTCAAGTAGCTAATAATGTTGTTAACTTGCAAGATATTAGATATTGTTCTCGAAAGAAAGCTTGAAAAATTCGTATTCTCATGTATTGTCAGAAAAATAAAAAATGCCGAAACTTACTACATTACTCCTGCAATGCATTAATATCAATACAAAGACAATTGGGAAAATCATTTTTGGATACATACTAAAACGGAATATAAGGACAGTGATAACTTTTAGCAATATTAATAATACATAAATTGTTTTGCAAAGTTTCGAGAATATCTAAATATGAATATTTCAACAATCCTTTAAAAAAATAATTTCTATCGATATTCTTATGAATTGCAAAACATAATACGAAATATCGATTAATCAAGTAATTCATCTTAAAAAAAAATCTATTTATTCATAAGATTAGCAGTTATATCTGCATCCTAATTGTACACATTGATTTGTGCATGCTAGACATATATTGTAATTTTCAATTAGTTTGAATTTTTACGTGCGCTTTGTTACATTTTTTTTTTAATCAATGTGTCGTTAATATCACGTATTAGTTTCATGTTTTCTCTGCTATAGATTTGTAAGATAACAAGAATACAGGACACATCGCGAACGTCTAGAATCATAAACGTACTCGTGCGTGACGAGTTATTGTATATTTATTCAAATTTCAATGTTGTGCATGTTCAAGAAATGCCTATCGTTTTACTTTGTTACGAGCATTTTATTTATTGTGTCACGACTATCGTATTTTTCATGTATTGTTTTGTACGCTTATTTCGATGTGTATCTATAATGACGCTATATATAATGCGTGCCTGTATATTATAATCAATACGATGTATTAATTAGATTGTGTATAAAGTTATACTTTAATAAATTGAATATCCTGAGAAAAAGAAAGACAGGAGATATATATATGTTTTTTCTAGGTAATCGGTATTTACAAAATTCCCGACGACGATGATTACTTCATGGGAATTAGAGGCAATCAACAAGGAAAGGTGCCCAAAGTATACGTGGAAACACTTATAATACATCGTTAATGCACTTAGAAGCTATCGTCTATTGTCAATTGCATTTAGAGTCAATTTAGCGCACTGCTCTCTCGCGAAGTTTTATTTTCAGCTTGAATTAGTCGAAGTAATGGCTATCTTACTTGGCTTGAAAAGATTCGTTACTTCAGGACCAAGAGATTAATCCCAATTTAATTAAATAAATCACTAACCTATGACTAAAGCATACAACACGATGGAATTATTCTTGTATTCAACACTTGTGCCTCTTGATCGTTATGGTTTTTCTTTTCACAATTGACCAAGTGGTCGAAAAAAAAACATTTATCATTTAAAGATTTATTATTAATAGTACATAATATATATATATATATATATAAAAGTTTACTTCTTTTTCGACACACCGACCGTGCGTCCACGACGACCTGTAGTCTTGGTGTGCTGACCACGTACACGGAGACCCCAGTAGTGACGCAGCCCTCTGTGAGCACGGATTTTCTTCATCCTTTCCAAGTCCTCACGGAGCTTAGAGTCTAAGTTGGCACTTGTGAGCTGCAAAATAATACAAAGTTTTTAAGATATCTTGTGACTAACAATTACATAAGATTACATGTATATAATTTGATCTCTGTTGCACTCATACTTGTTACTCGATATAGTAAGAAATACTATAAAGCAATAAAAATGTACAGCAGTGCAGTTGCTATTGCACAATCTACCAGCTGAAAGTACAATGAACATATGCACGATCAGTCGTGAATTTGTGCAATGGAATTTTCACGATGTATTACAATAATAGATAAATGATTGTTATCCAAGTCATTGTTATATCTTTATGTCAGTCGAATTTCAATAAATTATTTGGATCTAAAATTCCATGTTCGAGAAACTTTTCTCTAAATGTATGATTTTATATTTTTCAACAATAAAGCATGTGTTTCAGAATGTGATCTTTTTTTTTTTTAAAGAAACAGATGCATACCTGTGAGTACTTTCCATCAACGATGTCCTTCTGTCTGTTGAGGAACCAATCAGGAATTTTGTATTGCCTGGGATTAGCCATAATGGTGACAATTTTTTCAACCTAAAAGCATTTTGGATACGTCAGTTTTAAGATGTTTCATAAATGTAGAACGGCTAAACTTACTTCTTCCTCCGAGCATTCTCCAGCTCGTTTGTCCAAGTCAATGTCTGCTTTCTTCAAGACGATGTTGGCATAACGTCGACCAACACCTTTGATCGCGGTCATAGCAAACATGACTTTCCTGTTGCCGTCGATGTTCGTGCCCATGACACGAAGAATGTGCTGGAACTTCTCAGGAATCACGAGCGACTGGAAAACAAGAGCATGATTATGTATACACGCGAAACTAATCTCAATCACGACGCGCGACAAATCGCGAACAGTTAAATGAATTTTTGACCGCTGAATGGAAATCGTCGAATCTTTGCGATCATCGCGAAATATCATGAAGCACGCTCAACAAACAAAAAACTTGAATTCGCGAAATAAGCCCGCCACGTAACCTCAAAACGTCGGTTGATCGTTTTTTTCGCGACATTTGTTAAAATACTTCGAAGATAAATTCGGAAACGACAAATTTATCATCTTATTTGAGTGTTAGATGCGTATCACACAAGATTTCTTCGAAAAAATTAGATTTCAGAAGGAATTCGCATGACACTCACCATCTTGCCGTAAAACTTGACACCGAAAGACGGAAATAAGATAGGAATGGAGATTCATAAAACCGGAAACGACCGCCATGTTAGGGCTCCAAGCTTTATATCGATTGAAAATGACTGGAGAGGTTTCTCTCTGATTGGACGCGTTTTTTCGTGATGCCGTCAAAAAATCGCTCGTACACTACCGCCAGTACATCCATTTTCAGTTTAGGAACTACGTGACTACATACATTTTCTGACACTATCGATAAAAATCGTATCTTCGAAAGTAGATGCGGTTCATCCTTTATAGTAAATCCTCGGAACAGAAGCGTACCGACTATCCATAAGAGGGATAATTTAACGGTTTTTGAACGAAAAAATTTCTTAAGGCACTGACAAGATAAATTTTATTCAGATGCTTTAATACAGCCAGTGATAATAATAATTCTTTAAATTTATATCTTCGTAACTTACTTATCGATAATAAAAAAATGTACCTAGGGTCGGTAAGCTTGGTATCTTGTATATCGATTAGCAAAATTTACTTAGCTTATAAGTTATTAAGTTAACTAAAGATGTCGCCACTAATTGAAAATATGGCCGATATGCATTAATGTTTCTATAGTGGAGCTAGTAATATCTTAAGATTCTCAACTATAATAATTAATATCTTAACGCTAATACAGCTTTCTAATGTGACTTATAGATTCGTCCAGCTTTTTTTATATTTCGCATCGATAATAACAACATGAAGTTATATATCATATGTGAGTTGCAATTTTATTTTAACATTTTGGAACTATAATTCATATACTTCTTAGCTTTTGGATAACATATGAGATCATTAGTATGTAAAATATAACTTTTAGAAAACAAACAGTTTGAGTTCTTACCGATATATAAAATGAAATTTATACATTCAATAAACGCCCTGGTGAAAATTTTTCTCAGAATTTCTCTATAATTTTATAAGTTTCTCACATTTTTTATATGAATTGAAACATTTATCAGAAAATCTACATCTTTTCTCAGAATTTTTCATATATGTTAATTATGAAATATAGTAAGATCTTTAAGATTTTTTGTAAGTATAATTTCTGATGAAATGTTACAAAATCTAAAAAATTAAAAAATATTTTTTAAAAATTATAGGATGGAAATTTCAGAATATTTCAGAATTCACTTGTATGAAAAGTTCTGAGAAAAGATATAAACTTTCCGAATATTTTTGAGTATTTTTGAAAAATGTTCCAATTTGTATAAAAATTATAAGAAAAATTTTCATCATGGCGAATATAATAGCTTAAAATGAGAAGTCAATTTACAGTAGTATATGCATGTATATATTTATATATGCATATGTATATGTATTATAGTGATGTGTCGATATCTTATAGATTGTATGTATGTATTATAAATTTTATGTATATAAGTCACATATTTAATCGATAAACAATGATTTTGAACTATCACCCTAATATCCTACTTTTAGGCCGATATTCATAATCAGATCTTATATTCAAGACTGTCTTAAGTACGATCTTAAGAAGTCATGAATCAATCGAAAAGCTGCATTAACGTCTTAAGACATTACTTAAGACGATCTTGAAATAAGACTCGACTATGAATACCTTTAACACTACAAATGCTTCGACTGATCACAATTAGAAAAAAGAATTTTAACTAATTAACCAATCAACGAATACTTCAAAATAGTGTATAGCCTCTCAAATAAACTGTACCACCATTCTGTTCTGAGAGGCATGCTACGCACAAAAGACACTTTACGAGATTTTATATCCGAGAGAACTGAGGATAAAGTTTCGCAGCGGAAGAATAGGAGGAGAAAAGACAGAGTCTGCCTTTCTGTGGGGTCGTAAAGCGGGGAGAATGTCGTCTTTAAAATGGCGTGACAGGTCTGTGATGACTTCCAACGAGCCCGTCCAATGTCAATGACGCAAACGAAGAAAAAAAATAATTCCAAGAACATTAGAAAAAAATTACCGTGCTGTTTGAATAATGAAATTCCGGTCGATGTTAGAGCGAAAGAGAATACGCAAAAAATTGATGTCAATACGATATAATATCAATGACTTCAATATTAATTAAATGTCGGTTCGACATCTAATTTTAATGGTCATTTCTTACTGAGATCAGGCATTTATTGCCGTTGTGATTGCCGATCATAAACTTAGATTACATTCCATAACGTTCTCTCCGAGAAAAATTTTACTAGATATACTATAATATAATATACGTTACATGTACCATTATTTCGAGTAAAATTTTCTTTGGAGAAGACGAATGTGGAATATGTCCATATTAATATCTATATAATGGACGTTTTTTAAGTAAGAACACAATGTAATTAACATAGTGAATCATTACATATTGTTTTTATCAACAATAACAAACAAGAATGAAATGATTCACTGTATCTTTACTGAAAATACCTTGAATTGTGTTGTCGATGCTACGATTATCTGATAACTTAACACGTAATATTTTTTTGTAAATAAGTTGTAATTATTTATAGGCATAAGAGAACCCATCTATTTACTTGATAAAATCTTTCTCTTTTTTTTTTTCGAATTATATTTGGCATGCCGATTCGGATCAAAATCATAAATCGCAAGGTATAGATACTTTATCTTTCAAAAAAAATCTTTCTCGAGCAGAAATACAAAAAGAAAAATGAAAATTGAAGCAAACGGATCTATGATTGAATGTCGTCATTTTATTTTAGTCAAGTCAAAGAAGCGAAAGATGCATATACGCATATATACGACACGTATTGTAGACGTAAAAATGTTGGCGTAAAAATTCCACGTAGGAATCTAATATTAACAGCCAGCTCGATTCTACGGATACGCCAACGAGGTTGCCGGTGCGAAATGAAATTTGTCTCGGTGTGCTGTCGATGGAGTTTCGATAACTCGATAAAAATCCGGCGAGCGGAAAAGCAATCGTTTCGCCACGCAAAACTCTTTCTCCCTCGCTCTTTGTTCCTCTTTCTCTTTCCCTCCCTTCCCCCATCTCTCGATTTCTCCCTCGCTCGTTTCCCCTTCTAATCTTGACTGCAAGGGTCAAAGGTTAGTCGGTCGGGCAAAGGTAACAAAGGTAGCAAAGTGGCGAATCGAGGTGGTGAATCGAGAAACGAGTCGAAACGAGCGTTCGGAGAGTAAATCGCCATAGGGTGGGAGGCAGTAGGGATGTTCGCCAAGTTCCCGTGCATGATCCCCCTTTGATCCGTTTTACTACGGTCGTTCCCTCGGATTAAGCCGGAATAAGAAAGAATTCGCAAGTTTCGTTCTAACATAATTTATCCAGTCACCGTGTGGCACATTTCGTGTCGATTTTAAAGCAGAATCTTCGGGAAATCTCACCACGGAGCAATCACGAACGCACTCATCCAGAGAAAAATTTCTTCGATTCAAACAAAATTTGTTTTATAATTATTTGTTATATAAAAAAAAATTTTGCAATAATTGCTATTACGGATGAAATATCGAATAAAAATTTCTGTGAGATTTAAACATTATTTCTTGAAATCAAGTGAATTTTCATTTTCCTCAAAAGAAAATGAAAATTCACTTGATATTTTCGCTTCAATTTAAAAAAAAATCAACGAAAGAAACAATTTGTTCGATTTAAACATAACTTTTCTCTGCTGGCCGCTGAACAATACCATTCCGAGATCGAGAGATATCGCCATTCACAATGCTTCTGCCATGATTTTCCATTAGTCGACGATCGGAGAGACCGCGCGTTCGAATATTTAGAGTTTCAGGAATTCAGTTCTCACTCGGACGCTATTCGCGTGGTCGTAGCGAAGACAATCCGCGTTGATTAAAACAAGAGATAGGTACGCGACGAGAACGGGGTCGCGCCTCGCGATAAATTTGCCGCGGAATTCATAAAGCATCGTTAACGTCGCTTTCGGCGGATGCGAATGTGCACGACGAAAATAGTTCATGTTCTCTCTCTCTCTCTCTCTCTCTCTCTCTTCCCCCCTCCTCTCTCTCTCTCTTTAAAAGAATATCCTTTCGGGACCGTACAAAAAAAAAGGGAAAGAACGAGGCATCGAAGGGATAGGCGATACACGAGAGGCTTAGAGTGCCGAAATGATTAATCATCCAACGAAGAATTCTGCATTATGTGGGACGGTTACATCGTCTCATCGATGGTCCCCGATGTCGCTTATTGTCGGATTATGATAGAGATTTGCAGTCTCGACTGACATATGCTCTGGACTTTTTTGCGCTTGGAAGATGAGTAATATACCTGAATAGTAATAATTTAAAAATATATTCTTTTTACTTAATAATTAAAAAATGTTTTTTACTTAATATAAATTAAGAAATATATATTTAAATTTAAAATCAAGATCTCCATTTTTATATTAAATATATTAAATTAATAATAATAATAAATATATCTTAACTTAATTAAAAAAAATAAATTAAGGAAGAAATTTTTTTATCTTAATTTGATATATAATTTCGAGACTTAAATCTTGTTATGAAGAATCATCTCCTTTTCAATAAAATTCAAGAACGAATAACATGTGTAATGTTTGTCCGAAATAGTAACGTATCTGGAAAGGAGATGATTTCTCTTATTTATAAAAAAATAAGAGAATATATTAAAATACGAATTGCATTGATGTTTAATTATTTATTTAAATATTCGGAAAGCATTCGTGAGATGTAACTTTCAAAGTGTGACAAATTTGCCCCTAGAGCGATAAATTGGGCACTTGGTAGTAATTCGCAGGGATCATCGCGATTGTAACATCGTATAGGCGACGTAACGATGTTTATTATTTTGCGGGGCGCGATCCCCCTACTGCGAATTGAATCGCAGAAAGAAAGGGTAATCTCCACCTGCTGTCATCCAGTAAATAAGAGAATTGCCTAGGGGTTGAAAAGCCTTACGTCATTAAAGCGATATGATAGTCTAGCTGTCGGGCAGACGTTTTCAGCAATCCCTCTCAATCTTTATTTTAATCGTTAATTCAACACCGAGTAACTCAGATAAGAGTTTCAACACGCTATTGTACGAATTAATTTTCGCGGATTACATCTCAAGCGAATCAATGATACATCTTTGTTCCACCCCATCTTCCTTGAAGTATCCTCAAGCAATTTTTTGCTAAAATTGTATTTCATGGAGAAGAATTGTAGATTCAATATTATCATAAAAATGTATAACATTTGTAATATTGAAGATGATCCAATGATAAAATCGAAACGTTTGTTGTTATTATTGTATAGAATTTATAAAGTTATTTACACATAAAATATCTAGAATTGGCTCTTAGTGTTTCATCAAAATCAAGAAATTCAAGAAATCTTATTTTGATTTTGTCTTGAATCAAGACAAAACCAAAACAAGAAATTGGAAATTGATTTCAAGACAAAACGAGAAATTGTTATCAAGACTAAGATTTCTTGATAATATGTCAAGAAATTTCTTGAAATTTTTTTCCGTGACAGTTTTTATTTTTAATGCTTTATTATTTTAATATTTTAATATTTTATTATTTTTCTGATTTGAAAAGTTTTGAATAAGTTAGATTTCAACATTTTCATTGTATTTATTGATACTTATAACAGGTTATATAATATAGAAATGTATATTCATACATTTTCACTAAATAGCAAAATAGCGTATAAGCAGAGTATAAATCGATTATTGAAAAAGTGAAGTTCCTGATCTAATAAAATTAAATTATATTTACCTACATTACATCCTTGTTGTACCCGATATTAATCTTTACATTTATGTAAAGGAATATATATAAAATTAATATTGCGAGATTACTTGCAAAAGTATATTATGTATAAACATTTGCGTACTTCTACTAATAGTATCAATTAAATCAGGAATG
>Ga0157364_1003802_pt1 | contig 14800 bp, 15 predicted proteins | sample AttsexASBM2_FD_111476 | JGI IMG/M metagenome (GOLD analysis project Ga0157364, IMG submission 111476) | Fungus gardens microbial communities from leaf cutter ant in Ribeirão Preto, State of São Paulo, Brazil - Atta sexdens ASBM2 | ecosystem: Host-associated > Fungi > Mycelium > Unclassified ... | reverse complement strand
TATGCTTTTTTTTTAGCAAAAAATTAGACATGATTACGAAAGAAAAAATGTATGTTGTTGTATGAAATTGCTGATGATGTGCACTGGTTAATGTTGACAGATGTCAAACACATAAAAAAAAGTTGTGTGCCCAGGGTAGTTTTGTACGCTCACTAATGCCACCTATGAGCAAACAGCGGATTTAAGTTTATACACCTGGTATTATTATGGTACGTTTTATGTAATACTTTTTTTTATGTATTCTCTTAATTTGCACTTTGTGTATATATTTTTACATTTCTTACATTTTCATATGTGTTACTATTATATATTATTATCATTATAATTTACACGTTATGCATGTTTTTACATTTATATATATAAGTATTACTATTATGCTTTTCTAGTACCATTTATTATATTACTATTATTCATTTCATATATCGTACATTTATATATGTATTTTATATCTGTATATAAAATTGTCTCCAAATCGAAAATAGAAACTATAATAAAAAATATTTTCTAATTATACTTATTATATATTGATTTGTTATATGTATACATATGTATAAATATTTTATCCAATTACACTTATATTAATTTGTTATATGTATACAAAATATACGAATAAAAATTTTATCAAAAGACTTTATTTTTATATATCTACGAATTATGCGATCCATCGAATCCCAGTCACTTGACGGCTACTCCCTATACTTTATCTTCTTTCCCGCGAAGTACTTTTTCCACGAGATACACATCCGGATGAGTACAACTCGTGCTCGTAGAGCACGCTTCAGCGATAAATTTTCCGCGATAGTCGTTGAGTAGATAGGTTACAGGAATAGTACGCTGCACTTTATCGATCATAAACACCTCGGATTTGGTGTGTAACCCTTATCAAAAATCATCTTGTACTCACGCGTACCGAATCATCCACTTTGAATTTTGCAGGACTCGCGATTTTTTATCGTGCTGTACACCGTGTTCAAGAATCTTTTGGCGATCGTGAAAGTTACGTCGGCAGGTCATATATCGATGGTGTGTGATGCTTGCGCGTGTTGAAATCTAACGAGACACGGCAGCTCGATCCATTTGCCGTTGAGTGTAAACATCTTCCATATATCGTTTTTGAGTGTGCGATTGAACCGCTCGATCACTGACGTTTTCAACATTGAATATGTGGAATAGTGATTAATATCGTATTTTTTCAAGATTTTCTGCACATCGGCGTTGTAAAACTCCTTCCTTATATCCGTTTGCAAATTTTTTGGACATCTTTCACTTGCTCAAATTATCTCAGCGATAACATCAGCTGTCTCGCCCTTGCTTTTGAACGGTATGGCCACGCGTATTTATCCAATACATCAATGACGGTATGTAGTGACCTGTTGAAGCTCGAGTACGGCGCACATCTCAACGATCAGCCTGCAACAGATCGTCGTATCCCCGAACTATAATGCACTTTCGCTGAAAATTTCTTTTCGCCGAAGCGTTCAATTTTTTGATGAATCGACGTCTCTCGGAGTTAATTTTTCTTTTTTCATTGGATCTCTTTTTCATGATTCAATATGTAATACAGAATACAAAAAAAAGTATTATTTTTCGCTGATGTCACTCGACTGATCTGTTTCATCGATACACGATTTAATTTGTAACAAGACTGGCTTCGCGAAGTTCCTCAATGATCGATAGTATCTCGTAATCATAAGCGTTGTTATCCGCTCAGTGCGAAGCGTCGAGCAATCGTAGATGATTCATCAATTCGTTAGGATCATCCCAGTGTACCAAATTTATCGCGTTGTAGTGTCATTGCATTGATAATCCCTTTTTAGATTTCTTCTTCTGTTTCTTAAGTGTGATTGACATCAACGACACAATTACGTATTTGTACTTGTATTTCCTGTTGCTCAATAATCGGCCCTGTGAATGATTGTGTTTGTGCGCGTTCGTCGCCAGCAGTATGCTCTACTAGTGCATATCGTCTTTCGTGTAGAGGAAATCGTCGAAAATTTTCTTGAAAATCAACTTGTAAAGACAAGGTACCGGCGTATCATACGCCGTCGGTAATTATGTTGTCCACGTCTTCCACATCGAAATGTTTATTGCCAAACATCTGTCCATTCTTGTGTGTGGAAAAACGCCTTATATATCATCTATACCGTTCTCTTTACCTCACGATCTCCTCAGAACAGTCTCGATGTACTTTTTTGGCCCAACGAGCCCAAGCCGGCTCGCAACGCCTCTCGACTTTCCGACATTTGCAACCGATTTTGAATCTTTGTTACGGGCGAATCATCAGTCGTTTCTGCAACAATTCTGTCGTCATACTGGTACGATCATCGGATTGACGCGCGGTCGCAGAACGCATGAACATCTCGTTTGCTTCTCTTCTTTTTCCTCCTTCTTTCTTTCTCGCTTGGGGGCAAACGTCACATTATCGTTGCACGATTCTTTTTTTGTCGTGCGCCAATGCTGTTGATGAAAAGTCGTAACAGCTCGATTTAAAATATCTGTTCAACGCAATGTCCTCATCGATTCTACCAGTCGTCAAAGCGCGATGTTTCTTGATCAATTCGTTTCTCTTCTCGATCTCCTTCACAATTTTTTCATGCTCGCGCATATCTTTGGCGAATTATCGATAACGATTGACTACGTTGTAGTCAGTCATGAATTCGTTAAATCCCTTTCTGTATCTACCGTTTGCAAGCGCACTGTCCTTGTTTATCACTAGAAATCCATATTTTAGTAGCCAATAGTCGCGGCACAACGTGCAAAATTTGTCGTACAACATATCGATGTAATCGTTGTAAACGTGTTTCAAGTTCACCATCTTTTTTGAACAGGCTCAGCAGATTCGCGTTGTCGTATCAGATGTTTAGGTATCCTAAACGTACATTTGACAGAGATAGAAATAGTCGATATTTGCATAACGGCCCATCGAGAAATATTCTCTCACTACATCCTGCTTATCGCACGCCACGTCATCAAAAATAAAAATAAAATTTAGCCGCGTTTTCCTCAATAGAATGACGTCACTGTTATTGCAGAACGTAAAGTAGCCGATTTCATCGATAGATGTAAACAAATTTTCCAGATATCGATACTTTAGCTGTTACAGCGACTTTAAATAGACATACACTTTTTCGAAAAGTGCCATTCGAGCCTTGAGCAAGCCTATGAGAATGTTGGTTTTACCGCAATTCGACGGACCACAAATGATCACGCGTATGATATTCGGCAGCATTTCGCCGTATTTGCCCTTTTCCGCACCGCCTCCCATTATCCGCGATTTTGCGTCACAGTTCATGACGCGTATCGTCAGCGATTGCCGCACGAATCTCATATTCGCACTATAGACTACGCGCTCTCTAACACCTATTTAAAGGCGCGCGAATCGTGCAGTAGTAAAATGTATTTCGCGCTGTATCATCCTTCTAACATTCTTGAGGGCCGAGCAGTTGCAGTATACAAAAAGGTGATATTGTTACGCGTGTACGATGCCTATATCGATCACGTTTAGGACAAACTTCCAGAACACATAAAGACGGATCCAGAAGTTCGAGTCTATAGTCGTTGCGACTACAATCAGCCGTGGCAGCGGTCCTGCAGCAGTCCTAAGATAGAATTGTAGCGAATATCGGCGTCGCGGTCTGTTGAATCGAGCAATAAATCGCTTCCTTTCAAGGTACGTATTTCAGACTATCAATTTTATGGCCTGGGTATTCGGTTGACGAAATGAATTAATAGCCAAAGGTGACGCGGGCATCTGGTTCCGCCGAGATACAGTCCGAAATACGGACGCGAACTGTATCTCGATCCGTACAAACGTGAACAACGAAAAAAAAAACATCAAAGAGACGATAAAAATGCCTTCGGTCGCAATTACCAGTATGTAATTGATGAGCTCACAAGACGTATGCGTACCGTATTTTAAAAGTGTTTTCATGCGTTACTGACAAACAGCGCGCGCCGAAACGAAAGCAGTATCATGAATCTGGATGTTGCGATGGGGCCCAGTACTCACTGAGCAGCGTACGCGAAGAGGAATAACCGACGTATACTTTGACAGTTTTGACAATCTTCGACCGCCCAAGGAATTGGTGCGATATTTCGAGAACGATGTTACGATAGAGTGTACAATCATGCGCCTTATCGTACGATTAAAGCTTCTGCGACACATATGTGCCTGCGGTTTCTACAAACGATTGATGTACGTAAATTTAAAAAGCTCGACCAAATGCCGTGAAAACTCAGTATTGGTCGAATGCTTTTTCCAGCATGTTGCTGAACGCTTATGCTGAACGGAAAGAGCACCGTCTTCACGACGAACTACTTTTCCGCCATAGATTTGAGTAACGGCGATTACGAGCTCGGACTGGCGATTTTGGATACTTATCACACTATATGAATGTGAACAGATCGAATAACAAATTCTTCGCAAAAGAGGACGTGGAAATCACAATTTCCAAGAATTCGTACGAAGTGCGAGACATAAACAAATTTTTAACTGGTGCGATTTTACAGAAACGTCCGCGCCGCGACGTGCTTGAAACCGTTGCGTGATGACAACAATAACATCGATGACAACAATGGCGAAAGTGAAGACTATCCGATCCGCGCAAATTAGAACACGATGAAATACGAGAATAGATGTGCATACATATAAATTTTGACATAGCCAACAGGATTGGATCGTTGCTAAGATTCTCGTCGAAGCGTACTGCGACCGCGAAGATGGCACGAATCGGATGTGTTGATCAACATAATGAACATAAACGTTATCCGCGCGAGTGTAAAGATTTTTGAAAATTGAAGATTTTTTACTTTAGTACGAACTACGAATTACTATTCGATGAGAAGAAATTATCAATTTGCGTTCCAAAACTTTACTACTTGACTAACTTTACTTCATTAAAAATCTATATTTTATGTTACATGACGTAAATTTTAGTTAACGTTGATGTTTTGGAACGCATCCTTGCGCAATTGGCAATACTGGGATTACAAGTTCCTTCTGTAGTTGTACGAGTCTTATGTCCATCATGTCTATGTTCAAATTGATAAAATGACTAGACATGCTTGCCGAGCGAATGAGCATAATTGGTTCTTATCTGTAGATCCAATCGATCATGTTTAATTGTTCGGTGAGTGGACCTAGCCTTTTTGCCAATTTGAATTTGCTTTATGTCTATAAACTATGGACTACTCTATATTCTATGGCCCTGTGTGACTGCAGTCTGCAAGCAATGGAAAAGGAGCTTCTCATTCTGTTTCGTGCCAATCGCGCTGTTTGTTGAGACTGTACAAACAACACGAAACGAATGAATTTTCGTTCTGACTTGCTAATTTTCTCTCACAAAATAGAGTTACGTATATACCCAGTCAGAAATGATAATGGAATCTACATCGATATGTCGATTTCATTATCATTTCTGATTGGATATGTAACATATATTTCGATACGAGATACATATTAGGTATGGGAAAAAGTTCGTGGCGTTTTTTTAATGCCTAACGGGAAAAACCCCACCTAATATTATACATAGCTAATCTCTAACTGATTTGATCTGGTCAATGTGATATTATCCAGGTAGGTCAGATGTTAAATATCCGTAAACAATACGGTTTAAACATGTTAGATATATATTTAATTTTCAGTCTTTAAAGTCTGATTAATCAGTGCACAGAATTGTCACGGAAATAGTTATTTATTTTACGCATTGATAAGCTATTCCCTTGGTTACATTACATGAAATCACAATGAACGAGAAAGAGGAAAATGTTGAAAATAAAAATACTCCACCAAAAAAGCGACTGAAGAATAAAAAATATCGAGTTGTCCAAGTCTCTAGAAGAAAATTTTTAATCCTTGTGGCTATCCTGCTTTTAAAGATTGGCTTCAAGAAATCAAAGGTGAAAATAACAAGGCAAGATATTCAGCATGTCATTGCGACATCACTCTCTAGCGGAAAACATGACTAACAATGTTATATGAGCACTAAAAAACAGAAATCTGTTATGTGTTATAAAAGAGACTTCTTCGGTTAAAAAATTGTTTGACACCCATGCTGCAAATAGTTTCATGGCTTTTATTGAATCTAAAAAAATTAAGGAAACAGAAATCCATATTTCTTCAATTTTTATTCTATAATACATCCGCTTGTATTTCAGTTAATTGATCATATTTTGCCCGTTTTTAGGCAGCACAGGGATGTTTTGGATAAAATTATTTTAGTAGAAAAAAGTGCACCAACATAGTGAAAAACATTATTTTCACATAGAAACTAAAAAAGTGTTTCAATATTAAAAGTTACACTATTTTTTATTTTAGTAGATGAGCACATCAATTAAAAATAATAAATATATATGTGTCTGTTAATTAGGTACGTTTACCTTAATAATGGAAAAGTTTGCATTAAACTCTTAGAATTTATTTTACTCGATGCTAAGAATTGCACTGCAGCTTTATACAATTGCACAAATCAATAACTGATAAAGGATTATCAATGAAGTTAATTATTAATTTCGGCATGGACAATGCAAATGTCAGAGTAAAGTCAAACAATTCTTTATTGACGCGATTAAAACTCGTAAATCCTAAACTAATTTTAATGCATTGTAATTGTCATTCTGGACACATAGCTTCTGGAGAAGTAAATAAAGCTCTTCCAAAAGAAGTGGATTATTTATTGCATAGTTTAGTTACATATATTACAAATAGTTCAAAAAGGTCTGCGCTTTTAGAAAAATTTCAGCTATTTTGTGAAAGAAAAAAGTAAGTTATTAAAACCTACTACAATAAGATGGCTTTCACTTCAACATTGTGTAATAAGAGTTTTGGAACATTGGAACTCTGAATTTATTTTATTGACGCAGTACACATAGACAACTTAGGCTCCGCTAAAGATATATTAAAAAAGTTTAAGTGTCCTATAATAAAGGCATACTTGTACTTTCTAAAATACGTCTTAAATATTTTTAATGCGTTTAATGCTTCAGTCATCAAAAGTACTAAATTCTGTTTTACACGAAGAAGGTGAAATGATCAAAAATATGTGTCAAAACTTCATAAAACTAGATCTTCTTAAGTTACCTATCAAAGAGATTGATGAATTTAATCCACGTAATTATTTGTTAAATGATAAGATTTTTATAGGATATGAATGTCAAGAACAAATTAAATTATTTCAGGAAAAGTATCAGATTATAGAGTTTTACAATAATATCCTGCGTTTTTTATATAATAGCTACATCGGAATTAAAACGGAATTAAATCGGAAAAAAAACGACTTCCTTATAGTGATTCACTCTTTATCAGTTTGAATTTTTGAAGCCCTCAATTGCACTATCTATTGAGAATCAGCAAATAGTATCTTTTATGACAAATGTAATAAAAGTATTTTCAGAATTAATAAAGCCGAGTTTAATTGAAGAAGAGTGGAGATATTTAGCATTTTTTTTGGGGATCATGTTGAAGCTCTTTCTAAAATGCCATTAGATGAGATGTGACATACAATATCTCAGGTGCAAAATTATGAAGGTAAATTTATCTTCGAAAACGTCGCAATGTTAGCTAAACTAATTTTAAGTATTCCACATGCAAATGCTGATGCAGAACGAATGTTCTCATGAATGGTAGATTTTATAACTAAAAAAAAGCAAAATCTTCTCACTAATGATACAATAAATAGTATTATGATTACAAAATCTTCCTTCCATGATAACACGATTTGCTGCAAAGATTTTAAAGTTAGCGAGGAACATATAAACCTATATAACCATGAGAATACTCACGTGGCATAAAAATCTCGGAAAACTGTTTTAAAGAGAAATGCATAATATTATATAATATGTTTGTATTGTCTATATTATTTGTGATATCAGTAGAATTAAAGAATACATATACGTATTTATGTATGTATGTATGTACATATGTATCTCGATATTCATTGCTATGTTACAAATCTTCCTTCTAAGGACGAGTTTTTTTTTTTTTTTCAGTGACTCGATGGAACAACATTGGTGCATATGGCTGTCACGGCGGTTGCATGCGCGATTCGGAATGCTAAAACTATATTTTTGTGTCTGTTCGTAAAACTACTCTCATCGATACTCGTTCCGAAAACCAGATAATCACGTACAAATAATCTGATTGATTAACATACATTGCCGTGAGTGCAATTAATTGTTAAAAGTGATATTATTAGTGAGAATTACACTGTATTCGCCCAGTGGATTCGCTATCACGAGTGCACATAATTTTAAATAAATTTTCTTATTTCTTTCGAATCTTCTGATTGATAGATACGGGCGGACCAATCGCGGTTCGTCATGATTGATCGAGGGGCCAAGATCTAAAGGTCCCTTTAATCAGACATTGAGTAGCCCGTTATGCACTCAATATGGTGAATCCACAAGTGCATTATATAAACTATCCGTGTCCCCTAAAGTTAAATATTTTAAATGTTTCGGCGTTGAGGGGGCAGATAAAGGATGAATACAGCTACCCGCCGTATTTAGCCAAATATCTGAAAAAATGCCATCCAGGAGACATATTAAATTATAAACGCTCCATTTGTGATCTGCAGGGGACTAATAAATACCCCCTCAAAGATGTTAAGGCTCAATACAGGCAGAGCCATGTGCCTCCCGCAGTGGATCCAAGCACTCGCAGTAGCCTCAGTGAGTGCAGTAATGCGGGTCAATCAACAGCCAGCCGTGCGGCTAAAGAGATTGACGGAGACGGTTGGAGGTATGGATATGCGCCGTACCACGATAACGGAATGGCAACTCACATTTCCGTTCAGAGCCACCCTTTCTCCAGCACAAGCAGTCAATGGGGCAAGGACAGAAGGAAGGACGTCAATAATACTGACGAACAGGTCCCCTATGCCGTCTCTGCGGGCCCGTCTACTATGAAGAGCATGACAACGTCCACAACTGCCCGTAAGAGTCGCAAAGAAAAGCGCGTCTAAGACAACGACGACGATAACGATGATAACGACTGCCAGTAGATCCGATGAGGCCGTAATGAGGAAGCTGCCGATTGGTGAGTAAACCTGTGTTATCAGTAGAAGTAATAAAGCTGCTTGCTAAAAGAAACCCAGCGAGCAGGCGTGCAAAATGCAGCCAAACCGGCACGCGGTCCGTCTCATTCCCTCGCAGAGAACAGTACCGGAGGCGGGGGGGGGGGGTCTACAATCATCAAACGACGCAAAGGAGAAGTGCGGAGAGGAAGCATACAAGAAGTTGCAAATACTGATAATTCAATTTCAACAAGGCGGGCAACTAGCGTGCCGGTTGAGAAGAGTGAAAATACGGTAAGACGGGAGCACGTCTCTCCACTCTCTCCTCTTAAAGGAATAAATTATATTTTAACATCATCACCGGAGGGTGGCATGCCATATCAACCCGGCGACAAGGGGAGACTATGATTACGAAGAAACAAGGCAATCGGACCACCCGCAACGATGACATCCAGTGATCAGAGGAGGTAATCACAAGATCTACGAGGTCGACCAGTGCTCTCGAGAAAAGTGCAGTGGATGCACACCTCTGGATCGAATATCGTCCAGAGTGACGGGCAATTCGCAGAAGGGCCTTAACAGCAGGAGTCAATCAGAAAGGACGCTCCCCAGCCTGTCTTCGATCACCAGAGGCAGTCCATCGGGGAGCTCGGGCGAGATACTAATATCAATCTCGCCCGCGACGTCGCTACTGACAACTCACCACTTTCACGGTGATGGCGACCATCTGTAGAAGCCTCATAACATCCACGGGCTTCACAAGTAGGGAAGCAAATTGAAACGCAGAAGATTTAAATTTTAGTATACATTTATTAAATTATATAGGTGCCATTCTGTTCTACAACTTTTCTCCATCTTTCAGGCAACTTGAAAATTCCGTCCTTCCAGAATCTCTCAGGTTTTTCAGCGAAAAACTTTTCTAAGTGATTTTTTTTACTTTGACTAAAGAGTTGAAGCTTTTTCCATTAAGGGAATTTTGTAATGATCGAAATAAATGGAAATCAAAGGGCGCGAGGTCTGGTGAATATGATGGATGGGGTAGAACATCCCAACCGAGCTGCAACAACTTTTGTCGAGTTATCAAAGGCCGCACATTATCCTGATGGAACACGACGCCCTTCCGATTCGCTATTTCTGGACTTGTTGTTCAATTGCTGTCTTCAATTCATCAAATTGGGAACAATACTTCTCTAAATTTATCGTCTCGTTGTTTATTAAAAGCTCATAATACAGGATCCCTTTCCAATCCCATCAGACACAGAGCATGATCTTCTTGGATGAAGACCGGGGTGACTAAAGGTTCATTCCGCTTTCCCCAAGATTTTTTTCGCTCAACATTATTGTAAATGACCCATTTTTCATTACTACTTGCTTCAAAAATGGTGTCTCCTCGTTGCGTTTATAGAGTGAGTCGCAAATGGAAATGCGATCCATCAGATTTTTCTCCGTTAAATCGTGGAGAATCCATACATTAAAACTGTTTATGTAGCCAAGCTTCACAAAATGCTTATGAATAGTGGATTTTGACATATTCAACATTTCTAATTTACGTATCGTATAGCGTGGGTTATTCTCGATCTGTGTTTTAATCTGATCTTCATCTGTGGTGGAGGATTTACTCGGGCGGTTCTTGATCTTCAAGGTTGAAATCACCAGCTTTAAATCTAGCAAATCACTTCCACACAGTTCTTTCAGCTACAGCACCGTCGTCATAAACAGCGCATATCTTGTTTGCCGCTTGTGTGGCATTTTTGCCTTTCCGGTAAAAGAAAAGCAAAATGCCTAAAATACACTTTGTTTTTTTCCATATTCAAAGGCGTATAAAACTAACAAAAAATTAACGTATCGCAAACAAATTTTTTTCCAAGTATGCCTGAAGTATCGTCTTTTACGATATGTACACATGTCATTTGTTTTCAAGCGTTCTAATATATTCAGACCTGTCCTAACGCCATTTATCAAAAATCGGCACGAACTTTCCGGACAAAATATATTTGTCCAGTTCAAGTCTTTTTTAATTTGTACAAATAGGACATATATTACATGAAAATATTATATTATAACACGGACTTTTGCACTCCGAACAGTGTTTGCCATCTATGGCTGCATGCGATCTAATAACATGAATGTTGCTTATGAATGTTGTACATGTGTTCGATGTTAATCTCATACACGATATGCAAAAAACTGACAAATCACCTGTTGTATAAGAATATATCACGCACTTTCATCAGCACGTTCATTGCCATTACTTCAGCAGGATACGCTATTTTGCTTTTAGTGTTTTCATTTTGATCCTCACTCTGATCACTATTATAGCCACTATCCTCTGATAATGCGTCCTTATCATTGTGCATTATTGCCTCAAAATTTGCATCTTCGAATACTTCGTCGACGATATTTATTTTCTTCTGATATATTACGAACAACATGCATTATATTTTCCATCGGTATACTACTATACGACTTTAAAAAAGCTCGCTTCTAGACTGTATAATACGAGATCTAAATTTATACTGTAATCCTTCTCTTCAACCGGAGTAGGTATCATTTTTTCTAATTTTTTTTTGGAATGCTTCAAAATTATATCCTCATAAACTTAAGAAATTTTAAAATTCTAGAGTTTCACTTAAAGTGTTTTAATTCCTTTTGTCTTATATACGTATAAAACACAATTACTGATTTTTAATAGCAGCCGGCGCTCGAAATTAATATCAATCATTTCTATTGCGACTAATCTTTATGTACTTATCTTAAACATACTTCTACCCTCATAAATGAAAATACAATTCTATCGAGGTTATTAGAAACTTAAAAATAAGAGTTGAATCAAGTTCTAAGTGTGCTCAATCGATTGCAACTGCTTGAAATATATAATAAAAGTATTTTTATTTTTTTTTCTACGTACCCTACAAGCGGAAATATTGCGACGTAAAGTTCCAAACTGCCACTTTTTCAGATTAAGATATGTCGTCATAATCGACCGCATTCTATACATTCCTTTCGTGTCTTTCTGACATTCTTTACACAAGAAGCACTAGTTTCGTGTCCTTCTGATATTCTTTACACAAGGAGCGCTAGTGTTATATACGATCAACGAACGCTGCGATCTGAAAATATTTGGAGATACGATAGTGTCGCGGCGCTAAGTATGGCGTGAGTCTGTACTACGATAGTGTCTTGGTTGGTTTTTTAAAATAGGATCGGTAAAGAGTATAATAATAAAACACGCTAGTAATTGCTAAAAATTAAGAAATATAATTTAAAAAGAAATATAATTTAAAGCGATTTATTCGATCTTAATCTTCGTTTGTTTATAATTTAATATTTAACAAAAAGAAATTAAATAGAAATGAAATTATTCGTTGATATTTGGTAATTAAGCTAGGAAATAATAATGAAAAACCGATTTATATCTATTTATTTATTGTATAATTAATATTTAACAAAAAAAGATCGAATGGAAATGAACTTATACATTGGTATTTGTTAACTAAGCTAGGACATGACAATGACAAAGCAATTTATTCGATAATAATCTCCATATTTGTTTATAATTCAATATTTAATAAAAGGAGATTAGATGAAATTATACGTCGATTATTGTTAACCTAGCTATTTTATAAACAAATAGAAATAAATCACTTTTTCATTATCATTTCTTAGCTTAGTTAACAATTACCAGCGTGCAATTTCGTTTCCATCCGATCTCCTTTTGTTAAATATTGAGTTGTTAAGTTATAAACAAATGAAGATCGAAGTCAAATAAATCGTCATTATCTTTTAATTTAATTAACAGATATGTGTAATTATATTTCCGTTCGATCTCCTTTTGTTAAATAATAAATTATAAACAAATGGAGATCGAGATCGAATCACTTTGTCATTATGATTTACTAACTTAGTTAACAATATAGTATAATTTACTAATATAGTATAATTACTGCGTTGGTGATATCATTTTACTTCTTTCGTATTGGTTACTGGCACTGTGATTATTCATTTACCATAATTCTTTATTTAAGATTTAATTTAAGACATAAATTATGAAGGTTAGAAAGAGAAATTAATTATAAGATGCATTATAAAGTATGTCAGAAAAGAAGAGGACAAGAAAAGATTGAGGACCGGTTTTACCAATGCTGATGAAGCTTAATCGTAATTAATTGCCAATCGCAATGATCGATTCTACTAAACAGCAAAAGCGATTGGTCAGTCAACAGCTGATTAAGCTAACTGGCGTTGGTAAAACTGATTCTTAGGCGATATTAATAAAGGTTCCTTTTCATGGCACCGAGCTGACGCTCGATGCTCATTTTCAGCATTAAAATCAAATGACATTTGATATTCGTCAATTATTTCTATCCTTAATTTCTATCGTCCAATATTTATGATACTAGAGGCTAGTTTCACCAATGTCAGTTAGCTTAATCCGTCGTTGACTGACTAATCGCATTTGCTGTTTAGTAAAATCGATCAATTGCAGTTGATCACAATTAATCACAATTAAGCTTGATCGGCATTGATGAAACGGCCCTAGAAATCGGTCCGAAATCTCGGACAGAAAAGGAATTAACAAATCATTTGATCACGTGACCATTGTGTCTGGTCAATTTTTTCTTCATCCGAGGACCGATTTTTAGCATCGTAGACACAAGGCTATTGACAGAGACGGCAGAGATTTAGAGAGAAACCGTTCAATTGAGTACAGGTATTCAGTACAGTATAATTAGTATTCATAGATAGACAGATTTTATATTTAATCTTAAGTATAGCCCAGCAAACGAGAATGGATTGAAATGGATTCAGATTTTCTGAAATATTGATTCACAAATGTTAAAATGAATGCTTTTCAATCCTGAATGCATTTTTATTCATTTATAGGAATTACATGGAGCATATCTCTATGCCTTTCAATCTAAAAATAATATTAGCTTTTTCTGTGCATTGTGATTACTGTTCAAAATTTTGAATAGGAAATGCAGTTTTTCAATCCAATTGCATCCAATTGAATTTAATTGAATCCAATTGAATTCAATTAAATAAAAAAATATTATTTAAAATACGCATTCGGATAGAAAAAAATTTCAATCCATTTTAATCCATTCTCGTTTACTGAGAATCTTAAGATATCATGAACCAATTAGAAGGCCGCATTAGCGACTTAAGACATTACTTAAAATCGATTTTATATTAGTTGCAAGTTGATCGCAAATTTGTTGCGACAGCCAATCTGAAGCTTGGATTTTGAAATCAACGTTTCATATAACTGTAGCAACAAACTTGCGATCAGCTTGCAACTAATATAGAACTAATATAGAACCAGCCTAAGACGGTTAAAATAACAATTGACTGAATTGAATATCGGCCCATGAAAGAGGGGCAAAATTGTATCAAGTGAATCACAGCGTTCAATCAAGGGATCACATGATTAATTTTCTTCAATCTCTTCCATGCCTATGGAGCTTTGATGACCCAATCAGAGGAACACAGGAAACAGGTCATGTGAGGTCTTCTTATTCCAACTCAAGTAATGGCAACTTAAATTCTCGGTCAAAAATTATTACTCTTCGAAAAAAATTAATTTATTAAATGAAAAATTAAAACCTAGATGCTATAATCTTACTAATCAAGTTAAATTTCATCAAATTAAAAAGTAAGAGAATTAAATAACCACTACTTTTTTGTAAAAATATCAAATTTCTTTAAAACATACTTTTTATCTGCAGATCATTGAATGAACGTAACTTTAAAGATCAGAAATAACAATTTGATCTTTGTTAAGATAC
>Ga0157364_1003801_pt1 | contig 14801 bp, 8 predicted proteins | sample AttsexASBM2_FD_111476 | JGI IMG/M metagenome (GOLD analysis project Ga0157364, IMG submission 111476) | Fungus gardens microbial communities from leaf cutter ant in Ribeirão Preto, State of São Paulo, Brazil - Atta sexdens ASBM2 | ecosystem: Host-associated > Fungi > Mycelium > Unclassified ... | reverse complement strand
TTGTTGAATTATATAATTCTAGTTGAAATATATAATCAGAATTCTGATTATATGATCAAAATCTTTCAATCGTTCAGTTTCAACCAGAAATTTTTCTCAAATTTAAATATAATCACAAATACTTTTTTCTCAGTGTACACAAACATGAAGATGTTCTTCACGAATAGTGGAAAATACGACTGACACTGAGAAGCACACAGGACATCGGTAACGATATCGGACAATAAGAAGATTTTTCTAATGAATGGTTATCGCGATGAGGAGGCGAGACTGAACTGAGAGCGACGTATAGAATAGTATCGCGGTGCACTTCTCGTAAACACATCGGCACGGTGTCCAACATCGGCGTTTAATATTCTCGAGTTGCAGTTAGCATCCGGTTAAAGCAACGACGAGACCGCACCCATCGGACCGGACGATACTTTTTTCCGTTAGCGAAAAGGGAGAGGGAGAACTCGGTGAGACCGTTTCCTTTTTGCTTTACCTCAATTCGGGGACCTAACGTTTGAGACCTTGGATCGAACCACCGCCGTTCGTTGTCGACCTATATCGCTTTTATGTTGCCTCTTGAAATACGAACACCGCCAAATCTTAGACGTCTCGCCATTCTCCTCGATCGCTCCAATCTTCTCTCTCTCTCTCTCTCTCTCTCTCTCGGCAAAATTCCGGGTCCTGGGTCTCGTTACCTGTCTGCCATGCGATTCCGGAAAACCGACGTGCGGAAAGAGTATTGATCCTCTATTGATCCTCTATAGACTATCTTCTATTGATATAAATATATAAATGGCATTTTCGTTTGGAAAACTCTTAAAATAGAGATAATAGATAGAGATACAAGAGATAAATTTGGAACAGAAATGAATGAACGAAAATCGGTTGACGTTGATAAGAAATTTCGACCTGTCACGTTAACTAAGAATTTTATTTTTAAGCTCGAAGAAACTGACAGATTAACTAAAAGAATTTTTTCTAGAAAAAAAGCGTTCTTTGAAGCCTGATGGTTCTTGAAAATAAAAACGTTTGTTTCGCAGAAATGATCTATTTCGTTGATGAGCTGACCTATATTCAAGAGTTAACCTTGACACTGATCTAAAATAAAAGGAAAAGAGGAACGGGCCTCTCTAGTCAGGTGAGAACGACGTATTCGCATAAACAACTTGTCGCTCTGCTAAAAATTAAGAGATCCGACCTCGTATTCCGACCGTGAAAAAGGAACATGTCGAGGCGAATTGGAGGTGAGAGAATCGTCATTTCTGAAACGTCGTCGAAAGGATGCGGTTTTATTTGATAGCATGGGAACTCCGGTTCACGGACTGATCACGTTGCGCAAGGCTTCCTCGTCGAAAGCGGTCGCGGTTCGCAAGCGTGAAAGACGGCCAGAGAAGCAGACGCCGTTCTCGACGCGTCCGCCGTTTTCGCCGAAAGAGTTTCGTTAGGCCGGCAATATATATGGTTTATATTTGTATGACTTTCAGCGTGCGCCGCTCTTGACGTGTTTGCGCAAAATAAAGAATTTGGACGGTCCGTCTCGCTCGCGTGTACGAGAGAGTCGTTCCGTCCCGTCTCGTGTTGGCGTGGCTACTAAAAATATATCGTAGACGAAACGACTGGCGAGTGCACACACGTCTTCTGCTGTATTGCATTTATAGATCGGGACATTTATCGGAAAAAAATCCCGGCTTTATAAAGAGAGCGGTAATTGTCATGAAAATTGCGGAATCGATCGAGTCTCAAGAGATTTTCAATGATTTCGATTCTCGCGAAATTGAAGCGCAAATTGACGTTACGGATCTTGCTGTCGAATTGAATAACGTATCTCACTATTTTATTTATGAGACATAGAACATCTGTGAGCGCTGCCTCTCGATGAAACTTGATAAATTAGAATGAGATTAACTCTTCTGATGGTGAGTCTATTAGATCATTCAATTATAAATTTCTTTGTCAAAAATGTCAATTTTCTTTACGTTATATCTGTATTATTTTTATTAAAAATATATTTATATATTCATTATTTCTTATACGAGTTATATCATTTTGATTCCTTAAAATTAATTAGTGCCTTTTAATTATAGAAAGAAAAATTGAAATACTTACAAGCAAATGTTATTTGTGACTTTTCTTCGATATTTATTGGTTATAAAAAATTTGACCGTTATGGTGGAATTTATATTTCTGTAAAGTACATTTCATTTTTGTTATATTAATCGTAAAAAAAATAAATATTATATTTCAAATAAATTTTTAAGTATTTTTCTTGTAATGTAACATAAATTAAATAAGTCTTGCAGATTCAGCTCTGAAGGATTAATGCAATCCATACTTCTATTAGTAATTTTTTTGTAAATTTTTCTGTAAAAGTCTCTATAATATCTCTTCGAAAAAATATTTACTCCACTCCTATTGAATTTAGACATATTTTTCCTCTGAGCAATTCACAAACATTAGAATGGAGTGTAATCCTTTTTGTGAAACGAAATTACAACAGTCCAGCTGGCTGAACATAAGGCAAATATTGTCATTCTATTGAAATAAAATACGCGTATGCAATCAAATAATTCAACGTACCATTATTGTATTGTGATTTGAATAGTCTCGATGAAATGGTTTGAGAATTGCTGTTTCCTCGTAAAATAATTAGATACTGGAAAAAAAAATGTCTCCGGATGGGGCCACGCAAAACGCTTGGTCGGGCTAATGTGGCTCCAAAGAATTTCTATGAGAATAGAAAATGTGATTCGAGTGCTATTATGCAACTCCCCTAGGCATGGCACGGCGCGTCGAACATTATGTTCAAGGAAACAAGAGTACCTGGGGCTGGTGGCACTAAACCTGTTTACGCGTAAAGTCTACCACACTACTATTTTTTTTCCTTTACAACGTCGTATCCGTGCACTTTAATACGTGACGCGAAGCAGGAAGAAATCATTTTTACGGTCCCACGATCACTCAGCTGCGCGCTACGTAAAATAAACAATATGCTCGTAAATAGCGATAAGAAATCCGTGCAATGATCAATGAGCGGATACTTTCATTTAATAAATATCTCGACACCGCTAGTCGAATTATCTTCTTTAAAAAGAGAAGACGTATAATTCCTCCCGTTAAAAAAAAATTGTATATTACTTTGCATTTAAACGACAGTTTTATCTTGCGATCTTGAGAACTGTGAAATATCAAACTTGACTACCTTGCGCCAAGAGTCTTACTTGAAAAATTTTACGTTTAATATATTTATTTGTATTTGTCCCACAGAAATCAGTTCTTGGGACAATAAAAATATAGAAGTTCGAAAAAAATTGATTAAAATAAAAACGTGTTGTTGAAGACGTTATTCGGAGGTCGTCTTAAACTCTGCGGAGGTTAAATTAACGGTTTACGATTCAAATTTCTCCTCCGCGGCATATACACACGCCTTCTCACAAGATATATTATCTGGCATACGTAAGGACGCATTCAAAAGCCCGTCATATGAGAAAGTGCACGCCGCGCTGATCGTAATCTCTTAATTTCGCATGTTTTTACGCCCCCGCAGGCACGGCGTCCGAGTATCCAAACCGGTATAACGCGATATTCGCGGTCGCGCCGAGTTGCACCAGGATTAAACTAATCGCGGGGAGAGCAAGGACATCGACTATCAGATAACTCGCTTTCATCTGTGTGCCTATAACCCTCCTGAGAATGCCTGCCTTATCTTATCTAACGTTTGAGCTTTATAAACTAAACTAAAGAGGGTCTGGATTTTATTTTTTATTCGTGGCTCCCGACTCATTGCTGTTTATACAAACACCCGAACTTGAATCTTCATTTCAATTCGAGAATAGTTCTCGATTAGATTCAATCTCGGTGATTTAATAACTTCATTCTTATTTACATTTTTTACGCAGTAAGACTGCAATACAATCCCATTTAACATAATTATATAATATAATTATATTAAATATTATATTGCAATCATATTATATACAAAATGCGAATAAAAATTGAGTTGTATTTAATTAAGCTGTAATTATTTAATATAATTATATAATTAGATATATCAAATAATTATATCCATCATCCGCTACCAATCTCTCTCCTGTAAAATGATGGCCGTAATTCTTCCGTTAAAACCTCGAGGATCAATGAGAAAAAAAGAAATGACGGCGCAGCGCGTGACAGGGCGAGAAGCTACGACCGTGTTTGACACTGACAGTGGCTGATTAGCGATCGAGTTTAAGGATATAGGCAAGCAAGCGACGCAACTCGTACATATGCGTGCGCGCAGCTCGACGTAGCGCGGCGGAGTGAGTGCGAACGCTGGTCGTGATGCAGTGGACGAAGAGGGACAGGCGGGGGAGGGATTGCCGGATGCGGATTGGTCGACGCGATGTAACTGCGACCCGAGAGTAGGGATACTCACAGCTGAGCGCTGGAGGTATAGCACGAGTAGCCGATCATACAGTCAGTAGCTCATGAGCGCTCGTGAAACGAGCATTGAAACGTTTCTCTTCGGAGCGGGCGAGGATGTCAGTTCGTGATCGACGAGCGACTGTGAGAGGATCATAAAACGTCTTAAGAGTCTTGGAACGCGCGTGCACGTTGTCAATATCCCGAATATCGAGAGGACGAGAGGAGAGAAAGGAGGAGAGTCCACTCAGACGACGGAAGGATAGCGGTTAAACGCGCGCCTTTATCGGCTGCTCTCTCGGCGAGCACGTGGATATACAAAATAAATACGTGCGACACCGTAGGAATCGTTGCGTCTCGCGCACAGATCAACTGCAAGTAGCAGAAGGTGGAGGAGGTGTGCCAATCGAGGGATAACCCGACGCGTTGGATCCGCGCCACGGTCCATCATCCACAGTCGAGTCGCGTTCACGAAAGAGGAAATTACGTGTTTACGTTCTTTCGTAATTTTTCGCCTCGCCGATTAACGATCGATAAACGCGGCAGACGCTAAATTCTTTGAACACGCATGTCTTGAATTCCTCCTTGCGAAGCATTCTTTTTTTTGGATTGTGTTTGGAAAACGTTTCGCACGACGAGATCGTTGGATTTGTCTCCACGCGAAGGTGCGTCGAATTTGAGTGAGAGAACCCGATAGAGGGTAGATCGTTCGCGACGAGTGATCGATTGCGAGAGTGAACGACGAGAAAATAATCCTCGAGTCACACTTCGCTGTCGAAGCGCGCGGAATTGTGATGCGAGTCGCCGACTTGACGTCGTTGTTCAATTGAAGTGAAGTGGAGTTTTTTCGTGAAGTTATTTCGGAAGCAGCCCGAAAATGCTGCCAACGCAGCAAGAGAGCCCCTCGAGTTCGTCGGAGGTGTCCATCAAGTTCGGATCGTATCTCGTGAATGAGAATTCTCCCACGCCGTATTCGGATGCCACGAGGGTAAGTAATTAGAATCGGCATTTCTATAGCACGAGGAAAGCACTTGAGGGATATTTTTTTTCATAAAATTCTCATCGCCGGAGATCCGGAAAAATTTCAAGCGGAAATTTTTCTCGCGACGATTTTACTCTTATGAGCGGCCGTTACTTAGGGTTTTCCTAAATTTACTTTTTGAGATATTTGAATAATTATTTTTTGATCCATAAATATCTCATAAAGTGAGCAAAAATTAAGAAGTTCAATGAAAAGAAACTTATTTAAAATTTGCATCTAAAGTACTTAACTTGGAAATTTGAGGGAGCATGCTAGAAAAGTGTACTCTTACGGAATCTGAAACTTGAAAATTTGAGGGAATATACTAAAAAAGTTAGTCCTCATATAATTTTAATTTATTTGGAAATTTGAGAGCACATTAGAAAGTCGAAGTTCTCAGGGAATCTTAAAACTTGCTAGTATGTCAACTTACTTAACTATTAAACTTGCTAAAAAAAAATCAATTTTTGGAGAATTTTAATTTTTCTGTAAATAGACAATTAGAGGGAGCATGCTACAAAAAGTCAGCTTTCGGAAAATCTTTTTTGACTAATGTCTCTTTGAGAAAAAAAATATTTTGTCAAGGATTAATTCTATCATTTTTGACATTTATTTTTACTTTTTACAAAATCCTTTATTTTTACAAAATTTTTACAATATTAGTTCTCGAGGGCCTTAACGGTATTTTTGTAATTATTATATCTGAGTCCCGGTTTTTCATTATCTGGTTAACTTGTGGTTAGACTTGTTCACTTAATCTGATGATATAAAAATTGTGTTTTTCTAACTATGATTAATCACTAGACTGTTAATTTTGTAGTGATAACTTTAAAAGTAACCATCAATTTAGTGATTAATCACACTCTGAAAAAAATATCAAATTTTAAAAAGTATTTGTTCAAATAGTTCTAAGTAAATGTTTACTAGAAGTAAATGTTTAGTTAGTATTATTTAAAGAAATGTATACTAAGATTTAGTAACGTTCTTCGTAGTGTTATTTAATGTAACTAGAAAAATATAATTTTTATATCAGTCACAAAATCGGGCCTTCAGCTGTCACAGAGACTCGCGCGAAAAGCGAACAAATTTTCATTGAGAGAGATATCTTATTGTTAGCATATACCGTAAAACACATCGTCGATATTCGGCAAAATATTCACGATACATGACACGTTGTAAGATCTGACATCACACTAGTTACATCTCACATCATTCTCAAACGCCGAAACAAAAATCGCTTCGCATTAGACAGAAAATCGTTCTGTATTCGAATACGACGTAGTATACTATAGTTACGAACGTCGTTTTGCACTGCAAACTGATCGTTAAAATGATCTTCAGAAGGTAGACAGTGCGTCTGGCTTGGATTTAATAGAATTTTATTTGGCGAAATAAGAATTCAGGTTGAATTTCGGTCGTACTTACCTGCGATTTCCTTTCTTTCCCGAAGGAACCTTTTAATAATATGCGATAATCAAAGAGAAGAAAGACTGCATACATTCGACGAGATATACCAGTCCCAATGGACTCCACGTGACGAGGGTCAAGCTGTTTATTTTGAAAGCGGCGCAGGTAAAAATTTTCGAAAGCGCTGTTTAGTCTCGTCACAGATTTGCTGCCAAATATTGCTGCATGGCTGCATTTCGATGCATTGGATCCTCCTTAAGCCGGATTAATGTCCCAAGAACGAGCTTTCCCCGCGGAATCAAGTTCAACTGGCGAAAATAGCGCAAAACGATGCTCGCGATATCGTTAACAACTTCGAAAGAACGTGCGCGCGCGCCGCTCAAAGTGGACTGTAAACTACATTTTTATCGGTGCACGTGGCGAAGTATATAAATCTCTAGTATTAACGAAATTTATTGCTTCACGGCGTATTCTCATTCGTATTCATCGATACGACTTTCATGAATTTACGACGCACGATCGCGTTAGTTACACGGTTAGAAGTTGGAGTGCGACAATTTTTCGAAACACTGTACGCATGAAATTGTATAGCAAGCGAGTTTCACTCGTTTTTTTCGTCTAATTGAAAGTGTCCTTTCGTAATGTCTATTAGATATTCATTAAGCTGTTCTATTAGCAACGAAAGTTCACTTGTGTCAAGATTAATTTCTATTCTTCGTATGATAATTATTTATGTGACGTAATAAAACGCTCAATCAACGAAATAATTTGTCTGATTTTGATGTCTGTAATCTGTATCGGAAAGATGATAGAAATGCCTGATTGTGCAGAGAAATGAGGTAGATAGATGTTATTTTAAAGTGGAACAACCGTAAAGGCAAAGCCGATCAGCTCAATATACCTAATGACTCGATGTAATATTCGATTCGTCGAAAAAATCTCTTTGACGGAATGCGATAGTACATTAAGATAACTTGTTGAACGAAACGTAAAATATTATCGACCGATGTTTGTTTGCGAGACCCGTCCTCCTCGAGATGTCATGAACAGTGTTATTTTTCCGTGCTTATGTATCGATTGTCTTTTCGCGGCAGTGTCTTTGACCGAAAGAAATCGGTCGTTTTCTAAATATAGAAGTGTATTTATGCTCCTATCCTTTTGCTATTGAAAGAGGAGGAGACATTCGATATACAATATTAATCTTCACTATATGAAATTTTTCATCTTTCGCCAGCAATATCTCTTTAAGAATGCATTTTTACTATCATAGAAGTCGAATTGTATTTTACTTTTTTTTTTTAACAAATTTAAATTTATCTATAAAAATTCACAATCAAAATATTGGCTATACTTTTAAAGTCAAATTCGATCGAGAATTAAGAATATCTGAAATTCGTAATCGTGTAAATGTTGTCATGCATACTTACGAAAGCTTCAACAATAAATTTTTACTACCATAAAAACTCAAATTATTATATATTTTACTTTTTTTTTTTTAACAAATTTGAATTTATCTATAAAAATTCACAATAAAATATCGGCTGTGTCTTTAAAATCAAATTCGGTCAGAACTTAAAATATTAGGAATTCGCAGTAATGATATAAATGTTGTCAGACATTAAAAATTGAATACAAGAGATGAACACGACGTAAATCAGAAAGTGGACTTTTAATCTCTTTTTGTTGAGAAATACTGATCGGATTAACTTAATCCTTTTCGAAGGGGAAGTTTTTCCTCGAAAGGTCTCGGAGTCTCGGGCGAGATGGATCGAAAAAACATGAAAGAAAAATCCTCAAGGCACAATTTAGAGTATGCCTGCTACGAACCCATGCAGGCGGCGATGAAACACCATCCTCGCTTTTAAACCCATGCGTTTCCGGCGTGCGTGTACTTATGCGTCGCCGCCTTTCCTCGTGGGCGACGAAACGAACAGGGTGCCATATGGCTCGCGTGAAAATTCATAGATATTTCCAGATCTCAAGTTCTGCTTTCCGAGCCTCGATACACGGACCGGATATTCCTCCCTCGTACGCGTAATTTACTTGGAGTTCTGGCCGATACACCGATATTTTTCTGAATAGGTCCTCCGGTCTCAAATCTCCTTTCGAGACCGGTCAATTATCCTTCGGGACTTTAATGACTCAGGTCTCTAATTCTAGAGTTCGGTCCGACCAGGTAGTCCTTCGCGCGGTTATGTATTTTGTATCGCTCCGGGGAAATAACATTCCCCGGTACGCGCGGGCATGGTACGAGTATCGGTTCGCGGCGCGGAATAATCGATCGATCGCGTCATCGTCGTGATTTTTGATTTCGCACGCACGACTCCAGCCACTGCGCTCGTTCTGTTCGAGAGCCTGTAATTCGACGGTTGCACCATGATCGTCCATTTCGACCGATCGATCGTACTCTGTAAGCATGAATACGATCATGTGTTCCACACAATATCCGCAGCTTCGCGGATCGTTGGAGGTCCTATTACTTAACTCCTGCATGCCGAGAAATGCGGATTTAAATCGTATCTCTCTTCCCCGTATAATTACGATGCGTTACGCATTTTGAAGTTAATATTGCTGAAATGTTTTACCGTGAAAGATCAATCTCGTTACTTAACATCCGCTTAACATAAATGGAGAGATCATATTATTTACTTGGGAGATTAATATTGAGCTTAGTAATATAGAAAAAGATGTGAGAATGATTCAAGATAATCACTGTTTTATCTACATCCGAAACAAATATATCTTTCCTTTTTCTATCTGATTCGTCCGTGTTGCATCGTAATTGCGTTAGCTATCTTAATCTCCCTTGACATGCTGTAACGTCGCACTGAGTGTTATCAAATCTTCGTTACATCCGCCTTGCGATATTTGCGTGAAATCGCAACAAGTGCGTCATGATATTTGTCTGGAATGCGCGATGACAAGAGGGAATGAGAAAGAGAATATCGTACGCAGAATATTTAAGATGTGTCTTGAAATGTTGATGTTTTATTAATCGTATAATTTGTCTGCCATTAATCTTTTGCTAAAATTAAAATAGAGATCCTGAGAGGATGAGATATTCTTCGCAATAAATTCTTTACAGTGTTTTAAGATGCTAGTAGCATCATTATTAAATCGACTATCACACAATTTAATTGTGTATTATTATTTTATAAAAAATAATAAAAATTAAACTCTGGAGATTTGACCAACAAGTATCTATTTAATAAGAGCAAGTGAGAGTAAAATTCAACACGATAATTCATGCGTTAAAAATTATATTATATTTATTCTTCCTTACATTAATTAATACGAGCGGTCTTGTTAGTTAATATAAAAAGAAATAAATATAACATACAATAATTTTTAGCGCACGAATTATTGTGCAGAATTTTGTACTCTCACTCGCCCTTTATTATTATTTCAATTACAGTTGTGATTGTTTCAAGTCCGACACGCGGTTTATAAAATAAAAGATGTGTTTAGAATTTATGTATAAAAATATTATTATTAATATTACTCAAGATTTAACGTCGACCGTATTGATTCTCCTTAATTTCATTTATCACTAACCTGATTTATTTAATTTATTTTAATCGGATTTATCATTAATTTATCACTTATTTGATTTATTTATATAGCGTTTTGAATTATCTAATATTATTGTTTAAAATTAAGACTAATAAAAACACTTGATACCTCGTATTATACATAACATTTATTAAGGACGGTATTATAGTTCGTACGTAATTTCAACCATTTGAAGCAATAAGACTTTAAGATGCTAACACGGCTCTCTGATTGGTTTATGACATTTTAAGCATTAACTTAATCTCGAAACTTGAGCAACGTCTATAGATTTCTCCCTACGTATCTGAAGTGAAACTAATTTTCGTTCATAAGAGTCTCTCAGTTGCAATATCGTTCGATTTCGAATTTTATTCCCTTAATACGGCGAATGGCGATCACGTCCGACGGACCGATATTGCCGTACGCATTTTTCGACGTTTTGATTTACGTCGCTTCGGAAATAAATCGCACGTGTGTGTTAGGGCGCGGCGCATGGGAAGGACGAAAAAAGGACTCGGCGGGGAACGTGGGATCCGTAATTTTCGTCTCGATTCCAATTTCTTTTTCTCGCGGGCTTAATCTCGTCCGGTAAATTGGCCCTCTGAACTTCTCTTTGACTGCTCTCGGCCTCTCTGGCCTCCTCCGTCTCTCCCTCCCGTCACTCCTCCTCTCGTCCGTCCACCTCCTTCTTTCCTGATAGGTACAATCCCATCAAATTATCCCGATTACCTGTAGCCTTGACGGTATACGCGAGCCTTTCTAATAGAGACAAGCGCACACCGACGTTAACGACGATTTCGAAGTCGAACGTGTGCTGCCGGCATTCGCGTGACGTGAGTTTCGTTAGATTTATGCCGCGCATTTACCGTTAAATACGTGGCCTGCCTCTTGTCTTTTGCTATCGACATTGAACGTAATTCTCGCGACGCAGACAAGTCAGATTTCGAGTTATCCGTTAAAAAATAATTGATTTTCTGTATTGACGACATTGCATTTTGACAAGAAAAGTATTTATATGAAAAACTCCGAAGAATACAAATCATAAAAAATAAATGCCAATCAGCTCCGATAAGTGTGTCATATGTGCGTATTTACGTTTTTTATTAGAATTATTTTTGATATTTCCTTCGTATGCATAAGTCTTTTTTTACCAGGCGAAATTTTATTCTCAAATTTCTTGGCATAAATTTCTAATTTTTATTAAATAAAGATTTAAAAAAAAAATTGAGTTAAATAACAATTTGGCAACATAGCAGATATGTTGAAAAATAGTCCTGAATTTTTTTCTAGATTTTTTGAAAACTTGAAAATAATTTAAATAAAAAAATTTGAACTGGAAAAAAGATCTAGAATGCCTAATAAAAATATGTGTCTACGAATGATTAATAAAATGCACACATAAACGTCTAGTGTCAGCTCTTATTGATTATATCATATATTTGCTTCTTTGTAATTGGACTTTGCTACTTGTGCATTTATTTTCTTTATATCCGTATCTACTGGCTCATCTAAAAAGATATTGCAACCTGTAAGCGATTGAAAATAATCACGGTAAATGCGCGGTGACGAGATAACGCGTTTCTTCGGATACCATCCGTTCCCATTGCGACGACATGAACAGGCATAGCGCGGAATTTTAATCGAGAGACCAGACTTCCATCGATCTCGCGGTTACGGAGAGAAGGGTTCTGCTATCGGGAGTAAAAAGCAATGAGCGGATACGCGGATCGGCTCGCTTTCATGGAAAGCTCGTGTGATAACGCGACGGCGCGGGGGATAAGTCGGATGTTCTGGGAAGCGCATCCGGTGCGGTGGCGCGAACGCGGTTGGAAAAAAGGTCTCGCGTTTTCATCGTGGGACGAGTACAATTACCAGTAACGCCGGATGGTAGATCGACTGTCGGTGGTCGGCCCCCTACTACGTATTCACGTATTGGTGCGTAAGCAAAACGCAAATCATTGCCACTTTCCCCGCACGCGTACGCGTGAACGTGACATTTCGCGCTTGCATGATTATTCTATTTACGAAAATGATTATTGAGAACGGCGCGCCTTGTCACGTTTAGCGTCAATCGTGTCTCTGATCCTCGCGTCACGTCGGAATATCGAACGCAATTTTCCTGCTGTGCAATTAAAGCCAACTGTATATTTTATGGTTCTAAACAAATGAACGTAGAAAGTATGAGATTTGAGTGGTAATTAAATATATTGTTTGACTTGATATTGTATGATTGGAATGTTAGACGAAACATGTGTTTCTTTATATTTTCTTGTAAAAATTTAATACTGGAAAGTAATGATTAATTATATTTTGAGTATTGAAGTAGATTGTTAATAACAGTGCTATAATACTCAAAAGGTAATTAATCACTACTTTTTTGTATCATTAAATGAGAAGTATTAATTTGAAGGTACTAAGTTAAATTTCTATAGAGACGGTATTAGTAGTAATAGTAGCAGTAGTAATAATAGTAGTAAAATTAGTGGATGGGATTAAAACAGTCTTCAATGTATAATCTAGATTTATAAAGTTTCTCTGTTACTCCGCGCTATTTTCGAGATTAAATAATAGTCAGTCCTAACTCTGTTCAACGGCAGTATTATTTCGCGCACAAAATATTTTCTCAGTAATGCAAAATTTTAGCATGTTGCACGCAAAATATGTGCATGGAAATATTACTTAAAACAATTTATGAAATTATTAAATTTTTTTAATTTTTTTTTATTTTTATAGGGAAATAATATAGAAAAATAAAGATCAACAGTCATCACAATACTGGAACTAGAAGCGAAATCGAATTACAAGATTTTCTTTAGCATCCTCTTTAGGATTATATGTTTTTGTTTTTGTAAAATTGAAATCTCTATTTAAGCTTCTACAAAATGTCTAAGATGTAATGGGGTCTACTCTGTATATTTATTATTATTATTATTATTTATTCTTATGTACATTATGTATCATATATACGAGTGAAAGCATAAGGCATTGATAATCATACGAATATAGTTAATTCATAATAGAACTATATTTTTTATATATAACAGATCTCAATAAATATCATTAATAGGTCGATATGTTAAATGCAATTATACGATTATTTCCAAGTAGATATGGTAAAACACATTATAAATTCCAGTATGATTGCATAGCTCTATTAAGTTCCTCAAATAATTACTGATAAATTAAAATATGTTTATGCCTGCAAAAGTATCTTTTTAAATGAATAAAATATTATGTACGTAAATATATATGTAAGTCTATTGCAGTTATACTAGTAATTGTACCTGTACATAATGGAATTAATACTGTATACGTACAAGTAATACGGTACAACTACGCTATTGTTATAAAATATAATTTATATAAATTAGAAAAAATTGAGAATCTCAATCTAAGATATCTCTGATATCTTAGATATGTTACCATTAAGAATGTTGAGTTATCTATAATCGTATAGTTGCATTGCAATATTAATAACAGTATGGTAGTGGCTATATAATATGAATTAATCATATTTATGGCTAATATTTTTATTAATCTTTTCTCTGTGTAAACATATAGTTTATTGCATATGTAATCCATTTTTCGCCTTTTACATGGGCATTGTAGTAGCAGTTTTGCTGATACCTCTTCAACCTTGCGTATTTGTATGCGTTTTCTTACTTTAATGCTTTTTTTTTCCACTCCCATTTGTAATGTAGACTAATACGCAATGAATAAAATAAAATAAAAAATAAATAAGAATAAATACGTATAAAGGGTCCCGTAAAGACCATATAACAAGGAAAGATTCTCGAAATCATTTTAAAAAGAAAATCCTAATATCAAAAATATCGAAAAAAATATTTTTTAACATGAAAAATATCAGTAATTTTATCTTTGCATATGTAATCTTATGTTAACAAGAGATAATTAGCTTTTGCTTTTAGCACTTTGCGTTGTAGCACACCTGAACGTGCAAATTTTAGACGGTATAATTCGCAAATTTTTAATGTATAATTAAAAAACTTATTACAACTTCGATATTTTGATATAAAGATTTTCGTCCTAGAATGATTAAAAGAAATTTATCTTTAAGCGTTATTATGAACTTTACGGAACACTTTGTATATGCGGTATTTTTGTTTTTTATATATTTATAATATTTTTATTTGATTCAATGTTAAAGAAACAAAAGTTTATATTTTACAAATTAAAATAAAATTTATATTTTATAATTAGAGAAAACTAAAGATTTTTTTCAAAATTCCTTTTCAAAAAAGTTCCAGGCATATCCAAAAGGTCTACAAAGGAAAAGGTCTACAAAGGTAAAAAAATTATCATGCATGTCAAAATTAATTACGTTAATCGTCGGATTATCTACTGAGGCATTATTAGCCGCGACGGTGAAACCATCGACGATGCCGTAATGCCGTGCTAACCGGTGTAACGG
>Ga0157364_1003800_pt1 | contig 14802 bp, 9 predicted proteins | sample AttsexASBM2_FD_111476 | JGI IMG/M metagenome (GOLD analysis project Ga0157364, IMG submission 111476) | Fungus gardens microbial communities from leaf cutter ant in Ribeirão Preto, State of São Paulo, Brazil - Atta sexdens ASBM2 | ecosystem: Host-associated > Fungi > Mycelium > Unclassified ... | reverse complement strand
CAGTTTTCAATCATTTCTATAATACGTTTATTATATTGTTGAAAAAGAGAAATTAATTCGATTTTTATAAGATGTATATTGCACTTACTTTATTTTTCAAACAATTTTTAATTGTTTTTACAGTATCCTACGAAATAAAAGAAATCAGATAATTGATTGGTTACTATTTTAAGATACACACACATCTCGCGTATAATTGAGAATTCATAAGTTGCAGCACACGTATCAAAGCAATTTCCAATCATTTCCATTTCCTATAAGGAAATCTATATCGTTCCTTTTTTAAATCACGAGTTATCATCCATCCTATTTATCTTACTCCAGCAAAAGATAACCGGTTAGATGCGAACTCAACCACCTGTCCGTTCAGCTATCCTTATTTTTCTTCTGGCGGAACAGCAGTGGGCAGAATTGCTTTGAACGAAGACTTTAAGTGGTCGAATCGTGTCTTCGAAGTGCCCGGGATAAAATCGATCCGAGCAGAGACCAGTAGCATTCTCGACCTCTGCGTGTCTCAGTCGACGTCATCCCGGAACTTTCCACGAAACCGGAAGAACTTCTTTCGATGACAAAAAATAACGCGGGGAGGAAGCGAGGCAGATGAGAGATACTTTTCTGAGCTCCGTTCGAAGTAAATGTCGAAGTACACTTTGCCGGAAGTTTCCCTTCGCTTCGGTGCACTGAGATGTCCTTTTAAGATGGCGTAAGGATTATCAGCGCGCCGTTGCTCACGATTGTGTGAAACGGAATTTTCCGTGAAGACCCTCGATAAGCCGCGAAAATGTAGGAATCGATGCAAATTTTAATGAACTACACGTAAAATTAAGAATTGTGTAAAAGTTTTTAATATTTTATTATCGTTTAATTATAATTATATATTTTGCTATCTTTTCATATCTTTTCTAATCTTTTGGATTCCATGCATATTTCCTAAATCTATTGCTCCATTAGTCATTACGTCATTTTCCTCATATTTCACATAGTTTGAGCCTATCGTATATCTATTCAACTATTTTTGTATAATATAATTTTCATTCAACAGCTCACGTCAATTCGCCGTTTACTCGAACTCTACGCTCGTTTCCGACATCCGATTCATATATAATGACGCAGAGTTACCGCGATAACTCATCGGACTTTCCAGAAAGTTAGTGGGATGAATGTCCGCAACGAAATGTTTAAAAACGATCCGTGAAGCAACGTCGTAACAACGATAATCACCGAGTAGAAAAAGAGCAACATGACCGGCAATTTGGCAACTTTTACGCCGGATGTATGAGCATTCCTGGTAAAGTCGTGCATTCTCGCACGTTCACGACCTTTACACGGGAACTGCCATACTACGAGTTTCCGGATTCGATCCCGGATGGCTCAGATGCCGCAGCTTCGAGAACTGCTGCATACAAAAAGGCACCTACGCTTGCTCTCTTACATGTGCACGGACATGTTCTTCAGAGACAGACAATCCTCGGATTCTCCAACCTGACCTCGTATCTACCAACGAGTCTGATGTGACTTCCGAATGTAATGAACATCGACATTTGCACGTATCCCGTAACGTCTGTATTTATGAACAAGGTATATATTTGAATAATTAATTCAAAGATTTTTTTAGATTGCAAAATAATGAGAGACACGTTATTTATCTTCCTATTTCTACAGGTTTTAAAACTAATAAGAAATATAAGTACATGTAAATATGTATATATTAAGAACTTAACTTGAGCATTAAATGAGAGAATCTAAAAAATTATTACTATGAATGCAATGCATTTGTAAAACTAAAATTTACATACATAGATATAGAAAAATATTCGCATTTAAAGTAAGACGTGCTTGAAATCACGCTGTTTAATCATGCTAAGAACTTTAGAAGCACATTTTGTCTACGAACAAACTACTAACTGGCATCATTCCGAGCTCGGAAAAGTTTTTGAGTACGCGAAAGCGGGAGTTCGCATTCGAGCGAATTTCAGAGAGAACGTCTGGCGTCCGTTCAACTGACCATAATACAAGGATTTGGATAAAAAAACCGAGTTTTTTTCTCGGTTCGAAAATAGAAACAAGCTTATTCACGAACAGCTCGAACAAACACCCTCATCGTCGAACAATATATTTCAATTAAAAAATCTGTTTTCACGTAACAATTACTTATACTATAGCAATGCATGTATATAGAATTCCCGATGAAAATAGATGCAAATACAAGAGATATTAATCGAAATGTAATTGAATTTAAAGATGCACATTCCAAAAAGTTATTCATTTCTAAACTATGTATTCGTTTAACTCATTCTAACTCTTAGATCCATGCTGTTGTGCGTACATATTAAGTATCCATCTATATATGTATATATATATATATATATATCTAACAACGGGAAACTTAGCATGAATTTCGCGCAAATTCGACAAATTGAGACAGTCTACGAATAACAATGAGCATGATATAAGTCCAAACTGAACAAACCTGATAATCATACGTATTAATAATCTTATTAAAAATAAAAGTAATCTATTATTAAGTAATCTATTATTAATAAAAGTAATCTATTATTAAAACTCGATGTAGAAAAATGGAACGATTCTTCATATATATTTTATATAAGAGACATTATTACAAAAAAAATTATTTTATAAAACACTATTTTCCAAAATAAATCTATTCAGATAAAATAAATCTGACAATATTTTACATAAACATTAATTCGGGTCAGAATATTCAAATTATTCAATTATTTTGATAATAGAATCTTTTTTCTTTTTTATAAAAATTGCAATCCATCGATTATAGAAATTAGAATTAAAATATCAACTAATAATTATTCACTGCCAGATAGATTGGAAAATGATAAATCGGATTTCGAATCAGATCTATCACTATTGCAAGAGAGACGACACGAGGGAGGAAAACATTCCGACGGTGGCAACCTGAGGGCAGATCGGGGTCCATTCATCGTAAGCCGTCGAGGGAAGTCCCGGAACTGGGATTCGGATATGTCCAGGGTCAGTGTGCCGTCGGTCAACCCGAGAAGAAATAGCTGATTCTGGCATGTAGCCAACCACCTTTGCAGAAGTCTCTCTCTCTCTCTCTCTCTCTCTCCCTCTCTCTCTCTCTCTCTAAAAAAAAACGCTACGATTTTCTTTTCTCTTGGCGCAACATTATTTGCGACGTGGAAAACAACGATGACCCCAAATACCGCAATTAACAAAGATCTCAAGCTCAATCTTTATATAGTGACCGATAATCGTAGTTTAATAAATCTTCAATTTCTAATTGTAGATATGGCTGACGTAAAAGAAGACGTAAAAAAGAAATTATAAATGTATAAAAACTTTTCAAATTCCAACTTTGCTTTTCTTGTCGTTATCATTCTTACAAATGGGATGAATAAACGGTGAATAAAGTTTGGAAAAATTGCGATCTGATAAAATTTAATATTCAGAGAATATCGCATGCATGATAAGGTTGTAAACTCCGGTGAACAATATTGTTCCGGAAAGGATTGTTCGTTGAACCGTAACAAAAGCAGAACAGAGTAGAAAAATTTTGAAAATTCAAGTCTGTGCAAGACCGTACAGAGAATAAGGAACATTCCGAATTCTAGAAACTTACTTCCCCGTTCCTTTGAACCAATTGTGCTACGAGAAGAGCGTACAATGTAACGCAAATCCAGATGACAATTCAAAGAATATTGCACAATGCTCGTAATGGAATCATTGACATGCCAATTAGCGGTGACCGCTGGACTGATAAATGCCGACGAAACGTGCCGCCAATTTAGAGCAACTGGATCTGTTACTAATTGACTGGCGAGTGCATCGCGGGTCGTTTTAAGCGAGCGGATAAAATAGAACTAGCTTCTTACATAAATGACCTCCCGTTGATCTACAGAGAAAAGAGAATATGTTTTCTACGACTGCCAATGGTGCTTCTGAGAAGCATGGAACATTTAAGCAATTTCTCAGTAATATATGGGTGACATCTGTTACGTTAAATATACGTAGTATTTTACAAAAAATGTATATATATATATATCTTTTTTATTATACACTTTATACACACACACACACACACACACACACACATATATATATATATCTTCACAATATAATAAAAAATCTGATAAAAATTATTAAAAAGCATTCATGTATTGTATTGTATAATTTAAAACAAAATTCCAAGCTAATTAAGCTTGTTAAAAAACAATATATTGACTGTTATCTACTTCTATTCAATTAATAAAATCACTCAGCTCATATTTGGAAATGTGATTTACGTTCACATACAGTTCCATCTTACAATTAGTCAGTTGTTATTAATTTATGACCCAATCTGATATTTCCATACGTTATATCATATCTCGTAACCTCGTCTTTCACATAATAGAGCCAATGTCTAGGAGTTACACTAATGGCGGAGTCAACGTCCGATAACCGCCCTCTATCGTATGTCTCTTTTTTGAAGTGACCGCGCGTCCACGATCGAATGCACCGTATTATCTGCAGCTGTCACTACTATTATTATCTCGATTCTTCGCGTGTGACACAGAAATCTTGCGTTTCGATTGTACAATAATGACTTCTCCAAGCAACAATGTCTTAATAATTGACTTATCAATCTTGAATAAATTGACCGGATGAGATCACTGACCGCATATACATGTATATCGACCCCTCTGCATCCATATGAAGATTGGTTTAAATAAATCCTTCTGTTCTAGAAACTAGTGACTCGGCGTGATTACAGAAATAAACAAATTGTATGGTTCCATAACATATTTTCCGTAATTATATAAATTACACTATGAGATTGCGTTGGTTGTCGTATAAATTGAGATGCCTGCGTGCAATCGAGACACACGTAATACTACATACATGTATAAAATGCAAAAGTATTATTCATATCTTTCGTCGCGACATTCAAAATATTGAAATATGCAGTTTTTGCAACAACTAGTTAAGTAATATTTTAAATAAAAAACTTGCATTAAAAGCATGTGCTCTTTTATCTCTGAGAAACGCAGTATAAAATAAATTATATGCCTCAAGGAAATATCTGCGACGCAAAAATAGCTGTTTATCAAGTTGCACTTTGTAACTATATCAATCCCATCCTCTTTGGAATGAATTCGCGACAGCTGCATTTTCTTCGATTGTCACAAACTGCATTCAGATACATGTGTAAGTCGATAACGCTGGCAAAGGCTTCGAAGCGTGTCCTTGAAGCAACCTCCTTCCCGACGAAGGCAAGTTCGTCCGTCGGTCGTCCTCTTACCTGAGTCTACGAACACTTAAGCGGCTTACCAGGTAATTTGCCAAGAAAGATCGATAACCGATAATTTACACGCCGGTTACACGAGACGTCCTCGGACGACTCCATCCGTCGATCGGCCTGCGCGTGGGTGGTTTATGAGAAATCGCGTGCGACGCTGATTATGGCACACCTATACGTGATTTGATGGTTGTCCTTACTTACGTGCACGTTGCTCGTAAAATCCTCGAGGTTGGACAGAGGCGTAGTTGTTCAGCACGCGGCGATGACCATCGGCACACGGTGGCGTAATACGCAAATAAGAATCATAATGGGGACGATTGCGCGACGATTTTGATGAAATCGATAACAATCGGGACAAGCAGTGATTGACGATCGAGAGGAATCATAATTGCCTATCGATTCATTGCTTATTTAATACGTAAAATGCCGAGAAAATGTATGTCAATATTATACAGACTAAATCTGAGATACACAATAACAGAAGAGAATGTTACATTAGGTTAATATTAATTCTCCCTCAAAGAATGTTTAATATACATAATTAAATAACTGCGGTTATAGTACATCATAACAATTTGATAATAATCTCTTTCTCTGGAAAACAAGTTAGTCGGGTGATAACTTTTCTGCGTAATTGCAGGATCTAGTCGCGTAGAGAGATGCATTTCATCGTGCGCGACAACAAAAGGAACAAAAGACGAGGTTTCGCTTAGATTATGTCACAGACGGACGGAAGGACTCGAGAAATAAAATAATAAAAACACTATAGAAAAAGAGAAGGAGCGAGAGAAAGAGAGGGATGACTGAGACACAAGGGAACTCTCGTTCCATAGCTCGCTTGTTAATTACTAGCCTTATAACCAACCTGTGCCTTGTACCATCCAAAGGAAGAGAGAGAGAGAAAGAGAGGGGGGGGGGGAAGAGAGACAGAAAAAAGAGACATCAACGCCTGTGGGGTGAGAAAAAAGAGGGAAGAGGTAAAGAGAACGACACTCAGAAAAAGGGATTCAGAGCTTCTAGAAACAAGCTAACCCTCGTCGACGTGTCCCGTTAATCTTATCTTAACAAGGATTTAATTCTCCGTCTCGCGAATTCGCCAAGTACGAACGCGCACACGGGACATCTTTACTAGCATGTATATGATACTATAGATATTCAAGTGTGAGTACGCTAAATGTACATGTACACGTAAATGTCGCACAGGGATAGTATAATCAAGTCCAGTCCGAGATGTGCTAAACCGATATCTATTAACCTCCTTCGGCAAACTGCCGCATCGTTTCCGGCTAAACATTTCGGGCGAATTTGCTTCTACGCTTAATTAACTATTAACTCTTTCATGGCTCAAAATTGTAGTCAGTTTAGAATTGAAGTCTTTTTTTTTTCAACTTTGAACGAAATATTACTATTACTTTTAAATAAATCTGAAATTACACAAATCGCACACTTAGTATATAATTTCAAAAGTACTATGATTATGTTATATATTTAGTGTTAACAGCGATAATTTGGTACGTCTGTTTGCGATGTGATGTGTCACAGATACTATTCTGAAACCGTATAACAAACAGGCACAGATATTTGCATCTGTTTACGTAATGGAATATGCACGTGTGTACACGACTGTTGATACACGGACGTGCATAATACTCGGATAAGGCGATTCCATTGCCGGTGACGTATTAAGCCTACATCTATTAGGGTGTGTCGTACACCCTCTACATAGCGTCACGATCAACCGGGAGAATTGCCCCGAGCAACTTGAGAAATGTCATTAAGTGCTCGTCGAGGCGAAGCTAATATGTACGGATGCGGGTATGTGTCAGTCGTATTAATAAGTTATCGAGCTCTGTAGTATTAGATGGCACAATCTATGGTATAATCTAAGCCACCTAAATTCAAAGAATGCGTTTCGAATAATAAATGTAGGTATTGTTAACAACGTTTAGTAATCATCTATAAATTAATCATCTAAATAATTTGCAATTCTTCAGTAACAGAGAAATTCTTTTACAGACATATGTGAAATATAAATAATATAAATTATGTAATAATTTAAGAGAAGATGAAGAGTATGGATAAAACATAATTTCTAACATATCATAGAATATTTATCTTGAATTTTTCTATCTATTTTTAACCTTCGACAAGAGACAACGGATCATTTGGGCCGAAGCGAAAATTTTAGACAGTTGTACAATTTATATGATTCATGCTATAAAATTCTAAATTATAGATAAAAAAACTTTGAATTATCTCTATCGATCATCGAAAGGCAGAGATTCATTCTTTAAACAGAACGCTTTGAAACTTTTAAGTGTAATTTTTCATAGCTACAGTTGAGGGTTAAGTTAGTCTTCTTTAAGTCTTCTCATATAATAAAATATTTATCTTAAATTAGTCTACAAACGTTTTATTCAAAAATTTCGAGCTAAACATATGAATCACTCTGACGACGAGCATGTAGTGTCGTATAATATTTATGAGCATTTACGCACGGTTATGGTGCGATTTCCATCTCTATTATTTCCGCGGTCATATGCGCTTGTCAGTGAACACGCTATTTTTCACGCAAATTTTCGGAAAATGAGGTTTCAACACGCTTACCAGCCGTCCGACGAAATTATCCGCCGCCATGACCACGTCTGTTTTTATGTAGATTATGTACGTGTCCGCCGTACAATACGTCACTCTAAAGTGGCCAACGAAATTATTCCTACCTGACAGATATGACACGTGTAATTTTACGCGCAATTTTTTTTTACTATCTAACAGCAATTCTGACGCTCAGATTTATAATTCCTTCCCCGCGATTTTAAATAGACGGCGAGATACTATAATATTTAATGCGTTCTAGCACAAATAGACAGCAACATTAAAAACTCGTAAGAGACATCGTCCGAAATAAAACATCAAAGTTATTTTCGTTTATATTTAAAAGAATAAATGAAATTTTTCTTCGAAAGAAATTTTTAAGTAGTAAAAATAAACAGTCGATTACATAGATGATAAAGGTTAAATTATTGATAATTTGTCAGCAAACTATCAATAACGTTAACTATTTCGATTTACGCTTTCCATATTTTATAACATTTTCGACAGCTACGCTGTCGATCATATAGGAAATAAATGCGTGCGGCTTGCATGTAATTGCCAGATACCACAATCCGTTATCAAATCAAATTATCGTCGAAACAGCACGACGAATTAATTGGAGCAACATACTCGACTCGTCAATCCATACACTATTATCATCGAATAGATGCACGTTCGTTTCTCCATTTAAATCGCAGTCAACAGTCGTCGCACAGACGTGCGCGCATTATAAAATCACAGGTAAATGTCAGGATCGCTATTATTATGAGCACGCACGATCGAGTGCGGCGGATTACCGAATGCAGTCGACGAGACGACTAGCATCAAAATCAATGAAAATACGAGAGAAGTAGCACACCGCACGTATCGTATAAACCATGTCAAGATAGAAAGCACCTTATATTTAAAATATGCTAAAAATACAAAAAAATCTCTATACGTTAATTTCATAATAATTTATCACGTATTTCAAGTTAAATACAATTTAACCTAAATAAACGTATAAAATATGAAGAATAAAATGTAAAATATATCTTAATTGATTCTGCAATTTTTTGTTACAACAATTAATAACATGTCATGCCTGGAATTAAAAAAAAACGCGTATTATATTAAAATTAAAATCATATTCATTAAATGTTTTATGTACATAAAATGATAAGCGCATAAAAGAGAAAATTTGGCCGAGTCATGAGAATTTATGAATATTAACGAGCGTCATTAACATCAATTTAAACAATCGATTTCAACCGCAAGTTATAAGCAAATTCACAGAGAAAAAATCATCATACTAATTCGATTAGAACTTTGTATATATATATATGTAGGTTTTGTATATACTATATATATATTTTTTTTTAATATAAAGGACATAAAATCGATAAAATTATTTTCTTTTATGGCTACAAACAATTTCTTTTTGGATAATATTCTGCAAAACAATCTTAAAAAAAAAACGATGATTTTTTAATCCCATGTATAAACTTGTAAAAAACAGAGACGATTTAATAACAAAATTAGGAAATTTTATAGAAAGCGCTGTAAAGTTTTACATAATGCTGAATACGGTAAAAGTTTTAAAAAAGACAAATGATTATTTTATTTAGCGAATCAGTTAAAGTTTGATGTCTATTTTCTGATAACCAAAATAAATAACCAATAAATGTTCTATACGGTGATTTTTATTCACCGGTTATCCGCAAAAGAGCGATGTCATTTTTATGTATGAGACGTAAAATACCTGAGAGCTTATTTAAACCAAATTTGCATTACAGACAAGCATGGAACTTAGTTAAATCCAGTCAAAGAATTATTAATTAATGCAATTAAGCTTTAATTACGAGTGGATTTCTCAGAATAAAACTCGATTATATTAATATTAATTAATAAAATTATATTAATATTAGTTAATATAATAATAAAAAAATCAAATTTATTTCTGATATTTTATTTAATTATATCAATAGTTTTATTAACATATTGAAAATAAAAGTAAAATCGTTTTTTTTTTCGTATATTTTCAAAGTATTTATTTTCAATGATGGCCACTATTCTCTAATCAATAGATAGACCGCTAAAGATAAGAACCATTATAAACTGTAAATTGAAACTTGTGTGCATATACAATATTTGTTTTTAATGTAGAATGGATTCGAATATAAACTCTACAGGAACCGCAATTTTCCATGGAATTACATTTGATGGTGTAAATTCTAAGATATAAATTAAACTGGAGAGACACGTTCGCGCCGTAATCTAAAATTGATAAACTCTCACGTAATTTAATTTAATATGCTATGTCGATACAGAGAGTAGTGTATAACTTGTTAATATAATAAAAATGAAAATACCGATTCGATGTCGAAATAAACATCTGGAGTTCGAATCGTAAAACTATTCGATATAAGCGATGATATATTGAAATTTTATTCATACTCTTAATTTACATATTTCATTATATGGAAATTCTCGCCGTAATATTGTTGGCTTAAAAAAATTCTTTTTATAAAGAAAAAATCTTTGATTTCTTCGAAATATGTAAGTAGCAAAAAGTCTGTATACACAAATAGGAGCGAAAATAAAATATAATCATTTAGAAATGGTCAATCATTTAGAATTTTCAGAAATGCAGTTATATTATTTGCACGAGTCGCGGATGCGTCATAGAAGAGACGATTACCGTTGTGGTGTGACGTTAAATCGCCTCGATAAAAATCTGGCGGAAAGAAATTGTCGTGCTTGAGATATTCAAAGCTCTGCACATAAGCACGAGCTACGGAGAGAGAAAAGTTAGATTTATTAGAAGCCAGAGAAAGAGAAAGGGGGGGGGAGAGCGAGAGCGAGAGAGAGAGAGAGAGAGAGAGAGAGAGAAGAGAAAAAGAGGAAAGAGAGGACAGTCTTTTTTTCGATATATTAATTATATGCAAAAATAAACATAAAGCGAAGATAATTAGAACTGTCAAACTTTTTTATGCTATTTAAACCAAAATTATTCATAATTTTGTGAAAAAATGCAATTCTTCTTATCTTTTATCACGCTTATTATTTAACATATTTACAATTGTAAATTAGGAAGAAATTACATCGTTTAATATATTTCATAAAATTCTATAAAATTTTAATTAATAATTTTATATATATAATAACATTATATATATACTTTAGTTATTAAAATTAAAATTAAAATTCTATCTAGTATTGGAATGTGTGGTCAATACTCTCTGCCGAGAAACGATTATTAAGCGGATCACGTAATTAAGTGAGACTCGTAATTTCTTTGTCAACATAATTATTTCATAAAATATTGTAAACTAGAAATTTGCTTAAATTTTCAGTGACAACAAACACATAATAAGTTGTTATTCTTTGGATGTTCCCTCAAGGCCGACGATAAATCGACTTTCACTACTGACTGGCTGTTGAGTCCGTCACGCTCGGTCGACATTGTCGGCGATAAATGTGCAGGGCGTCAAGATTTATTGCTAATTATGATTCGACTCGATAATTACTTTGTCACTCTTCCTAATTTCATTAATGAATGCAGTAATTTTCTAATGCCTCAACAGATTTATTATTATGATCACATGAAATTTATCAGTAATTTATCAATTACTGAAAACATAGGTGATGGTCTACAAGATGTCAAATCGCTAAGTCTGTTATCACTAACATAACACGCTTACCTCTCATTTGGCAAAATCCGAACTACCTCGTTGATAATGAGGCTTGACGATAATTAATAATCGTCAAGCGGCGATAAGCGACTGCGGAAACGTGATCGGATATTAGCACGCACTCTGGGGAGTAAGGTGGTTCAGAACCGCAAAATGGAATGCACGTCAGACCGGGCATAAATGCGCTGTCAAGCAAGCCGCTCTCGGTGTTATCGAGATTTATCGTTAATTAGCAGCAACTAACATTGTCGCCAATGTTTAAGTTCTGCGTTTAAGCGAATGCGCGTTTGCCTTCCGAGTCTAATTCATATGCATTATATGTCTTAATGACGGAACTCACAAAGGTGAACAATATTGTTAATCATTCAGATATTCATGACTTTCTAAAGTATCTATAAATAAAATTGCAAAAGCATATAAAAAAATTGACATTAGTAAATTACTTAATAATCCAAATAAAAAATTCTGGTAAATTAAATTTTTGTAGGCAGCTCGTAAATAATCGTACATTATTTTCAAATTATTATATAAGTAATATAATATTGTAGATTTTATTATAAAATTATTATATAAGTAATATAATATTATAGATTTTATTATAAAAACTATAAAATAACAATGTCGCATTAATACGCAAGAAAATGTATTAAAATTATACAATATGGTTGTGCTAAGCAGGTTATAGCTCCGCAATATCGTTAAGGTTCAAGGCTTATCATAGTTTATCGTTTAATTAGCACACCTGCATCCACGTAAGCGTGCCTACCGCAGGTGCATCTCGCCTATCTCAAATACACACGATACTGCATATATACGATTGTAACCGCTTAGCCAATAGCGATGTACATATTATTATATTTATTCATTGATTGCAACGCATAGATAAGAGATATCACTACTAGATTCTACATCTCCAATATAATTTGCTAAGAAAACATCCATTAATATGATGTTAATAACGTGACTCATTTGTCTATCCATTTGATGTCCTCATTTGACTCATCTTGTTATTTTCATCATTTTTTAAACATGTCGAAAAAGGACCGTTTCAATCCTGATTGTTTGCATGTCTAATATTCACATTTCCTGAAATATTTAACATTCGCATTCACATATAACGTCCTAAATAGTTTATCCCGCGCGCTTTCCATTCTTCTCCGCAATCCTGCTCGGTTCCTCTTGCAAGTTTCGAACGGACTGATGCTCCTATTCGTAGCCGCGGGTCGGCACGTTTTGCCTTCCATGCATCTCTATTCGCAGTGATGTAGATTCGGTGGTGTAACCGCCAATGTATGATTACGGACACACAAACGGGCAGTAACGCGCGGTGGCGAGATACGATATCCTCACGAAGAGGTAAAAGCGGATAGTCCAAATTGCTGACTACGATGCATCGTTCCCGCGGCATACACACATGTACATACATAGACACACACGAGAACGACCACCCACGACCGCGTTGGAGCTTAGCCAGTACCCAGGAGAGAAAGAGGACTCGGTTGAATCCTGCCGTTTATATATGGAAATGTGTGTCTTCCCTCCTTTCCCTTCTTTCTTTCGTCCTTTGTCTTCCTTCGTAACCCAGAGTATTGCCTACGATAGGAATCGTAATGTTAAATTCTTCGACCCCTCGCGTGATACGCCGATTTTTCATTCTTGTCCAAAGAACGCCTCTCATCCTTTTTCCTGAGAAAACTCGTTGTCAGAAATATATAGAATGTTCCTTCAAAAATTTCGAGATTTGAGTCGAATCGTCAGAATTGCTAAAAAAAGGAATTGCTGGTTTTTATTTTGCTTTTCCCCTTGTAGAAAATTGGCACGTTTTATTAATTTTAAAATTATCAGATTAAAAATAATTAATTTATAGGGTTGTTACAAACTTGAGATAAAATTGTCGCTAAAGTAATAATATTCGATTCGTTGATAAAATTCAAGATATATAGAGTAGATACTAAAATCTTAAGGATTCCTCACACAAGACGAAAAAATGTCGAAAATCAATTATTTTACAATAATAAAACTTTAATTCAACTTTGGCACTTTTATCTTTGAAATTAAGTCCTTCCGAACATATGAAATTTTTGTCTTAAATTTATGTGAAGAATCTATTTAAAAAATTTTTTAAATTTATATTCATTCTGTATATAGTATTTATGATTTTCCGTTGATACATTATTTAACTCTTTAAATATGGTCACAATCTTGCTTTAAAAAATCGTAAACTATAAAACCGTAAGAAATTGAGCAATAACGGTCAAATATAAAACATCGACTGTGATTAGTCAATTTCATACGATTTTACGGCTTACAACCTCTTAAAATAAAGTTATAAACTTAGACTTATAATGGGTTGTTATTGCAAAATCGATTGCTGCACAAAGCTAAACCAACAAAAATAACAAAAATAACTTTGCTTAGACAAATAATTAAAAATTTAACGGTTTTTACAGAATAATACAAAAGAATAATACAAAACAAGAAATTCAGATTTCTTGTGAAAATAAGAAACCATTTCGTTTAAATATTTTAATCTATTCAGAGAGTCATGAAATAATTAAACTGTATATAAATTATTATAGTTCATTCTTTTCTCTATGATTTAAATAAATAATCTATGATAAAATATTATAGAACATATTAAAAAAAATATATTTACTATTAATAAGACTGAACTAATTATAATGGCTCTCGCGAATGTTACTCCTATTAATCAGTCAATTTTGTAACATCTGTTAGAACTACACGTCCAGAATTTCAAATCAATCTCCATCTATCTGTCTATCCAGTCCATAACAGGCAACAGAGAGAGCGCTTCATTTCTCCCCTCGTGGAAGTGTCAAAACTGTTCGTGAGTTAAGGACAGCCAACTGGAACGAAAGTAACTTGCAAATCAGGACAGAAGGAAGACAGGAAGAGAGCGAGAGAGAGAGAGAGAGAGAGAGAGAGTTACGGGATCTCTACAAGGGATCGTGAAATCATGCTGACACGTCTTGCCATCGCCCACTAAACTTGTCGATGATGCGTCTCCTGAGGCTGGACGACTTCTCGTTGTGAGTCGTCAAAGAGAAGATTTCGCATCATTCTGATTCTCTCTCCATTCTCTTGCACACTTCTCTCTTTTCTTATCGTCCGCTAACTACTGTCCCTCTAATTTCGTTGGTGGCATCCACATCTCACGCTTTCCAAACTTATTTGGACGCATAATGTTACGAGTCAACAAATGACAATACACGCTCTATATCTATGTCATTCTCT
>Ga0157364_1003799_pt1 | contig 14804 bp, 11 predicted proteins | sample AttsexASBM2_FD_111476 | JGI IMG/M metagenome (GOLD analysis project Ga0157364, IMG submission 111476) | Fungus gardens microbial communities from leaf cutter ant in Ribeirão Preto, State of São Paulo, Brazil - Atta sexdens ASBM2 | ecosystem: Host-associated > Fungi > Mycelium > Unclassified ... | reverse complement strand
TATATATTTTCTTTTTCTATTGGATTGTCTGGAAAGTTCGTGTCGATTTTGAAGGAAAATTGAAACGCAGAAGATTAAAATTTTTAATTTCATTTATTAAATTAAAATCTTTTGCAGCACGAACTTTCCGGACAACTCAATATTTAAGAATACTCTCTCAAATAATTTGTCAAAGTTTTTTACACTTATCTTCAAACATTATTTTATATATTTCACAACTAGTATGTATAAAAGTAGAAAAACTTATAAAAGAACATACCTAGTTGCTCTTGTAGCATATCAGTATCAAATTCTCGATGATATTTGAGAGCTTTTTCAACTAATTGTTGGTTAACCCTTTCCTCCTTCTTATATTTCTGTTTAATTTCTTGTCTACTTCTATTTGGAAAGAGTGTCTGCATCAATAGAAAATCCGTACCTACTACATTTAAAACTCTATAAAATTTAAATGTTTCCCATTTCGGCCACTCCTTGCTCCTCTTATGCCTTTTATAGAAACCGCCGCTATGGAAATTATCATCTTCTATAGTAACATTATTCGTCAACATTTCTTCATCTCTTCTTACATCCGTCTGCTCTATCACAAGGCTTTGTTCGTCTATTATCAACTGACCGTCGGGACCCACTTTCACTTGCGGCGTGGGCATTGCCGATGGATCATCTTCGTCTTCCTCTTCTGGTATTTCCATTGGTCTATAAAAAATATAAAATCAATAAAATTCTTGTACAGATGTTTTATATTTCATCGTTATAATTTAGTATACTTACTGTGGTGTTACTGATTCAGCTCTACGTTCAGCTGACAACTTTTTCATAGGATTTGTCACTGGATTATAATATATCAAGTCATACATTTTCAACTGACTTCTATCAGGTGCTCTATTTTCGTGTTTTAATAAAAATTCCCTTCTAGCTTCGGCCAGCTTTCTCGCAGATTCCGAAACTAACGTACGTCTTTTCTGCGCTATTTTAATTTTCTGAGGACTGTTTTGATTATCATTAATATTAATTTCTTTATTACTTTGTACAGAACACACAGAATCATTTCGTACGCGGTTCGGCACGACGGATGCGACTCTCTTGCTGTGTTCATCCTCGGATTCACTTGCGCTCGCACCACTTCCTTGTATACTGTTCTTTCTTATTCTACCACTACTGTCCAATCTTGGTGTAGGTCTCATAAAACATGGACGATTCTGTATTATCTTTGTAGGAGAGACTGAAAAATATATATATTAAAGAATATATATATATATATATATATATATATATATATATATATATAAAGAAAATATATATATTAAAGAATATATATATATATATAAAGAAAATATATATATAAAGAAATTATATTGTTTATAGAATCTTAAAGATGATATTATTATAGATATATTGATAGTAATCAAAATATAAAATAGTTGCATGTGTCTCCCAATTTAAATTTTTTTTATCTTACCAATATCTGTTACTGTAGACACATCTGATGGCGGAATATTTTTTTGAATTGATTGATCAGTAACTTTGAATCCAGTAGATGGAGATTCTTGAGAGTTTGACTTTGCCTGAACATGTAACTCTTGAGAGTTTGGCTTTGTCTGAACATGTAACTCTTGAGAGTTTGGCTTTGTCTGAGCATGTAATTCTTGAGAATTTAATTTTGTTTGAGCATGTAACTCTTGAAAGTCTGGTTTTAGTGGAGATGAAGATTTTTGAGAGTTTAGCTTTGCCTGAGCATGTAACTCTTGAGAATCTGATTTTAGTGGAGATGGAAATTTTTGAGAATTTGGCTTTGCCTGAGCATGTAACTCTTGAGAATATGATTTAATTGAAGAACATAATTCTTGAGAATCTAGTTTAATTATAACTGATTCTCTTAAATTGACTTTGTCTTGTTTCTTCTTAGTTTCCTCTTCGACCTTTGCAATATCTTTGGCAGCTTTTTGTTCTAGTATATCAATACAAGATATATCTTTCTCTTTCAGTTTTTCTTGTTCTGATATATCAATAGTGGATATATCTTTTTCTTTTCGTTCTTTTTGTTCGAATGTATCAGTCTTAATCACATCTTTCTCTTTCTGTTCTTTTACTTGTGTAATATCTTTGGTAATTTCTTGCTCTATCTCGTTGATATTAGATATATTTTCTTCATTCTTTTCCTTATCAACATCATTATCAGTTTCAGTAGAATCCGCTGAATTCTGCGTAGATTTTTTTCGAACTGGCACAGCAGCTAAAGCTTTAATACGCAACCGACGCAGCATTATTGGATATATATTTCAAAAGAATCTGTAAAAAATAAGTATGAATCATAAAGCAATAATCTAACTTATCAATAAAATTAGCGAATTATAAAATCATACATTTGATCTTGTGATCATTTTTTTTTTAGCTAAACTTCTTGCATTCTTTTCTCTTTTTCTTTTTATATTGGAAAAAAAATTAACTCCTATAAAAAATTAAACTAAAAAGAAAACTGACTTACTAATTAAAAATTGTTGCAGCTTTTCAACTAGATATTCTGTTAAAGAAGAACCAAGAAAGAATATAAAAAATCAGCAGATATTAATAGATATAATAACGCCTCTCTATTTCATGTTTCTTTCGTATCAAGCATCATCACGAGAAACAATTTGAATATCACAAACACCACATGAAATGTCTTTTTTCTAAATTCACATCGGATGATAGAATAATAGCATCTTCAACTTTTTGACGTTATACAGTGCTAAATAGTTATTCTATTTCTTCTGTCTTAAATCATTCGATTTATTTTCTTCACAAAATTAAATTTATCCTGATTTTTTCTTCCTTCTCTCTTGCTCAAGTTATAAATATGCTCTACGCGAGATGTCACATGTACTTGGAGGTTATCTCGTTGTGTCACTCACCAACGATTTATTCCGAATTATTCCGACGAGCGAGCGAAAGGCGGTCTTCGTAGTTCATCGAAAGTCAAAGAGACATCATCGTATCTCCGATGATCCTTCACTATGTATATACAAGCGGCTACGTATCACTTTGTTATCGCGGAACACGTGGAATCACATGCGACCAATATGAATTCGACGTTGTCCGAATACATTAAACTCAGAGAGAAGAAGTCATTTGCGAACATCGATCATTATTTTAATAACACTGTGCATAACTCGCTCATCCTCAGTCTTATCTTCTCAATTCGTAAATATATGCGTATCAATGGCTGCATTCAACAGAACACAACAATTTTGCAACTGTTTTATGATTGTCTGCTGAGATAGGATTGATTCCTCTTGATTTAAAAGCATAACCCAATCAGCGCGAAGAAAATTTCCAACAGTTGCAAAATAAACGTTCTGCTGAATGCAGCCAATATGTGATAATATCGATCATATCTATTCTCTTCCTTATGCCTCCAGCACACCAGCACGATGTTCGTCGCAATATGCGATATGAGTGTACAGCTTTATCGATGTTTTCATTCTAAAGATATACTTTCATTGGATATCGCCGCAACAAATATCGTGTTGGTGTGCCAGAATTATTAGGGGACGCGTCAGGGCATTAAGTGCTTCTTAAATTACATCTCTCTCTTCTCTGAGTGTTTTTTTTTTTTTATAAAGAAACATGATACAGAAAGAATAAAACATTTGCGAATAAATAGGATCTATATAGGAAAATAAATAGGATCTAATAGATTTGTTCTTTATAGTTGCATTATTTCATATTTTCTACTTTACTAAATACTAAAATAATTAATTGGACGATAGAAAGAATGATTAAAGACATAATAAATCAGCAGATATTATTACAATATTTTGCACTTTTAGATTTGTTCTCAATTTACAATATTTTGCACTTTTAGATTTGTTTTCTCTGTCATTGAACTTTTTATACTTTTATATATTGGCTGCTTTCAACAGAGAAAGCAGCTTTGCCACTGTTGTAAAATTCTTTAATGGTTGGTCTTGCCCTTAATTCCTTATTGAATCTAAATGTATAAACCAATTATATTCAAGAATTTTACAACAATTGCAAAGTTGTTTTCTCTGCTGAATGCAGCTATTTTTTTCTCCTGTTCAATACATATTTTATTTTAAATAAAGCATAATAATAGATCTGTCGTTTATTTCTATACTCATTGCACATAATATGATAAATTGAAGCGAAACAATTATACATTTATTTCACTTCAACTTACATCACCAGTTCAGTTGTACACCAGAGTGCAGGAATAAAGAACAGACCTAATATAAACATATACATATAAAAAATAATAAAAAATGGACTTGACAGTTTCTATAATAACTAAATATTTACTATAATCACTAAATTAAATATTTAAATAAATATATAATTTAAATGGAAAAGAATGAACAGCTGTCCGGCAAAAAATTTTTCATGCATGAATCTGTATAAATTGTATAAACATACACGCAAAAATATTCATAAACATATATAATTATATATGAAATATGTCCATACACATTACTATTATTATTTCTATTATATTAAAAAGTAATTTTACAAAAGAAAAAAGGATGTATAAACATGTATGGACATATTTCATATAAATTTCATATATAAATTTTTTACCTGATGTCAAATAAAACAATTTAAAAATTTTGAGACAGTTAATAAGATTGTGCAATGTTCATACGTATATATATTTAACATAATTATTTAACTTACATTGTATAAGTATAGAGAAAATTAAAAAGAAGAAAAAATATTGTAAACGTAACATGGAAATTATTTGAAATTTTCTTGTTTTGTATTTCTTAATTAGTCTTCAATATTAAATACAAATAGTTTTACAAATAATATAAATACTTACACAAATATTCATAAAATGCTATTGATATGATATATTTTTGCATCTTAAACTCCTAAACTTTATGTAAGCGCCAGATAAAAATTTACAATTTCATCAAAAATATTTTATTTCACTATTTACTTTTATTACTTTATTTACAGTAATAATAAAAAATAATCTAAATTTAATGGCTGTCCATAAATTGTATATCCGACAATAACAACACTGTATTTGGTAATGGTCTAGGTTGCGGGCTAAGTACTGTAAATGTTTGCCTCTCAACGTCCACATTAGTCCTGTAAATAAGAAATATATCTTCATAAGAAAAATAATATCAATTATTAATCCTCTGTCTACAATCTGGATCTTTTTCGACATAAGCGAAACTTCACTTTCGAAAATAAAGGAGAGAGAAAATGGTTTCCTCTCCTAAAAAACTTAAAACAGAGTAAATAAACTTAGACTGAACAAAGAAAGATCCAAATTGTAGATGAAGGATTAATAATGGTAAATATCAGATTATTGAATATCGTATACTAACACACAAACGAATCCAGCTACATTAGTCTGTACGACGTCATCCTCAGGAGAATCAGCAAAAGAAACAGACAACAAATGATGCAGCAAATTGGGTCCCGGTGTAACGGCCACCAGTTTTGTCAAATTGTCCTCCGCCTTCATACCCAATGGCATGCAAGATGCTGGTAGAACAGGTGCTCCAATTTTGTACAATCTCGCTTCGTTCCACTTTACCTCGAAACTATGTGGATACAGTGGTGTCCGTGAACCATAGAAATATTCTCTAACACCCTGATCTCTTGCTTCACTTCTTTGCGCCTGACTTCTCTCGACAACTCCACCACTCTTCGGCAGAAAGACTACCTTCACAAAGTCTGGCATATCTCTCACCAATTCGTTGTAGAGTCTCTCTTGATCCAATACAAGAATTGCATCCACTTCAAATGCTTGTGCAGCATGAGTGAGCAATTTATAACCCTCTCCTTTGATCCAGCCACATGTATTTATAACAATTCCCGATGCTTTGGCTTTTTTATTGGCTTGTAATCTATCTGAGCAGACCTCTGCTAAACGTGTTACAAGTAAGTTGTATAGCGTTACATTGGTTTGTGGTGATTTGTGCCCGAAATGAAAGACCAGTGGAGCTTGCTGGCTGAAGCCTTCCACTATATTGGATGGTCGTTCTACCAACAAAGCACCCACAGTCCCAGGTATCGCTATATGTCCTTGACCAACATCAAGATCAACAAAAATTGGTCTTCTGCCCATTCTAACAGCATAGTTCAATAATATTCTACAAAGTGTAGACTTTCCTACATCACAAGGTCCTACTATCATTGTTATTGGTCCTCTAGTGTCATCCTTCTCTGCCATCTCTCTCATTCGCTCCATTGCTGCATGACAATTTAAATATAGACCCATAGGAGTCTCCTTTGCTACATAGCTCACATCTGTTTTCCCGACTAATTCAATAGTACAGCCCTGCCAAGTGAAAACTGCAACTTTTGCACCAGCAGTAAACTCATACTTTTTTCCTTTCACCAATTCTGTCCCAAAAACTTCTGCTAAGCCATTCTTTAACTGCAATAACAAATTTTTATGTTACACGATAAAATAAAATAAAAATAACAAATGAAATAAATTCTCTATAAAAAAATGTCCTATTACCTCCAATGTAACTTTTTCATTTTTGCTCTCCAGTTCAAACCTCAATTCACAATCTGGATCCAATTTAAATTCTTGCACTGCAGACTTTTCATCGGCCATTTCTCAATTATTTTGGATAAATTATACAGAAAAAATTAATTACACGAAATCTGTTAGCTCATCTGACGTTAAGTTAACCTTGTGCTAATTTTTTCGCATTTCGCAAATATTTATCAATTCTTGCAAAACAATTATGAAATTTTGTAAATATTTATGAACGAAACGATAAATAACTGGAATGATAATAAGATTGTTATAACATCCAATGCTCTAAAATAATGAACATTTCATACATCTCGTCCAATCTCGTCAGAATAAAATACAGACATTTCTTAATTGTTCTAACGCCAGAATCAGATTACGCATTGAAGAATAATGCTTGTATTCAGTCAGATCTTGTATTTAAGGGGCTCCGCACAATAAAAGGAACAAGGAACAGAGAATAAGAATTTCAACCTATCAGAAATTGTGTATACAATACATGATTTCTGATACGTTGAAATTCTTATGCTTTGTTCCCTGTTCCTTTTATTGTTTGCGCCCCTAAGGTTTCCTTAAATTTATCTTTGGATGCTCAGCAGCCAATGAAATAATTCGTAGAGTACCTAAAGATAAATTTAAGGAAGCCTTAAATATAAGGCTTGACTATAGATTCAAGTACAAATGTTTTAACGAGCACGTTGGAATGAATAGGAGCTATAATAGGAGCATATTGGAGCATGTTGGAGTATTAGATATAGATTTTTATAAATTTAATTTAATTCATGTTTTTATATGTATAAATTTGTTTTGAATAAATAATGTTATAAAATGCAATTAAAACGAACAGACTTGTTGATATGTTACCAATTGGTATACCTGCCATATATAAGGAAGGTGTGTTAGGTTGGCAATCCTGTTACCAATTTCGCCATTTTATGATATTTTGCGTTGTTTTACGCGGTGACGACTTTGTGATGTGGTCTGAAAGTTCACAATTTTTGGGTTGGAAATCAAAATAGGAAATCAGAGAAGAAAAAAAAAGCTGACAATTTTAGCTTCAAGAGCAATTATGCAATGCAAATTTATACGATATCACGTTATCATTCGTTACGTAGTACGTTCAGTGGTAACTGATACGGCAGGCATTCATTAAGTTTTTATGATTAGTTACTCATTAATTTGCAGTTTCAATAGTCGCATAACGTTTCCCACTTCATAACTTACCAAGGTAAGTTTATAAACATATGTTACATCACTTCTGCATCGAGAATAACTTCTATAATGCCTCCATATTTTTTTTATTGATATCTAAAATAAATCTACACGTTAAATATAATTCTAGATGCGTAGAAATCAAAGTACGAAGGCTCCAGCTGCAGCCTCCCAGCGTATTACTCGTCTGAAATCTCGTGAAATATCTGCCAAGCCTGCACCTGAAAGGAAGCTTAAATCCGAAAGAAAAGCTGTCATCAATAAAAATGTAAAGAAAGTCAATGTTAGTGCAAAAAATAAAACTTTGCACCTATCAAAGGAAAGTGTATCTCTAAAAAACAATCGAACACCAGTGAGATGTTTACGTCCTCGTCAAACAAGAAAAAATTATTGTGAAGACTCAAGATTACTGCAGCAATTCATTTCACCAAAGCAACAGGACAGTATAGTGATACTAGAAAAGCTGAAAGAAAATGTAGAAGATAAAAAAGTACCTGTATATAAAGCTACAGAAACTTTTGAAAAATCCTCAGAAGACAAGAAGGATGTATATGATTTTAAATTCGACTCAAATGACACTAAAGAAAAAGCTCCTAAAAAGAAATTAAGGAAAAGAAATGTTAACAAAGAAAAAGGCAAACCAACCAAGAGAACAACATATAAAAAAGTTATTGCAAAAACACGTAGTCATAAGATAATTGAATCTCCTAAGATTGATGCAGATCCTTCTGTGAAAATTATTCAGAATGATTCTCCTTTAAAATTTGTGGCTACATCAACAAAGGAAAATGTGAAGAAAATTGAAATAAATAAAGATATTCGGACACTGAAAGAATTGGTAAACAAGAATATTGAGAAAGAGGTTGAATCAAATATAGGTACAGATAATCAAATGATAGAAGTACTGGATGATACTGGAGACCACATAGAAACACCAAGAGTAGACATAAGTATTCATGAAGCAACAACTCTTTCTGGCACATTTACAGAGCAAATTAGAAAGGAAAATACAAGCAAGCCAAGAATTATATCTATTGAAAATGCAAATAATATTATAGTCACTACATCCCCACCTAAGAAAACTGACATGCAGCCCTTTCGGCCCAAGAATATATTTGATAATAAAACCTTATCAAAGGGACACGACAGCACATTAAGATCTACCATATTGACAAAAACTTTGTCCCCCATCGTAAAGACGACGAGTACTTTTGATTTTGGAAGTCCCTGGCGACCTCCAATATTAACGTTCTCTAAAACTAAACACTTTATTCAAAGTACACCATATAAGGATTTTGAAATAAAGAAAGGAAATAAAGAAATAAAGAAAAAGAGCATAGAAACAAGTAAGGAGAACATGGAAACAAATAAGGAGAATATGGAACTAAATAAGGAGAATATGGAACCAAATAAGGAAAACATGGAACCAAATAAGGAGAACATGGAATCAAATAAGGAGAACATGGAAATAGATAAAGAAAATATAGATATGAATAAAAAAAATATAGGCCGAAGAGACAAAGAAAGAAGAAAGAAATCTGTCAGTCCTCTCAAAAAGCACGTAATTCAGAAGAAACTTCCAATTTTAGAGAATCAGACTCCACAGAAACTTCGAGCGGCAGTTGTACAGAAATCTATTGTACAACCAGCACCTGCCAGAATATCCCTGGGAGAAATAAAGAATGTGTTATTAAGACCTAATAATAATGTTGTTAATGGGGATAACAAACAAACAGTAGAGCCAATGCATACTGAAGTTAATAAATCGATCATAAAGCAAAAGAAACAATTTGTAGATGTTCTCAATTTTTCCGACACATTTGATATGTTGTCTGAAAGTGAAAAAATATCAAATGTTGAAAATGATATTCCCTTGTTTATGGATTTAGAACCTTCACATTTTTCAAAGGTATTTATTAATATTCTCTTTTCAAAAATAAGTAACTAAAATGTGACTACTAATAATAAACAAAAATTAAAACAGCAAAACAATCACACGCAAAATGTTCATCACAAAAATTATATATTTAAGATATTATTCGTTAACAATAAAAACATAAATGTTTCGGCCATGATTTAGCCATCTTCAAATGTTTATGTTTTTATATTGTTAACAAGTAATATAATCTTAAATATATGATTTTTGCGACGAACATCCTGTTTTGCTCTTTATTTATTGTTTATTCTCGTTTTATATATATATATATATATATATATATATATATATATATATATATATGTATATTGGGTTGTCCGAAAAGTTCGTGCCGACTAACTTATATAATTTAATAAATGTATACTAAAATTTAAGTTTTCTGCGTTTCAATTTTCCTTCAACATCGGCACGAACTTTCCGGACAATCCAATATATAATTATATTTTATGTCATTAACTAAAATGTTTCTCTAAAATGTTATAGCCACCCCAACATTCATACAGGAGAAAACGTACCATAAAGTTCGATTTTTCAGAAGATAACAATGAAGAAGAAAATGAAAATGTCAAATTACCAAAGAAGAAGAAACCTACAAAATCAGAAAAAGAGCATGAGAAAAAAATTAACGAATGGATAAAAACAGTTAACAGTACATTCCAGGAAATCGAAGAACATGACTTGTTTATTGAATAACATAAAAAATGGATTGTTACTCATACTTCAAAATTCTAAAAGATTTGAAAAATTTCAAAGCTGCACAAATCAACAAGTTTAAATTTTTTTTATTTTTTAATTTATGTTTGAAACTTTATGGAAACGATATTCAAATGCATGTTTTTCCTTTATATTCTTTTATTTCGATATTTTTTTTATATAAAGTTATATTCACAATAGATGAAATAGTGATTAAAATGTTAGAACCATTAACACAGAAAGTAAGTGTTATTTTATACTTTTCAAATCCTATTAAAATTTTGTAAAAAAAAAACTTTATTTTCTAAATATTTTAATATTTTCTTATATGTATTTTTTTATGTTTACATGAAATATAAGGTAAATTTTATGAATACTAATAGAAATTAAGATTACGTGTATTTATGACATCATAATTATATATGAAATAAGGAGATAGGAAAATTGTATATATTTGAGGATATTTAAGATGATAGATTTATAGAGATCAGCATGTTATGAGTAATACATTGTATGTATATAATAAAATATTTTTTAAAATTTATTTGTCTTATTAATTTCTAAACTTGAATGATTATATATCAAGGATTGTCATCAATTATTATGATCAGATACTCACATAGAATACTTTTTTACTTTTTATTAGTTAACTTTATAAAACTTTAAATATAAAATAATATTTTTATTTTCAAATAAAATTTTGATAAATGCAAAATGAAACTATTAAGGTAATTTAGGAATAATAACGACTTTAGCCAAATTTTGATTAACTTAATCGATTTCAATTATAAATATTGTAAATTATATTTATATATATATATATATATATATATATATATATATATATACACTTATTAAATAATATCTATATTAGGCATGGTTCCGCCAATATAAGATTAACTTTAAAATTAGAAAAAGATAAACAATAAGGTAAATCGAGATTAAAGTTAATTGGTGGAACTGAGTACATTTCTACCAATGTAGATTTACTTTAATCTCAGTTTAATCTCAGTTTAATTTAATTTTCATCTTTTTCTAATTCTTAGAACCAAAAAAATAAAAAATAAATTAAAGATTAATCTACATTAGTAGAAATGGGAAAAAATTTATATAAAAATACGATCTAACTGCTATCCTATTTCTCCTTATTTGATTTATTAATATAATTTTTAATACGAATAGAATTATTTAGTTTTTCTTATTTAAGATATAGGAAAAAGATTAAATTAGGAAACGCACGGAAATTATAGTTAGAAATTTTGCTTTAAACAATTCTGTCGATTGAATTAATCGCTGATAAAATTAATTTGAATTTAATTAAAGTCTCTCTAAGATTCCCGCAATTGTTATTTTAAATTTTTCAATGAATAAAAAAACCTATTGACTAAAATAAATCATATTTTATTCCAAAATTTAGCAACAATGTGGCGCAGCTAACCAGGTTTTTCATTTGCTTTTTTTTGCCTAAAATTTTACATATTACATATTATTTATTTTTAGTTTACATTTTAAATTATAACTTTTTATCTCGTGATTTTAAATAATTTTATGTTTCTCTAATTCTAGACCACATTCGTTTTCTCCAAGGAAGATTTTACTCTATATATTATATTATATAGTATATGTTACGTGTATTATATGTATATTTCGAATAAAATTTTCCTCAGAGAGGACGTTTTAGTAAATGTACACCCAAAGACTTCGATTCTTTTCCTCGGAAATTTTCATAAATCTGAAAAATGATCACTTTTTTACATTAATGCTCATAGTCTGTGTGCGATTAACGACATAATTAAATCTTACGTCTGCTTATAACTAAATTTGCTGAAATGCTACTAAATTTGACATAAAGACAAAATAATTTGAATTTCTGAAAGTTCTAAAAAAAGTAACGAAGGGAAAGAATCGAAGTTTTTGGGTATACTTTTAATTTGTAATTGCCACGATTTTTAAGAGCTGATTTTCATGTCACGAATATATGATCAATCAGCAGAAACTACGCACTAAACGTGCTGCGCACGATGTAAACAGCATATGTTGTTAGTTTCACGTTGCAAACCTAACCTGTGTGTCGCACGAAAAGCAACATTTTAAATTTATAGACAGATTAATAACGTTAATATATTATACAACACACTGGTTTTAACAATATAGCTATTCGCTAAAATATATGAATGAATAAATAAATGAAAAATGAAGCAACTCAAAGCGATTATCGAAGATGTAATTGTGCAATCAAACAAAATTCAGCCAATTATTGGTAAGATAAACGGTTTTTCACGTTATTATATACTAACTATACTATAATATTATTCATATTTAAACGTACAATCTTATTTATGTATTTAAAAAATTATATATTAACATATTTTATACATGTATTTTTGACAAGTACATTCCATTATTATATTATTATCTCAATTATTTATTATACATAATTGTTTTTATTCAACAATTATTATTTTTATTAATTTAAGTATAATCTTAAATTTTATAATATATATAATTCATAAATTTGTCATACAGTAAACTTTCAAAATGGTGAGCTTAAGGATGAAGAAGTCAAGCAAATATCATGTGGCTTATATCGCGAGCAAAAGGACAATAAAACGGTATTAGCTTTGTCAAATGGACACATTGTTTACAAAGGTAATAGACCAGATTGTAAGAAAGAATCAACCCGGACGATGCTGGTACTTCATAATAAAAGGACTGGCAAAGTTCGATTATTTGAAGCTGAAAGATGGGAAGTAGCACCAGTACTTGAAAAATATGACAATGAAGACAAGATCAATGACATGGATCATAAGATTACGATATTGAATAAACAATTTGGATCTAAGAAAATCAAACGTAGAACAGAGCAATTTGAGAAGCTAAAAGTGAATGTCGAGAGTGTTAAGGAACAACTTGAAAAAGCAGTATCAAGTAAGAGAGTTCTTTTTTTCCTTCATGTTATTATATAATTGATTTCTCAAATAATATCTAATTACTACGATTTAAATCTTAATAATAGTATATGTCAATATTTATTGTGTGTAAAAACTCACTGAGTCACTTGTCTTTTGACAGATGTTGAAATCAATAGACTAGATTTATCGAATCAATTACCAAATGATGACTGCTTAAATGCGATACTACCTGTATGTAATAGGAATGCGAGTAATGTCAAAGATGTATACAATATATATGATATTATTCCTAAGAGTAAATTGGAAATGTTATATGAATATGCAATGAAGATTACTGACGAAGACATGAAAGAGTATTTAATAACATTTTTTATCAATGTTAAAATCTTATGCATCTTAATTATACAGAAATTGTATATTTCTTTGGTCACATAGGAAGGCAGAATTTTTCAAACATACTTTAAGAATTATGCAATCGGATCCTGACAAAGTGAACAAAATCGCCCTTTTGCTTTATATTGAAATGATCAACGAATGGTTTGCTATGAAAATCACGAGAAAACGAGATATTGTTGTATGCTCGATTTCTGAGGAAGTGAATCAGCACATTATCGATATGTACAGCATATCCGGTCCAAATGGACGGTGAGTGAGCATCACTTGTATTAATCACGGATAAAATTTCAACAAAATTTATTTTACAGGACGAGGCCGAACTTTATGACAGACAAAGGCCTTATACACAGCTTGATTCTCGCACTGACGATATCAAATTTCACACTGGATTTGGAAATGTTTCGATTTATGTTCAAAAAGCGAACGAGTCTAAAAAAGCTAATGGATCTCACAAAACTTATCGGGGCGGTGTCCTCTAAAGATGATAAGAAAATCATCGTGCTTAAAGTTCCAATGCCACCACCAGTGTCTCCTGTTAAAAAAACAAAAAAATCAGCGAAAAAATCTAATCAGTGACTTCTTTAAATTATAAATAGTCTTAATATGTGTGTCAGTATAGAAATTAATTATTTTAACATTTCCTTTTCTACAACTTTTCTTCAGAAATATCTTTTCTGAAAAACTAAAAAGAAAAAAATTTAGTATGTTTTAAATATTTTATTAAAATATCGTAAAATCATGTTGGCGTCTCAGAAGATATCTGAAATATATATACCTTTACTTTCATGCTGCATACGAATTCTCTTTGACCTTTATAGATAAAAAGCTATAAACACGTATATGTAGCCAAGGGGAGGATACTAAATTTTAAAGACTAAAAATAAAATCTCTTAAACATGCTATACTCAATAATTGTTCAAGAAATTAATTTTGAAAAAGAAGAAAGAATTTAAGATAAACAGGAAAATTTTCTGTAAATATATAACTAGGTTTTTCAGTTCGAAAAATTAATATACAATTTTTAAGAGAAAAATAAATGGATAAATTAAACGTAATTTTGGGATTTGTTAGCAATTAATTAAAAATAATATAAAACAAAATAAGTCCAATATTCCACACCATTCGACTATCTTCCTCAAGAGAAAGAGAGAGAGAG
>Ga0157364_1003798_pt1 | contig 14805 bp, 11 predicted proteins | sample AttsexASBM2_FD_111476 | JGI IMG/M metagenome (GOLD analysis project Ga0157364, IMG submission 111476) | Fungus gardens microbial communities from leaf cutter ant in Ribeirão Preto, State of São Paulo, Brazil - Atta sexdens ASBM2 | ecosystem: Host-associated > Fungi > Mycelium > Unclassified ... | reverse complement strand
TGATTATATAATATGATTATAACGCAATACTAGAATTGGTTGTTCGTAATTTTAAGATAACTCCAATTAACATCGGTCAAATATATAGCGAGTGATACGTAACCAAGGCTACGTAACGGTATCCAAGATACAAGAGAACACGAACGGATAAATTATGACGTTGCATAAGCGATACACGAGCGGTCAAGTTCGTGATCCCGAGAGCAAAGGGTCTTTCCTAAGGATTCTCGGAGAGAACCGCAATTAAAATTAAACGCTATGCCACCATCATTCCCTTCCTTCTTCTCCCTTTCCTTTCATTACCGCTCTCACCCTCTTCAATCCAGTCCGTCAGTCCGTGACGGTGGTAAGGTTTCCTTGGAACCTGGTTGGGGTTACTGCTACTGAGTTCGGGGCAAGACGAGTTCTCAAAGGAGTATTAATTCACAAGCTAATCGTGGGATGTGAGATTAAACATTTTCTGCGATTAGCACCCCTTTGTTGCGCGTGCCGGCAGCAGATTATAAGTATTGCTATTAGAAGTACATGCATAATATAATTTAGACTTTTGTACTATTTTTAAGAAAATAACTTAAAGCAAGATAAAAAGGTAATTTTGCGTCCCGGCCGTCTTATCGTTCCCTCTAACTATAGTCTCAACGAGTTTAACTCGATAAAAATTATGACGCCATAGATTATCGTATTTCCACTAGAAACTTCGCCGTCTTCTTTCTCAGTTTTTATTCATTTCTTTTTTTTTTCGTGAAGATTCTAAAATCGAATGAACACTGGCGCGCAACTAAAGTCAAACCCTCAGAGGCGTGGAAGAGTCGAGAGAGAGAGAGAGAGAGAGAGAGAGAGACAGCCGAGCTAGGCCACCGTCATCCCTTGCTCGCTGCGGAGAAACGGAAATCTCGACGTTTAATTCACGTTTAATGTGTGCTGCCCGGTCGGGTCCTTTTTTTTATGCTCTTCCTGCTCTCGCGCGGGGTGGTATAATTAACCCGACGCTGAAAACGGCCTGCAGGGACCGTGCGCGTTTTCGAAGAGACTTTCGCTCGCTGAAAATTCCTACTCGTTTGCACTTCTCCATCCATATAGGTACACTTTTCTCTCTATTTTTTAGTCTGGCTTTACTGTGCCCTCTGTCTCTTCCTTCCGCCTTCATCATGTCTTCCCTTTCTCTTCTCTACTTTCTCGCGCAATCTCTGTGCGAACATAAAATTAACTATACACAGTATTCGCAAGCGCACCGTGACCGCCTTCTCATCTGTTCTTCCCGGAATGTGGGGAGAATCCCCTCTGTTATTCAACGTTTTGATACACGTGCATATAATGGACATACTGTAGTCTTTTATTCGAAGAGAATCAATTAGCCAGCTCATTTTGCTACTGCGGCAATCGGACTGAATATTAATTGCAAAAGTAACGACAGACATTTTCATTATACGATATTTTCCGAGTTATAGTTCGGGATTATTCGTTGTTTGGCCGTACTGTTCAAACAGACTTGCCGAACTCAATTAATTGCAAATTGTACCGCTAACACTGTTACCAGCTAGTCCCTCTCGCGCGACTTCTTTTGTTCCATGAAACTTTCCGCTTGGATCAGCCGCAACGAGATAGGTACTTGAGAATGATCGTAAAAAGAAGTCTGTCAATTGGATAATGTTACCAGGGAAGAGAACATTGAAGTTACGTAATCCTTTATCAGTTACGTAAAAAATAGACATGAACTCGTGATCTTTGTGTCATTTATAAGTGTCATTTACATTTGTTATAATAATAAGATAAATTCTTACGACTCTCTTAATTATATATCTAATATAATTTTTTATTTATGTTCTGCAATTGACATCATCAGTGTACTACTATGTTAACATCATAGTAATAAATTTTTCGCTTGTAAAATATGATTTTATGATTCATTCAACGTAGAAAATTCTGCTTCAGGGTTATTCTATGAACATGTTACGTTTCACTCGTTTCTTAAAAGAAGAATATAAGAATACCGGAATACCGCTCGAAATTATTCAAATAGCTACATATCTAACACATCAGGATGTACTTTTTACTGGCGGTGATATAAGCGAACTGCTTTTGTCGGAATGCTCTGGAACGACAATTTTAGAAGTTTTACCGATGAAGATAGTCTATGAAAGTCTTTATCTGACCTTCCTTCCTCGAAGAGTGGTGGCGAGTGCGAGAACGTGCTCACAATGGTGACGTCATACGGCGTCAATAAATGATAACATTTTTAAGGCGAATCTTTATCAGAAACGAGATGTGCGAGCAGCGACGATAGAAGCTCCGGAATATTTCGATTGTTGTTGTTGAAATAGGAAGAGGGCAACGCTGAACGATGCAACGCGAAGGACGAGTTGTCGTGGTGGTTGGGCATTGAAAACAGAGAATGACGAAGCCATCCGGGGCAGAAGGCCAAGGGGAGGGGGAGGGCAGGAATAGCAAAGTTTGAAAGGAGCGGAGAATGACGGTGAGATGCCGCGTTCTCCCTGGTCCCGTGCTTGCTTCTGCCTCTGTTTTGTGGAAGGAGCAACGGCTATCAAATATTTGCAGCGCCTTTAGCCAACAATGCCTCGCTCGATAAACCTGAAAGTTTGTTTACGATTGCCGGCTATTCCTTTATCGCCTTCTTCCTTGCCAGCTAACGTGGATTCCTTCTGTCGCCGTTTTAACTTACAACCCTCGGCAGCAATCTTTGTTGCTATTGTCCTTTCTTCTTGTTCTGGACAGTTTCATAATAGCGAGCTGTTGTTTTTGGTTGCGCGGAAATGATTATCTTAATATAGCGTAACAAATTTCTTGACTGAAATTCTGTCGTTGGAAAATTAAATCACTGATTGAAGTAATTTAGGAGTACATCTCGTGTATGACATATATTATATACAAAAATTCTTAAACAAAAATTCTTTATTTCCTTTCAGTAAAAAATTCTTTATTGTCGAATTTAATTTGAATGCTGAAAATATTGAAAATTTATGTTTTCTTGGCTTCATCGCTACGATGGTAGAATTCACGGAGGTAGTAGTAAATCTGATGTATCAGAGAGGAGATAGAGCTTCTGACGAAAGAAATCATCGCAGAAGTTCGGCTGGACTGGTGAAACGACGGAAGCGTCGGGCGCGACCATCTCGCCGGTGATTTGCAACTTCTTTATCGCAGTTTTGCGACGTTCCCCGGGGGGAGGCCGCGTATACGCGGGGACAGAAGAGAACAAGGAGTGGTCGGAATGATTCAGTGCGGCCTAGATGCTCCCTGGCGACTCTCCAAATCACTTCCTGCCCCGCTAGTCGTATACCTAACTTCGGACCGTGGGACTTCTAGGGTTGTTTGTACTTAAGCGGCTAGACGACGCGCGAGACGACCGGGAAAACATTTCGCTCGTGGAGCGCTCTCTCACTTGAAACAATAAACGCTTCGTCCAATCGAGCGTGGAAGATAACGAGCGAGAGAGATGGTGAGGGTGATGAAAAAGAAAAAGAGCAAGAGAGAGAGGGAGGGGGATAGTTGGGCGGTGGGTCACAATAGTAGCGAGGGCGAGCGGAGAAAAGAGTTGTTTGTTAGATGCGACTATTCCGTGGAATTGTGGAACCGACAAAGTTTCGCGTTTGCCTCCCCTTTCCGTTCTTGGGCGAGAAATTTCCTGATAGCTCTTAATAATGCACTCGGGACGGCATTCCTCGCGCCTCTCGGTCCGAGAGACTCTTTGAGGTTGCGGTAAAGAGGACCGGTGTCTGAACTTTGAGAATTATGCAAGAGAATGAGAGAGAGAGAGAGAGAGAGAGAGAGAGAGAGAGAGAGCACTGTGAATTTTCCGTATCCGCAAGCGAATGTGTGATTCGCTTAAGAGGTAGACGGATATTACCACGAGATGGAGAATCATGTCGCCATCAGTTGATAGCATCATTGGCGTGTGTATGTCGCGAGACGTTTCGAATACTGAATATGAAGTCGCGTTCTAGAAAGATAAAGAAATGTGAAGTGGAACACAAATTAGGGTAAGCTTGTCTGTATAGAAATAAGCATATCTAAAGCTATAATATTAAAAGTAATATCACTGTTATTGTTAAGCCATTCACCACAAAGCTATTTTGGAATCAACGCGGCTCGCGTTGGGCATACTCGCAACAGCTAATAGTGATTTGTCAGCAGTTTTTCCGAATGGCAGAAGTATTCGATGGGAAAAAGCTCGGCAGCGGAAAAGAAATTACGAGGCCCCCAAGTGCCAGACCGGATGACAAACGGTTTAAGCAAAGACGCGAAATACGCTTTCTGGTTTCGGGATCACAGTCAGCTCGCATTTGCCACGCTCCGACTAACTTGCCTTCCACCTCATCAATCTTAGGCCACTTGGGTAGCACCGGCAATTACAATATCGGCTTGCTCGACGAGGAGTTTGAGGTTGCGGCCCGAAAGTGGGCGGGTTCTTGGCACGCTAACTCGAGCCAAAGCTTCTGGCTCAGCCTGACGGCAGTGCTCCACCTGCTTGGAGAGAACATGTCCCACCTGTTGCGAGCGATCAGTCACTTGAGCCATGGATTTGTTTAAATCTTGATAACGCGGACCTCGTATCGGCTTAATTTCAATTCTCGCGATTCACCGAGGAGCCGTGCAGTGCGTCTCATCAGCAAATTATCAGCCGATTTAACTCAATTGATCAGAGAACTCAAGTGTGCGGAGGACGGATAATTGAAACGTTAGCGATGCACGTGGTTATATGTCGTTTCTACATCTCCAGGCGATTAATTCGGAAAACGCGCGCGACATTTAATGGAATTTGCGCCTTGGACTGCGCCACGAGATACTGTGCACGACGCGATAACGCTGTACGACAGAAGTTTATCACACAAATGGAAGCGAGTGATCGTGCACGCAGGTCTTGCACGGTGAATTTAGGGGACCTTGAATTGAATGGAAGATCTGGCGATTCGTGTTGAGGCAAAAAACAAATGGGTTAACGGGTTAATTTGTACAGAGTACGCGAGCTTACCTCATTCGTGTTTTACAGGAACGCTTATCCGGAGCTGCGAGGCGGAAGATGACCGCGGGAATTTATGGTGCCGTTAAAATGTCCCTTTTGGTATCGTAAGCTGGTCCCCTACCGCGTTGTTTTTTACGACTTCTACGTTAACACGTTCGCCACTGTACGCGTCTATCGTTGTTTTATTACGTCGTGCGGTCGGTATTAACGGAAACGCAATTTTGTGAATCTCTGCGTGGCGCGATAAATAAAATAAATTTCGAGCTGAACGTGATTTAAGTGTAATATCATTACGCACGCTTTTAATTTGCAGAGATTTTATACGTCACGTGTTGTGAGTAAAAAGCTATACATAATTTAATACATAATGGCGCACGTTTTATTTTTGCTCAAAAATTCCTGCAAAGGTCGGATAACATTTATAATTAGTAACGGTAGCTTGCAAAGTTTCAAGAAGCTATGCATGATCAAGCATATCTGCGATGTTCTCTTCTCAACACGTAGAGGCTTGTTCGCTTCAGTAACAATCTGCTAGAGTTCAACTCGAGCGAGGCTGCTTCATGTCTGGCTTATGCCCTAGGTGCCAATTAGTTACTAGCATTACTAAACGATTCCTAATTAACAAAGTTTCATTTATCGCCGATAAAAGTAAAGACAGGAAATGACGAGCCTGCGGGCGATTATAATGCTTTTTGAAACGATAACGATTAGAGTTGGACGCAATTTATCGAATCGATATCCACTTTAGTTTTAATCTGTCAGTTGTTCATAATGTCGAGCGAACGTCGAGTTATATCAAGCTATATACGATAGCTACGACAATAATGATTTTTGGAAATCGCGCGTGACAAACGACGATTCATATACCACTGACATATAATCAGTCATTAATTAAATAACAGTTATAATGCAGAAATTGTTGTAAAATTTAAAATAGCAAAGAGTACTTCTCTATGGGGATTTTGTACAGGAATATGGTTTTAATATTTTACACACAATTACAGCCAACATGAAATTTCAACAAACGCTAGGAAATTTATCGTAATGCGTCATATTAAATATCGGATACCACTGTGATAAAGTTTCTGTGACGTAATTTTATCTAATATATTGTCCGTTGTAATGCGATCAAAGCAACGTATACAGCGTGACAGTGAAACTAATAACTTTGGAACGCACGCGTATCATATTGTTACGTTTATTAAATATTATAGAACGTAGTCTCCTTTGTGAATTTCTATACGCCTCTGCATTGGTTGTGTTATTTGATTAACAATGTAATATATACGCGACTGAGTGAAACATTAATAATCGTCGTTTCATGTGCAGCACGGACCGCCGCCAGTGCCATCGGCATATGTATGTAACGCGAAGGTTAATTTAATTTTGTTTAATTCCTATTAGCCTCGTTCTCCCTGAGCGAAGCGGCGCTGATCAGTCTGCCGACGAGTCAACGATAATTAAGTTTGATGAAAAGTCTGCTTACACAGAAAGCGCCCTGATGTGGGAAACGCCTCTAATGGAGGCGGTTACTCGCAGTGCCGGTAATCAACTACGACGCTAGTTCGACAAGTTCGATAAAATCCAAACTTCTAAACAATAACGCAATTATAAAGTTCGCGGCGCCCTTGCCGGTAGAAAGGTAGGGCTCGCGCGCGCGTTTCGGCTCAGCCAGGTAATCGACTAAGCTGATATCCTGACGCCGAGCATATCGAACGACATCGCGTGCGTAACAAGAAAAAAAAATGGACTCAATTTAGAATTTCAAAGAGTTTCAACTTCTACGTCATAAGCAATAATAAGTTAAACTAGACTTTAGTATAATAATTCTTAAACCCGGTTAGTCTGTAATGTTACCCTTTTATGACCTCTTATTTTATTTGTTTTTTTTTTCTTTGTGATATGCACTGTGCTTATGTAGGTGGTACCTGCATTCATGCTCGGGACGTAGTCTCTACCTTCAATAACATGAGAGACATCCTCCGGAGATGTAATGTGAATCAAGAAACGAAACATAAGATTGCCCGTTTGCTTTATCCAACAATAAAACAATATCACGTTTAAAAGAGCAAATAAATTTATAGCCAATCTCATCAACGTCCGAGCGTGAATTCTCTTCTGAAACCTGGGAAGATCGCGAACACTGTAGGATTCGTGTAATGTCCGAGGGATCAAGGGGTCGGAAACAACGAATTGGAACTCGACTCGACGAACACGTAGCATAAAGTCGTAAAACTCGACTCACGACAAGTCGTAACACCAGGAATAACGCTTCTTCATCTATTTTTTGTTCCTCTTATAATTGCCATCCAAGCAGCGGGAATGAAAGTTCGTACTTGTAATAAGAGGAGAAAAAAATCTAAGAGTTTGTCCACAGGGATATCTCTTCGTCTTAATGGCATAAATTTTATTGAAAATATATTCGAGAACTTGATTAACTAATAAAAAAGTAGGCAATGTCAACCCTCGAAACGACCGGCGATAAATAGTATCGTGTTCCACGAGAAAAAATAATAGGCTGACCTTAATGAAACATTAAAAGTGCCGTAGTTTAATTTTTCAATATTGGTACATGGCCAGATGACGGCTCGGTATTTCGATTTATTCACCAGAGGCGGATGTCAAAGGTCGATGTCAGGTCCTGACGATAAATCGACGATAAAGCATAAACTTTCTATTGCTTTTGTTTAATGTGCAAAGTTGATAATGCAGAATATAATTTCAGAATATAATTTGCTATAAATATACCATTAATATAACGTAGAAGAGAGCACCGTCGCGTTCCTGCTAGACATTTGACATTTTGTCGTTGTGAGATTACGAAACCACATTTCTCGTACATCACGTGCCATATACGTTGTGCAGCTTTGCAAAAAGGGAAGATGATTTACATGACAGAAACAGTGAAAAATGTATCTCTTTTCTTCCTTTCCGATGTGATATTAAGTATCGTGGTATAGAGAGTTATTGGCACCGCGTATTGCCCTCACGGCCAAATTGGAATCACGGTCGAGGTCTCGGTGACATTATAGCAATCTGTCAGCCAGCCTGGAAGCGCTCCAGAACAATAAGTCAGAACATCGATCGTGATGGAACGTACCATAACGATAAATATTACTAGATGATTATTATTGAACATGTGCGATATCTTTTGGCTGTGTATCGAATCGACGCTCTGAAATTCTCCGCTGCTACCCGCAGCACTCGGTATCGGCGCGATCGATTGTCAGCATCGTGTACTTCAATTGCAGGACGCGATTGTAACAATCGCGGAAATTGTGTCGCAAATTCCCTTTGTCGCGTCCGCGAGACCGCCATGCCAAATGTGGCTAAATGCGTTTTCACGAGATTCTGTGACGCGCGTTCCCGGTTTACGGAATTACAACTTGCGTCGGGGCCGCGATTTGATAATTCATCGATTGACAGTAGTCCCGAGAGATCATCTCATCGTTAATGGAGCCGGTTGTTTCTCGCGAGCGGACAACGCGACAATTCACGAATTGTAAATTCTTGCAGTGGTAAATTTATTTACAACAACAAATTTTAATTTGAAGAACGATGAGCGCGAGCACGTTTTAGCGAATGATTTAAGTATCTATGACAACGAATTATTACGTTTTTTTTTTGTATCACTAAAATCCGCAAATTTTCGTTTACTTACGCATTTACGCCTTCTCGGTTTCTATTCATCTTCTCCACATTCGCCTTTTTCCCTCGGCAGATCTCACAATCAGTTATTGGTAGCGTGCCTGTATCTCGGCGTAAGCTGCACCGCCGTCCATCTCATCGTAAGGAGGGAAGAGGTTGATATACAACATAAAACCGCGAGAAAAATACTATCTTCATTGTCTAAATGGCTGCCGATAAAGCAGCCCGAGTTTACTGCACGCGAGATTGTATTTATCATCCGGCAATGCGAGCAACACTCGCGTTATATGCTTTGCCACCCAGTTATCTAAGATGCGTTTGTCTATCCGCGAAGAAAAATGGATCGCGTCGTTGGGAGCTGCTGAAACCAAGGGAGAAAAAAAAAGAAAGAATACCATAAGTATCGCGCGTCCATATATGTTCGTATGTCTCGTGAAGCCCCACCGACCGTATATACAACCGATACGACCGTGGAACGTGGCGCAATGTCGGTCTCGTAAAATCGCCGAGGAGGTATATAATCGTTATTTCAAATCGCGCCCGCTTTTATTGGACGTTTATTGGACTGGGCTTTCGAGGAGTTACGTAAGAAGCGAGACCGAGAGCGGTCTGGTTTGAAATTCGAAAATCGTTGAATACGTTTCCCGTCGCCTGAGGGTGAAATTGGTCTTCGGCTAAATTGTACTTTTCGCGGATTTTCTTAGTGGTGGCGCAAAAGTGCCAAAGAGAATACGCGCCAACTCAATGCAATATTAAACAGTTAACTGTACGGGGAAAGAAGGAGGGAGATCTCGTAAGAACGGGTCCATTTTCTATCCTTCACGATTGAAAGAGTGTGGTCACGTGCCATGGAAAATGCCAAGCACGACTTTCTTGCGTAAGAAAGGACCTAAGAAAGGTCGGCCCGATCCTCGCGAACGCGATCTCCTTAGAGGCGTTGAACCTTTCATTTCACGTACGAGGAATAGATCTGCAAGTCTTGTTAAATCATGATTTGTCGAACGTAATTCGATTCGTGCCCGAGATTTGGCAGTACGTGGCGACGAAATTCACTTTCGCGATTCGGGCCCACGCGCGCGATTCGATTTATGTCCTCATGTCTATATTCCGCATATGGCCTCAGCAGCTAATGATGGGATGACAACATTTACGTAATCAGGCCGCACCGTTATAACGCTGGTCGTGCCAACTCGTTACTCGCTGCGCAACTCGTCCACTAATATTGACTTTCAATTAATATACCTGCAGTAGGCCGATGAAACTTAAAACCATTGTCGTATTGTTTATTCATGAAAGATCATTCGTATATATTTTTTCATGTGCGTCAAATAAAATGACACCCACGAAACCAATCAAAATCGTGCATTCAATCAGGTGTATTCAGAATATATTATTGTATATTTTGTCACGAAAAATGGTAGAATGTGACCGACTAGAATAATACAAGCCGATTTCGAAATGTGACTCTCGAATGATATTAATATCCTGCCCTGCATTTCTATCCTGTTAGAAGTGACAAACCTGCGCGTAACACGCGAATGCACCTAAAAGATCGTGCGACGCGTTGATCTGCCGCTCGCGAGCATAATATGGTCTCTTCATCATTCTTTTAACGTATTCCATGCTCGTCGCGACGTACAGGCCGCGAGGGGGTGACACGGTTGTCGTCGAGCCTTTGGGGAAACTCCGAGGTCACGAACCGAGAGCAATGCTATCGTGACGCTCGCGGTGTTTCTATACCAGGACTTCTCTTCTCTCACCTAACACACGCGAAGTTCAGCACGTAATATCTCTCCGCGTCTCTGTCAGTCGTCTCTCTCCTCGTCCTTACACTTGTCCCGCTCTCTTCTCATCTCCCGACCGTCTGCGCGACCTTCTCTATCCATCATAGCATCCTCTTGCCCCCCTTCTCTTCCTCTCTTTCTCACAGAGAGCTCAGACCAAAGAGACGGAGTCACGTCTCTAGACCGGAGTTGCTCTAATTAAATTACTTAAGCGTACGTGTATCCAGGGATGGTTTTGGGTCGGATGCTTCTACGTACAACTGCATGCCGTGGGAGAACGACGTCTTGGTGCTTGGAGCGTTTTGCTTGGCCTTCAGAAGTCGACCACGTCGTCTACCATTGGTGTCTGTGTCGCTTTTTTCATATCTTCCTTGCTCTCACCACCAAGATCGAACATCATACCCGTCAGGGGTCGACCGCATCTCCGTTGCGTACGCGCCGAGAATGATATTGCACGTGCTCCGAGTTTCGTGTGAAAACAAGTTCATCTCTTCATTGCGCTTGTAATCTTGTTATGTTAAATATTATGAAACATATGAGTAGAAAGCAAAAGTATTATTAAATTATACATGCATGTAATTAGCATGAGAAATTGAACATTCAAAAATATTTCTTCTTTGAGAATTTGCAATACCACTTAAACTAATATATTTCGTTACACGCAATGGATCTAACAATAAAATAGCTTTTTAAAGATCATGGAGAGTTGTATTATTACTGGTTTTTTTCCTACTATTTCGATAGGATCTAGCAAGCATTGTCGTTGTTATTGCCGACAGCTGGAAAGTTACCAAAGTACTATTCTTATACACGTTTTCTTCACCTTTTTTCCCCCAGACATCATCAAAGGATCTGTCACTCTCCATTATCAGGCTAGTGAGCGAACAGTAAAAGCATGAGACACTAAAGCCATATTATGTGGAGGATATTGTTCACTCAATAGCAAGAGGTCAAAGGGAAAAGAAGAGCAGAGAAGGATTTCTTTTTTCGACGAAATAGTGTAACACGAATAAAAGTGAGAATAAATTTTAAATGGAAGTGTGGTATTTGAGAAATAAAAATTTTTACAAAACAGATATTCTTTTCTGATTGCGAAAGCATTCTTTAGTACTTTGATAAAAAGAAAAAAAAGAAGAAAGGAAATAATTTAACGTTTAATGATCGTTACAGACACAAATGTGTCGTTATTAAATTTCTAAGAGCTCTACACAGGAACAACGGTTTTGCTGAAATATCTGAAAATTTAGCTAGAAACAGATCTGAAAATAATTTTATTGGATCATCAAAGTATTTATGTAAAAAAATTCAAGCATGATGAGCAATATTGCAAAAAATTTCTAGCAATCAGTTTCCTACATAATTATTTTGATAGTTTAATAAAATTATTTTCAGTTCTGTATCTAGCTGAATTTTTAAATACTTCAGAAAAACCGTTCTTTCCATATAGAAATTTGTAAATACAAATTGGCATCGCTTATTTACGAGTCTGATACAAGAACAGTTTAAAGCTAGTATTCGGGAGGAAAAAAGTTTGCCGTTTGATACGCGCTTTTACTCCCTGTTCGCATAAACACATGCTTGTGAGTCGCATATTGAGAACGTGCAATGTTACTTTGCTTCAATTTTCCCGAAGTATCTTGGATATCGGGGGAAACACTTAGCATTTGTTATCCGAGGTAATGGCCTCTCGGACGAGACAATCGCTAAAGGGTAGCTCGAGACATCGACGACTTCGCGGAAAGAGGCCAACTTTGTACCGCGTCGACGTACTGCCATTCTGTAAGTGCGCGTCGACTATAAATTTCGTTGCCGTTCTCACGGCGCGCATACATCAACCGATATAGCACCGCAAATAAAGCGGCGTTGAAGTGTGTTTTTCCACAATTCGCGTGTACAAAAACAAATTTTACCGCTTAACTGTGTTAACAGTTGATCTCGCATTTATTGGTCTCCCTGTCTGCATTATTAAATATTTTTCAGTTATTAAAATGTAATAAAAGATATTGAAGTATAACATTTAATAAGAGAGACATACAGAATTTTACTAAGCGTTTTTTTATAACCATTAAATTTTTATAATTAAATTTTAAAATTAGATTTTTGTAGTAAATTAGTAAAAATATTAAACTGTCAGTAAATTTATATAATCTTCGATCTCTAGAGGGAAATATTATTTATATATCACTTTTATCGTTTACGAAAAATTTTTTTATAGAAGTAATATCTAAATAAAATATTTCTCTTAATAGAATTTCTGTCATAATATGAGAAGATTGACTTTGGTGGTTGTAGCAATCAGTTTCAGAATCCTTAATTAAATGGAAGTCTGAAGACAGGAAAATTTTAGATGGTTGTTATAAAGATGAAGAAGATAATTTGAAGCGGAACGCATTTACCGTTAAATTTACGCAAGCCTCATTCGGCTAACTCGGCGCATCCGAATAGAAATCTTATTAACACCATAAATCGTTTTCACATAATCAAAAGTTAGGCAACGATAAACGCAATTACTGCGACCGGGAGGTTAGAGCGGTAAAGTTGGAAAATGTTGTTGCGCGAGAGGCGACAGGGTAATGAGTTTTCGCGAAAATTTTTATCAATTATAACGTTAGAGTCACAAACTCGTACAAAACACCGAACATCGGCGGGATGCCGATCAACGACGTGGTGTATTATCGAGTTTGCTGAATCGGGAAAGAGCGCGGAAAAAAAATAGATAATTCTCGTCAGAAGTAGCCATTAACTTCGTGACTGAGAAATTGGCCCGGGGCAACGTCGTAATGTCTCGCGACCGAGAGCGGACGAAGAGCTGGTGTTAGCTGCCTCCGCCGCGAACGTGCAGCCAATTACCGGTGCCCGGGCATGAAATAACTGCATTATCTCTGTGGAAGCGGCTGCTACCACCCCTTCACAGCCACCCTTTCGTGCCAACCTACATCGACCTATGCGCTGCTTGCCACCTTGCCTGTCTACTGCTTGCAGCCTGCCTATGCTAACTTCACCCTTTTCCATTCGTAAAGCGCCGAAAATTATGTTGCCTGAAATTTCGATAAAACGGGATTCGGTTCGAACCGGCATTAGATTGAATTTGTCGAGTTATAGTACTCGAGGACGGAAAGAAACTTTTGGGACTGGGGAAGGGCTTGCCTGGGATTCGAAATGACCCACGTTTACTGTGTAGCCTCGTGACTCTCTCATCCTTTTAGTTTGTCCTCTTTTTCTCTTTCTGTCTTTCTCTCTCTCACTCTTTTTAACATAGCCATCCTCTCTTTTCCGCCTATCTCGCCCTCACCCACACATTTTCCTATCCAATTCGTGTGCCTCCCTGCTATTCGTTCCTACCGAACTGAATTGGGTCGCCCAAACCCCAACGGGATTTCAAGCTATACTGATATACGCAGTCTCTCCCTTTGCTCATGTCTCGATCTTGGGCAACGAAGTTCAAGTGAAGTGAAGGGAAAAGGACGAAACGTGGGGAGTAAGCAATACCTAGATGCTTGCGAATACGTGAGTATCAAAGTTTCCGGTGCCCAAAGGCAACGGCGATGTCCAATGTCGTGTCAGATCCGCCTGAATCAAAAAGATATTTCCCAAGGCGGGAGTGTGTGATTGCCCTGTACGATTGATTTATTTCGACACCTGGACTCGATTCAAAACCAATCATATATGATGCGCGATAGAGTCGTCACGAACTAGTCGCGAGGGAATTATTTGGAAACCACAAATCTTCCACGAAGCGCCGTGCTCTGTAATGTTACAGGATGCAGGCATAGTTGTCGCGAAGTTACAGGGTAAAGACATACAAATGATTATGTTCTATGGTTAGCTACGTGCCATAGTTATTTCGGAACGAGGGCGCATTTACCATGCGTACGTAGCCATGTCGTCATAGCGAAATTCGAGGCAGCTACGACGGAACAAGCACGTTTGCGAGATTGCGCCATGCGATTGCTGTCATGTAAGTTTCTCGTAATGTTACCTTGTAAATCGGATATCTGGGGACAGCGGTACGATGCGATACCGATTGCATTTAATGTCATCATCGCACGGCGGTGGCATTCGACATCGACGGATGATGGGAAGACGGACGTGCGACGCGACGGAGGGAAGAGCGAAACGCATTCCGCACTCGTAAGCGATGTCAAATAACTTTCGAAGGGAGCGAAGGAATGAACGGACGGTTAGGAACGGAGGAAAGTAAATAAAAGGCCATTCCGATTGGGCGATCAATTACATCGGGCCTGCATTATTCATGGGGGGGAGGGGGTGCAGGCCGCAGAAAGCTTTATCTCTTCTCTCTTCCTCCCTCGACAAGCAACGGAATCAGACTATAGATCGACCGAAAGAGAGAGAGAGAGGGGGGAGGGGGGAATCTGGAGGTTGAGACGGAAG
>Ga0157364_1003797_pt1 | contig 14808 bp, 14 predicted proteins | sample AttsexASBM2_FD_111476 | JGI IMG/M metagenome (GOLD analysis project Ga0157364, IMG submission 111476) | Fungus gardens microbial communities from leaf cutter ant in Ribeirão Preto, State of São Paulo, Brazil - Atta sexdens ASBM2 | ecosystem: Host-associated > Fungi > Mycelium > Unclassified ... | reverse complement strand
CAGGCGATCGGCGCACATATACATACGCACGCACGCGCGCGCGCGCACACACACACACATACACACATACGCACGCCCGCGCGCGCACACACACACACACACACACACACACACACACACACACACACACACACACACGGGCGAAACGATCGTTACTTGACGGGCAGTAATTTTGGATACACATACTTAGTATTTTCAATAAGGAAACATAGTTAACGTCCGTTACGTTCATATCCAGCAAGCACAAATATGCGATATTGTATATGTATTATTTTTACCGATAATGAGTTTATCCCTCTTGCAAATTTCCTCCGTTTCCGGTTTATACGCAGACATCGGCTCGCACGCCCGGCTCGCATTTCCCTCCGCGATCATTTCCGAGAATCATCGAAGGATACCCACCGTCGATCCCGAGCGACTCTTCCTGCACACTCGCGCGCACAACAATGCGATATTAGATCACCGATCGACGACAATCGGGAACGCTTACGCTACGGATAGGACACATCCACATGTTAAAAATACGTTTAGTCTCGCTATTGGTATTCGACGACCTCATGCACGCTCGATCATCGCTGATCATCGCATCCTCTCTTTTACTCTCTTCATTCTCTCGCCATACAAGAAAAGCACCACTTTATAATACAAATTCGTCTCGTCCTTAATTGTCTAAAGCCGCGAACGGAATTCAAGCTCGAGACCGTACGATCGAATCCGCACGATCGTTGGCTCCTAGTCCTTCAAGGATATTGTGAGGATCGTCTCTCCTCCGATTCCTTTTCTTCACTTCTCGCCAAGGCCATTCATGATTGAGATTTATTTTTGCGCTCGCCGCCGCTTTCTGCATCGTATTCGTTATCGCGCGAATACCGTACTTGCATTACACTCGCCGTTGCTTTTTTTCTAAGTACGACGAGTTAAAATATCGTGGGCAGAGCACACGTAGCTCGTCAACATCATTGTTAACGGCATCGCTCCTCCTGATTCTCACTATCCTCGCATTTATCCTACGCCAAAGAAGGCTGCTATGTCAATGTAAAGCTATGTATTGACTAGTTTCTCTCACTCTCTCTCTTTTTCGTCACTCTCAACTATGAATGGCCTCTTCTCTCTTCTTTCTCCTCATTCTTCGCGTTATAACTATAATTACCTTGTATCGATGCGGTGTACCGTGCACGATTCGCACGCGCGGCACCACGGTCTATCATATACTTTAGGCCTCGAGCGCAAGCTCCACGAGCTTGCCGGCCTTGCCTCGTACGAACGTAATCAGTAAACTTCACATCCTGGAATTTAATTCAAACCTGATTATTAGCTGCGTTCACGTCGCGTCGAACTCCTAGAGGAAAATTTCGCAATGTTCCTCCTCTTTCCCTTCCAAGCTCGCGTGGTCCGAAATCCGGCACACTTTCTTTTTTTTTATTCTTTTCTCTCCCGACGCTTATAAGGCTTTCGCGGATTTGCCAATCGCGGATCGGTCGCGCAGCTGGTCCGTGGAGCGAATACTCGGTGAAACCCACGTTTCTCCGCGTGCGCTTAACGCTCTTACACCCTACGTACCCTATACCTCGTGGTATATATATTTATTATATATAATATAACGTTATAATGTTTTTGGCATCTTTGAAATACACAAATAGACTTTGGTATAAAACTTTTTGATAGTTTTCAGTACATTTATATATATATGCGCGTGCATACATATACGGACGCTGCGCTACAGCGACATTTTTTTACCTCCTTCCGTCGACTTTCACGTTTCCGGTATTTCTTTCTATCTCTTTACCTGTCGGTGTCGCTCACTCGAAAGTCCCGCGGCTTCGATACTGGACAATGTCCCCGTGTGAGGGGACGATACGACTGACTCTCAAATTGCTCTAGCACATTTTATCTAACCACCAGAGCTTACAGGACGGCGCGCCTCTCCTCCTGCGTCGTTTCTTGCTCGACTGGTCGACGGCCTTTTTCACGAACCTAATGTTGTAAGGATCCTCCGCGAGCTCGGGATACTGTTGCGCGTCATGTATGTACTCGCCCTCGTAATTAGATGCGAGACCGACTTTCAATATCTCATCCTGCTCGGCGACCATCCACTCGATAGATGTTGGAGTATTCGTTTTAAGGGCTTCACGTTCCCGATGCCATGCTTTCCTAATAGCGGTCGCTTTAGCGTGATGCAGTAGTCTCTGCTTTTCCTTCTCCGCCGTGGTGCCGTATCGCAAGTTCACCACATAACTGGCACCGTGTATTTTCACATCGATTAACGAACTACTGCCACTACCATTCTCGTTCTCGTGAAATGTAGTGTTTACTTGACCTCCTAATCGTTTCAACTGACCACGATCCTCGCTGGCACGCCAGGTTTCCTCTTTGACAAAGTAGAAGGCGTCCTGCTGTGCGCTGTGCACGACAAATGTAAATGGCAAGAAGTACGAACGGTTGAATACGGATGTGAACACGTCGCCATAAATAGCGTTAGCGCTGGGTACGCTGGACACTACCGCTTGGCCATCAGCGGTTCTCGACACCAGGATACCTTTACCGAACGGCGGATCGGACGCCGCACCTAGACGACTGGGTATCAGCTCACTCGTGTCTTTCTTCAAAGCAGATCGTGGTGGCGCAGACAGACTCACCGCATCGCCTGAATGCCGTTGGGCGATGTGCGCGAGGAAACCGGATTGGACGCCTAGATTGCGCGTTCTTTTCTTTTTACCGAATATAGAAGTTCCCGGACCGAGTGCTCGCGGAACGAGGCTTTCCGGTAACTCATCCGGGAATAGCTGCGGCGCTAAACTCTTCAGGTCATATCCAAGATGCGACAGCCATGATATGTGATCTGCAAGATAAAAATACGCTGAATGTATATTGATTGAAATCGGATAGAATGTAAATTAATTCGATAATATTGTAGAACTTACCAGTTGGTTGACTTGGTCTGTCCGTGTGTCTGACGTCAATTGGATCGTTACCATTAAATCTATAAAGATGTAGATGCGTTGGTTTGTCTACGCGATCCAAAACGTTTTCCCAGAGCGGTGACATCCACTGGCCTATTAGCGGGTCGTAAACCTTACCATTTGGCATGTGAACGAGGGAGGTGACCTATAAATAGATCATACCATTAAAATATGAAATATAGCAAAGAATGTTTCGAATATCATTGCGTTCAATTCCGAATGAAAATTTTATTATTCTATGTCAATGAATTTTTTTTTATTTTGTTAATTATTAAGTGGAATTAAATTTTTATTTACCTGATCCAGAAGTCCTCCGCAAAAGTCCACCGGCAAGTAAAGATATGGATTCGAATCGTAAACAATGTGGCCGTAAGGCGATCGCATAATTTCTCTGATGCCTTCGCCATACTGATTGAAGATCATAATGGGTGTTCCACATTGATCAGTGGCAATGTAATATTTGTGTCGGTATACTTGTGCGTAAATAAGATGTCCTCTGTCATCGTAAACCAGCGACATCAGTTTACCATCGCGCGGGCTGTATATCTGGCTCACTTCGTGCGGTCGTTTCTGGTTATTGTAGAAGAACTGCGTGACGTTGCCGTAATTATCTTTCCTTGTGGCTAAGCGATCCAGGTGATCGTAATAGTATCGCACGTCGAAACGGCCGCGTTTGGTGGCACGCACAAGGAGACCCTTGGCGTTGTAATTGAATCTCTCCTCTCTCGCATTCTGCACCACCAGACCTCGGTTGTCATACTTGTAGAGACCTTCCCCAAACTTGACTATTCGGTCCATGGCGTTATACTCCATTGGGATCGTATTACCTCGATATGTAAGCGACAACATATTACCATTGGCATCATATTTGAAACCCCATGGTTCCTGCGCTTCTACACCGGTTAACTGACCATCGCAGTCCCATGTGTAATTCTTTACGTTGGTGTACGTATTAACGGCGACGTTACGCGTGTACGTTCTCGTCTGATTGATGCGACCGCGTGAATCGTGCGTAAACTCCATCCTGAACACTTCCATTCGATGAATCGTCACTGTGACTTGAGTTTCTAGGAATCGGTCGTCTGTGGTGCGCGAGAATAATGCGGTACCGTCAAACACAGTCGTCTCATTCGACTGCGGCCTTGTCACTTTAAACTGACCGATTTGCTCCAGCGTACCCGACTTCGGACTGTAAGCCATGGTGTGTGGTGGCAGCGTCTGACCGCCTATTCTACCCTGTACCGCAATCAGGCGAAAATTCGAATCATATTCGAACGTAAATTTGGCGTTGCTCAGACCAGTCTTGGCGCCGAAGTCTATTCGCTCCTCTACCAGAAGTCCTGCACTATATTGATAATCCCATTTGTATTCCACGTCCCTCTCGGAGTGTATAACTTCGGAAGGTAGTCCACTCTCCGTGTATCTGATCTCGCTTTTGCCGTCACCGTGAACGACCTCCGCCAATTGTCCCGAGGTATGATATCTGTAGACGATGCGAGCTCCGTCTCCCGGAAATACAGTTTGCAGCAGGTTCCCCTCGTGACTGTAGTGCTGCAGATAGGCTCTAGTGCTGCCAGGTGGAGTGTATGTCACCCTGAGGAAGCCGAGAGAAGCCTGACAGGAGAAGGAATGTTTTGTTTCAGACGGTAAAATGATATGTCGTAATCCACCGTCATCATCATATTGCAACGAGAACTGTCTGTTGCTGGCAAGCGTGATCTTTGACAGCATATTGAAGTCATTGTAGGTATATCGTTTTGTGCCGTCCTTGCTATTGGTAATTTCCGCCAGTTGACCGTGTCGATCGTAGGCATAAGATTCATCGGAAGCACCCCATTTCCAACTGTCGATCCTGTTAAATCGGTCGTAAGTAATGCTGAGATTATGACCCTGCTCATACGGTTGCCAGATCAAGGGTAAACCTGCCAGATCGAAGGTCACCGTCAATAGAGGAGTTCCCGCCTTGTCATAAAACGTCTCACGGCTGAATGCTTGTTCGAATTCGACGCTTATCACTCGCGTGTCGTTCACCCAGATCTCTCTGTTAAGCGTTTGCTGAGGGTGGCTAACTTCTCCGACCAAGTTGTACGTCGTCGTCATGGTGTTTGTTAATTCGCCCAATGACATCAATTGATAGCTCCACATAGGTAGCATCTCTGCTTCTACCGGCAAAGCCGGCTTCAATAGTGGATGTTTTGTTGTCGCCGCGCTAAGTACTCTACCACCACCAGGCAGAAGCACTTCCAAGCTGCTATTTGTAAATGCAATCGCTTTCATGAGTTTAGTGCCTGTAAATATTGAAATGAGATATATTAATAATATTCATGCAATTTTTTATCATATTTGCAAAAAAATTGGAATATATTTGTATGTCGAGGAAAATAGATTAAACAAAAATTAATTAAATTAGAGAAAGTACATACCGTCAGTGACTGTCAACATTTTCGATTTCTCATTTTTCATTTCAAATTCTACGATTCGCTGTTTGTCGCCTTTAGATAAAGCTTGCAAGGGAGCAGACACTTTAACCAATAGACCTTCGTCGTCAGATAAGTCCGATAATAATTTCAATTTCTCGCCTGTCGGCAGTATTACATCGGTGACACGTCCTAGACTGTCGTAATTGTATATGTATGTTTCATCTCCCTGAAATTTTAACAACACATTGCGTTTCATCATCATCAATAAAAAAAATATATAATTTATTCATAAAAAATCTATTACATTTTTTATGTATGATTAAATAAAGAAGAAAAAATAAATATTTAATCAATGGATAAAATAGACAAAAACATCTATTTATTTATAAAAATGAACAATAAAAATGTCTAACTTACTCCTGATCGACTGGTGAGCAAGCCGGTTGAACCGTCATAACCAAGAGCAATCTCCGCCCTGCCACGTTCGGACAATTTCTCCAGGAATCCAACCGCGGAGATTTTCAATTCGGATTTATGATCCTGAGTGTTCTCAATAGAGCTAACGACGCTGCTGTAATCTCGCAGGAATTGAATCTTATTGCCCGCGCTGTCCGTCACCGTGGACAATTTGCCGAAACTCGTGTTTTTGCTATACAGGAAGGAGTAGCGGGTCTTTCCAGATGTCAAGTCCTTCGTAGAAATGTGTTGACCGTAGCGATTGAACACGTAGATCTCATTCGAAGGGGGAAATGGGATGCGGAATTCCCCGTTCTCATCGTGGTTTGGAAGGTATGGCTGGAGAGCCAAGATATGAAGGCTACCCTGATCAGCTACGTGCAAGACACCGTCTGGTGAAACTGCCAAAGCAGATATTGCAGTAAACTTGGCATTTGAAGAGAGGAGCGTTTCAGTGCTGCTAGTATCATCCGTGCAGGTGCACGTGTCCAAGTCCTTAGTGCTGGGTGTAGTATTGTTGCATTCACATTGACCGCGCAGTCTTTCTTGCTGTTGACCCGCGAAGTGTGACATCTTGCCGGAGGAATCGACGATTCTAATAGAGTTCACTCGATGAGAATCACGATCCGCTATGTATAGTTCGCCGGTTGGACTGAAACCGACAGCCAACACCGACCCGAGGACCTCGTCTGATTTTTTCAAATTCGTCGTCAACGAGGAGTTTAGTTTCGGAAGTTCATCGTTGCCATTGTTGTTATTTGCATTGCTGGTACAGTGAAGAGGCGTGCCAGCGACTACACGCACCTTCAGGTCGCTGGTGAGTTTCAAGACTAGTCTGTCGTCGATGAAATGCAAGGATCCATCCAATGGGCTTAGGGTTAATCCGGTGGGCCATTGTAACTGAGCTTGATGTGCGGGAATGGCTCCGATGCAGGGAGCGGGTGACCAATGATTATGATGACCATGATGTCCCACGAGAGTATGTATGATTCCTCGAGGATCGACAGCACGAATATTCGTTCCATCAGCAATGTACATCGTTTTATCGGCTGCAATTGCAATTCCTGTAAATCATAACAAGAAACATTTTTTAAATTATTTTTTACAAGTAATCCTTTAATCTTTTGGAAACATGAGTTTTCTAATAAAAAAAATTAAAGAAAATCTTATTGTCTAAGAGTTATCAAGATAACTGAATTCAATCTTGACCTAAAATTAGATAAAAAGGAATAATTTGATTATTATGAAATAATAATCAAATAATAATCGATTTTAAAAGATTCTTGTTATCTGAGTTAGAATGTAGTTTAAAAATGTCAAATTCTAAAAGAATAGTATTCTGCAATAAAGGAGGTCTAGTGTCATAAGACTCGTAATCAAGATTTGGAAATCAGATTGGAAATCATACTAACTGTGCATAGCACTGATGAACTTCAAATAAAACGAAACTAAAAATTTGATGTTACTCTTTGCAATTACAAATTTCTTAAAAGAGTTTATGCAGATTATTTCTTTAAATTCTGTTCACTATTTCTAATTTTTTATTTTTGTTTCCGAAATTCGAATAAATTATAGCTTAAATTTCTCTATAGACTACAATCTGAAAATAAAAGAGAGTGATCCAAATGGAATTATTCGTTTATAAAATATTAATTCTCAAATGTTCCGTATGTATATGTTCGTCACTTTATAAAAGTCTTTTAAATTATTCAATGTTTTTCTAATAGCGCAAGTGTCTTTCAAAGAAAATGACAGATGTATTTTAAGTTGTCCTTCACCTTTAGGATGAGCCAATTTTGCATGGATGGCCGGACCTTCATCGCCACAGTGGCCCTCGTCACCTGGAATACATCTTTCACCACTTCCAACAACGGGCTCGATATTAATGCTTGGATCTTGGACTTGTTCCAACGAAAGTGCTTTCAATATCTGATGTTTCTCTGGATCGCTGATATACAAGTGTCCATCAGCCGGCGAGATGCACAGATAATACTGATATGCCACTTGAGTCGCACTGCAAAAGATGGCATAAAGATGTATTAGATTAGATGTGATCATTAAATTTTCGACTCGCAAATCTTGTAAAAAAAAAGTTTACCTTAAAATAAGAACGGTGTAAACCTTTCCTTCGGGCGTGATTCTGCGCACGAGATTGAAATCTCCGACATATATGCTACCGTCAGGTCCACTGGCGAGTGCCACTGGTGTCAGGAGTCTAGCATCCTTAGCGAGACCGTCGCAATTCTGACACACCAAACTTCTTTGGAGACCAGTGCCCATTACCACTTTCACAGTGCGCGGATACTGTTTGAAATGTAGAGTAGAACCATCGCCTTTCTGTAGGATCCCTTCGTGGAAGTTGTAATGGTGATGGATGTCGAGTCCCCATCCACCGATATCGGAGATATCGACGTCGAATCCCTGCAAAGTGGCCGTCTGCGTCTCCCATATCACCGACGGACAAGTGGAATGTTGATAACCGATCGAGATCCTCGCCTGCGCCACGCCGTACACCTTCTGCTTGTAAACGTTTCTCTTGTTCCAGGCAAACGTGTGTGTCAGATTTGGGTCGGCCTCGTACGTTTTCGTGTGAAGCGAGCCCTCGATCTCTACATGCACGTGTACGTGCGTCAGCGATTTCGGAATGAACGGCCCAGTCAGTTGCATCCTCACGGTAGAGAGATAGCCTGCAGCCTGACTGCTTTGATACATCAAGTGGAGATTGGAGCCCGGAATAGCGATGCTTTCCTGCACGATCTGCAAGCGATGTTTAACGTTGCGTTAATGCGGTCACATAGTACTGTAATCTTCATCGTAAATATTGTTACATTCGTGCAATGTCCTTTGATGCTTCCCTTCAAAAGCATCTCTGTCTCACGTAACATATAATAATGAAGTTCGTTATTTACCGTATAAAATAATTTAACTTTTATTTTAAAATCCTATGTCTCTTTCTATTCTTGCCATTCAGGCGTGTTAATATCGATCATCAAGATATAATAATTATGTCATTTAAAAATTTCATTCTAACTACGATAAAGTCAAGACTGTATTTTAATTAAAGCAACGAGCGTATTGTAATGATATTAAATCGTTTACGAAATAGAAACTTACTTGACTTTCAGCAAAGACCAAGCTCTTCCCAGGCAAACCGCCAACTTTCTCAGGCATCCACGTGCTAACGATAATTGGTCGCAGCGTCTCGTGATCGTGCTCCAAGCACGGACCGTGTTCGCTAAAGAGTCCCATTGAAATCCCTGGGAAGCCTATTATATTGTACTCCGTAAATAATAAGAAACTCAAAAATGTATAACACTCAAGGACGGAACAAAGACGGCACACACGTTGAACAACTCTGAAAACGAGGGTCCTATGAAGACCGCACGTGTAATGCGCGATCTGATCCGACATGGTCGTGAAAAGCAGTAATAAATTACTTACACCAATTTTTTTTAACAGAACTTTTGCAAATAATAAAAAAATGTGCATTCGCTACTTTTGTTATCTCTTCTTTTCTCTGCGCGCCGGGATTGGTTTCAGGTGATCGAGCACGTACGCGCGTTTATCGAAACGTTTGTGACGTTAATGGGTAACGCGATCCGACACGTAACACGATGAGATATATGTGTACCAGGACCGACCAAAAAAAAAAAAACATAGAAAAAAGATAAAAAAGGAAAAAAAATCCGTAATACATATCCGAAGCTCGATGCTTACCAACTGCCGGGCTTGGCGGCTGGTTAGATTTATACGATTCGCCTTCCTTGCTAAGAATCATCACAACGGGTGGCAGGACCACGATCTGATTCCAGGGTACGAAGACGGTCCTCGTAAGGGGTTTGAAGGGGCTGCGCTGGAATTGAAGCGTTACGGCACCTCCACCATTGACCAGGACGTCGAACCTGATCAAAGTACGTAATGCATTTCGAACTCCATTGCCAGTATTACGTAAGAATCCCGACGTAGGTCGATCAAGATAGTGCGCTCACTTTATCCGGGAATGAATGTCTGAGGAGACCTTAGAATTGGAACGCGAAGTGTCTTGAAAGTTTCTTCGTCATATTTGATTAATTTTCTAAATGTATTATTAATTGGCAAAATTTTAAAACATTTTCTTGTACAAAACATTTACCTTGCAGCAAATAATGAAAATATTTCTGTTGAAAATGATACATCTTTTTATTTTGTTTTTCAGAAACAAAGTTGCGTATGAAACTTTCAATGAGATATAAATAATTACTAAAAGAACAATAATAACCTTTTTCAAAGTATTAACAAGATGTGTAATTTTAAAACTTGTTTGAAGGATTATTATGATTATAGTCCTATTTATTGACGTGAACAATGAATGAAGTAGATTTTTATTTATACGTGCTTTGTAATTTCTTCCTTTCAGCCTGTTCGTTATTTAAGTTTGTATCTAGGTTCAAAAGTACGCTATGGAATTTAATGAAGTAATATCCCTTCTCATATAAAATTACTGGCTTCTCTGAAAGTTGGAGCGTGGAAACAAAAACTGCAGAACATATTTTTAAAATTTACAGGATTTATAAAAGCACTGTAATATTGAATTTTATTTATAGTTAGATTTAAAGTTCCCATTGAACTATTTAGAAAATAATTTTCATACATTTGTATAATACACATTTATAGAGGCAAATTTTTTTGAGACAAAATAAAATATTCTACGAAACTATTTTTCTTTTATATATACTAAAATAATTTTTGTATTTTATTTTTCTGCAACATTTCGCGTATTAAAAATTTGATTATGCAAAAATTCGCAAAATGTGAAATCAGATTACGTTAATACATGATAAAATTATTGCGCGCCGAAAAATTCATCTAAGTTATAATGCGCTGTAATGATATTATAATTGAAGGCGCGTCAATGAATGGAATAATACGTGCTTGCTTGTTATTTTGCATTTATGAACACATTAATTACGAGTAGGCGCGGTGTTCCGGTCGTTGAATTAATATGAATTAAATCGAAAGAGAATGCCAGTGAAACAAAGTTTCGTAACGAGTAGATTCGGTCAATATATGCGAATGCATTTCGACGATCTGCGATGCACCGAGAACCGTGGACCGAGCCGTGGTACCGTAGGTTTGCACGGAGTAATTAGTAAGCTTTCGACATCATTAGCTCGGGCTTTGATGCGGTCTAGTATCCCAACTCCTCCGCTTTCCTGTTTCAGAATTATTCTCGCCAGGATTGCTGTATACCCTCGCCTGATGTAGCCGTTCCCGACTACATCCCTCTATCCCTCCCCCTTTCATTACAATGCAGCCTTGATACTATCGCGCAGGACATCCAGCCCCGACTCTACATGTCGTGCTCATCGTATGTGCAAATGCTAATACAACGATAATGACGGCTATACGTATATGTGTGTATGTATATATTTGTGTGTGTGTGTGTGTGTGTGTGTGTGTGTGTGTGTGTGTGTGTTTATGTGTTGACCGCCGTTATAACTGTAAATGGATGTAACACGGATATAACAACGAGCGTAACTCTTTCCATGAATCCCTTTCTATCGCCAGTAATATATTATCCGCGATAGCACCGACCCACTTATTTCACACACAACACTCAAGAATAATCAACAATTAGCAGATACAGATTAGAGATATTACGGCTCTTAAATGTTCTCAGAGCGCGATGATAATGCATATATAATAATCTGGATTATGCCCGTGGTATCCGTCATTTACGTTATGGATGTCTGTCATTAATCGTGCAAATCCCTCTTTCAAAATAATATTATGCCACAGTAATAACTACATCGGCTTAAAATACGAACAGCATAATTGCCTCTACGTGTGTAGTAGTGAAATATTAATATGAATTACTATCCATTACCATATCTATTAGGGACAAACCAGAATGCACGTTTAAAATCATTTGTATCATTTATATGCATTCATGAAATTATTTCAATTCAGGTATTTCGTCTTTTTAGGCTAAAAATCTATCCAAAAATAAAGTCTTAATTGGCTTAATATTTGGATACGCACTATGATAATCGACCTTTATCTTCTTTTTAATATATCAGTGTCAAATCTTAAAAATCATTATTAGACATAATATTTAAGACTATTTTAATATTTAATAATATTTCAGATAAAGGTTTGCAAAATAAATTTGCCATTGGCGTCTCTAAGTATTTTATTATTTCATCTTTAAAGTAAATTTTATTATTTTAATTTAGAAAAACTAATAACATACACTGTTAGAGAGAATCCTAATCTCTTGAGTTAAATAACATCTTGTTATTTTTAACTTTTACATATATGAAAATGTAAACCAATCCATTCTGTGATTAAATTATTTAGTTTTAAAGTAAACAACATCTATATTAACGAATGCACTAAGTAAATAATAATTTGTATCAAATTTAACACATTTTTTTTAATTAAATTAATTGATTATTGAGTTAAAACAGTAAAAAAAATAGAAATGATTAAAAACTCAAATTAGATATAATTTGATATGAATTTAACAGTGTATAATAATCGAAATCGATGCGAAGCTGGGTAATATAGAATACGTGGACTATTGATTCTTACCATCCGTCTGTTCTAGTCAAGGTGAATCCAAAGCGCGAGTCCCTGTCCACGGACACTCTGATGCCTACTATTCCGAGTCCTTGTTCGGTAACAACTTGGCCTCGCATCACCGCAACTCGACTGTTACAAATTACAGATATATCGAGGTCCACCGAAGTGGGATCGTTTCGTCGACCCATTAATCCGCGCAATGCTGATTTAAAACGAAGCATTCTCACAATTTACATCTATCTACGATCGGAATGCAATTTTGATCGATGCTCGCGTTGAAGCGAAGATAGATAAAATTTTGTAAAAAAAAATCGTGAATTTTCACGGCGTTCCGTTCGCAACATTGTTCATAACTTAAATACAAATATATTGGAAATACATTTCAAAAAATGTCTAACCACAATACTATCATAGAATTGTACGTTAATCTTTAATTTTGATTATTGCCGTGCTTCAACAATTTTCGATTTAATTATTTTCGCAATTATTAATACACTTTACACTTTTATAAGAATGATTCCGAAGCTATACGGTCGAATTATATCGATTTAATTTTCTGCGATCTCACCGCGAACAACGGCGGCACACTATTAATACCCACTTAGTGCCCGCCTAATTAACGAGTAATGCGATCGTACTACTCGGTCGATGCACGACCAGTGTCTTTACGCGAGCGCGGACATGAGCAATCGATTTCGCCTGTTAAATCAGCTTCCGCGGTCAACGGTTCAATGCGATCCAATATTCTCACTTCGCTGCCAATACAATCCGCAACTCCATTCGGCCGACATTCGACGGCCGCGTTGCCACGTACAAGGGAAGCTAATGCCTCTGGCTGAATCGAGGAGCGATACAAATTGATTTTACAAATAGAACAATGCCACGTAGGCGAGGGGATGGCGGAACGGGTAAGGGGGAGAGTGGAGAGGGTTGCGAGGTTGGACGGCGGGGGCAGCGGAACACGCGCAGTGCGTCGACGATGCATTGTGCTCGCGAAAATCAGCATTCGCGGTGATGGCGATGGCAGCGAGGCGGGAACATTCTTCTCGGCACTGACTTTTAGGATTTTCAGAGACCAGAAAAAAGGGAGAAAAAGAAGATGAAAAAAAAAGAAGACATAATACTCCGTCCCGAAGCGAATGGATGAGGGTTGAGACGGGGAGTAGGGAGGGGGAGGAAAATTCATAGGAAAATTATCTCGTGAGAGAGTAAAAGGCATGCAGTCATGTTATATATACGTAGTAGGCGTGAGATATGTAATATGTAATATAATAATAGACGTATCATATGAACTTTTCATGGACGGAATTGAGGGATCGAGAGAAATGGATGTACGAGACCAGGGAGACTGGACTCTCGGCGAGAGAAAGTTGAAATGTTCTGAAGCTGAATATTTTAAGCGATTCGTGTAGTGCTGAATATAATGAGGTCGATGTATATAGGTACGTAGATAATATATATATATAATGTATATAAGAGATATATGCGACAGGTTCGCATGTGTGTGTATATAGCTTGTTACACCACTCGTTGGGCGACCGAGTAACGAATGTAACGCGGCACGTGCGACATGAGCTACGGTCGCTCCTCCGCGCCGTGTAACAAGCTATATACCCATTTATATGCATTCGGTATGTAGATATATATAGATATATATATTTATCAGTCTCTAAGGGATTGCATATGGGGGGGCATATTCGTTCTTGGAGGATCACGCGTCCCCAACGCTCCGCGCAACATCGATGATCACGTTACATAACATAAGACCATTGACCGTTTCCTTTAATTGTCGTAATCGTAATTATCGAGTAAATTTCATGGATGCTCAGGGATCGAAACCGGGATTATTTTGACGAGATCAGTTCTTGCGAGTTAGATAAAAATGCGCCGGATATATCGACGCTTTTGTTAATTTCTTATAAATCGCTAAAGTATCGATATTTTGTCCAAACTAGTAACAGTCTTATTTTTTAAATAAAAAAAAAATCAAGAAAGATTCTTTATATAATATAATAATATTCACAATTACTTATAGCAGGTATGGTTTTATTTAAGATATTGAACGCGAATTAGTAATATAAGATAAGTAATAATAATAATCAGATATATACTTTACTCACAGATTTTTTACAGATATATACAATACTCGATTATTTTCATGTAAAATAAAAATGCATGTGTTCATTTTCGCAAGAATGAAGTAGTTGAATTTTATATAAAGTACTTAAATTTTCAAATTGTAAAAATTATTCACTGTTTTCCTTGTTAGTTCGTCTATATTCTACATTCTTCGCCAATCGCTTTTCTGTCATCGCGAATGCATGCAGATTTTCGCATGTATGAAGAAACGAAATGCAATATCACTGTCAGACAATGCTATCGGTTTCGATCACTGATCGTGCCTTCGT
>Ga0157364_1003796_pt1 | contig 14809 bp, 4 predicted proteins | sample AttsexASBM2_FD_111476 | JGI IMG/M metagenome (GOLD analysis project Ga0157364, IMG submission 111476) | Fungus gardens microbial communities from leaf cutter ant in Ribeirão Preto, State of São Paulo, Brazil - Atta sexdens ASBM2 | ecosystem: Host-associated > Fungi > Mycelium > Unclassified ... | reverse complement strand
TAGAAGGTTCTGGAACAAAGTGATGTCATACAGCATGGACAACACATGCTAACCTCATGTAATACTCATGGTCATTTAGGGTAGGGTGCACAGTAGTTAGCATGGACCATGGGGACTAGTATAAGGTAGACTACTTTGTACTGAGAACTCTATCGAGTTCTCTTGTGTCACTCCAATACAAGAGTTGTTTCTTGACTTAACACTTTGAAGTCTTGAATTATAACAGCCAGGTAGTTCTAAAGAATTGAGCTTTCACAAAAACCTTATCACCTACTTTAAAATTAGATATAGATGACCATCATATTGTTAGGAACAGACCAGCTACTAAACTAGTTACGCTAAAAGTGCGCAATGTCAAGCTTAGCTTTGACATCTGGCTGGTACTATATATGTACTTCATACTGTGCTCCTGACACATATATTAGCAGACTTTTGATAACTCTGTTGGGCTGTAGCAATTTCAAATTTGAGAATACTTTGTAATCTATTAAGATTAACAGCAAAGTCATAAGCTTGAGTAAAAGTGATATTATGTTTAAGATGCACTGAAATGCTAGAACAATAACTCTTATTAGTGAAGAATAAAGAGACACCAGTGGTAGCACCAAGAATATTATTGTAAGAAAACTCTACAAGAAGTAGAAGTTCAGACTAGTTGTCTTGCTAATAGTCATAATATATACAGAGATATTACTTTAAAATTTAGTTCATTTGTCTATCATTTTTAGAATGATAACTATAAAGAGACCTACCATCTTACCAAAATTTGAGCCACTAACACCCCTAATATCTGTAGTTGTCAAGATGGTGAATGGAAAATAAAGCAGAGCTTGCTTCAAATAAATATTTATGATCAGCTACAGCAAGAAGGGATTGGATCAAGTATGGAAACTTATCTAGAAAACAGATGATTGGAAGATGACTTTGGCCTCAACTTATGTGCTTACTACTTGTTGTATAGCCATAATTTTGGAGAATCAGAGGTTAGAAAGAAGAGAGCTCTTAGTTGATCTTAGCTGGAAAAGTATTGGAGAATTCTTAGTTAATTTCCAGATTAGAGACTACAGAGTATCTACTGGGTCTTACATACTGAGTCTGTAATTAGAATTGTGGCTAAGGAATAGTAGTATAGGAGATAACTAAGAAGACATTATAGAGATAGTTTTTAGGAAATAGGACAACTAGGAGTTTAGGTAATGGGTTGCTAGAAAATGAAACACAAGAAGCTGATTTGGTTACAGATGCAGAAGTATACCTAGATATATTAAAGTTTTATTCAAAAGTCAGGAAGTGGAAGTCTTGGAAGTCTTGGAAGTCAGTCTATGACAGTAGTCAATCCTAAAGACCTCTTCTTTCTTTTAAGACTCAAGCTTCAATCTTACTGCAAATCCTGCCAGACTGTAAGGAGACTTGCTCTTTTGTATTTTTTAGCTGGTCTATGTGTTCCATAACCCTTTCTGGTATCTGTACTTATCTGCTGATCTACTTTTTTATGCTCTAGACCCCTTCAAACTATATACAAGTACCTCTAACTACCCAGATATGTTATCTAACTTTTCTTTTTTATATTCTCTTACTTATCTGTGATGCTCTGTAGTCTTTTGTAGTCTACTATTGTCATCTGCTGATTTACTTTCCTATACTCCAGAAATACTTGCTAAGTACTCCAGCTCTCTTTTAATTTGGTCTCTCTATTCTGAACTGTTCCTGATTACTTAAGTGTCATCATTTCCTGCTTATATAAACAGAATGCTGACACATTAGAATGGACCTGTCACTATATAGAGTAGCTATTATCTTTATGAATCCCTATTCTGTTCTCTTACGATTTTCTAGAGATGAGTATATAGTTAGTACTTCTTAGACAATAAACTTAAGATTTCCTGGAGATTTAAAGTGTCCTGCTCTTCCACCCAGTTTTCCTTTCATAGATCTCTACTTAACATTATTTCTATAATTAAAATAATCCACTCTTTCTTACTACTATCCAATAAACTTCAATTATTCTATAATGTTCAAGGTCTCTCCATTAGGGTTTCTGACCACCTGACCCTATCATTCTGTAGTTAGATTATATAATATTCCACTTGACATCTTACTTGATTAGATTTCTCTTCTTTAAATGTTAGCCCTTCTATTGTATGTACTATTAGAAACTCTAGCTTGATCAAGATCACATCCTTATTATTATGTAAGCCATTACTATGGTCTAGTCTTCAAGATAGCATATCTGGTTTTTCCATAAACTTATTTAGGCAAGACAAAATCAAACCTTACCAGATATAATACCATACTTGTTTGTGGTTCAGTTTCTTGGCTATCATAAAGTACTCTAAATTTCTGTAGTCTATTTAGATCTTCAGTGTTTGCTTTAATTTCTAGAAAGTGTCACTACTCATTGAGAGCCTTGATAATTGCTAGCATTTCCTTGTTATAAATCTTGTAGTTGCACTTGTTAGAGAAAAGAGATTTGCTGAAGAATGCTACCAGATGACATTTATTGTCTATCTTTGACTTTAGAGAGAAAATTGCTTATATTGTGTAGTCTAAGCTATCTGCTTTAATGTAAAAGAGAATTGTGATGTCTGAAGAGGCTAGAATAGATACAGAAGCAATAGTTATCTTTAGGACATTGAATGCTATTTTTTGGTCTGTGGGCCATGTTTAAGTATTGTTACTACTAGTAAGATTGAAAAGAGGCTATATGATGGTTAAAAACCCATGAATGAACCACTGATAAAAGTTGGTGAAGCCAAGAAAGACTTGTAATTTAGTACAACTCTACAGAATAGGCTAATTTTAAACTCTAGCTATTTTTAAGGCTGTAATGCTTAATGTAAGAGTAATACATAATAATAAAATAAGTCCTTATCTATAATGCTTAATATAACAGTAAAAGACATCATAGGAGAAAATACAATTATTATGTAATATCTACTCAGTAATATTACTAGACAAGAAAAGAAGAAATATTGTCTGGAAAAGAGAAATTATACCAAAGAACTAAAGCTAGATATATTAAGTAGTGATTCTCAGAATTACATTGGTTTTCCAAAATAACCAGATCTAGATACTAACATGCTATCTGTCAAACTCACACTTTTTGGGATACAAAAACAGTTTATGCTTAGTTAAGACTTCTATTATGATGTCTTTCACTATAAGGTTCTGAAAGATATTATTTATCATGATTTGGAAAGTAGCAGAACTGTTGGTTATATTAGAGAATATTATCAAAAGTTTGAAAAGTCTACAGTTTGTGTGAAAGTTTGTTTTCTACTTATCACTAGGATTGATGTAAACATTGTCAAATTTCCAATAAATATCTAGCTTAGTAAAGTAGCAGGCTTCTTAAAGTTTGGTGACTAGTTTTGAGATCAGAGAGAGTGGATACTTATTTTCAATGGTCATTGTATTGAAAGTCCTGTAGTCTTGTACCAACTAAAGAAAGCCATTATTTTTCTTAATAAAGAAGACCAGTATAACTATAGAAGACTCAAAAGATTATATCTATTTCATACAGAGATTTTTGGTGATGAATGTATCCAGCTCTGATTATTTCACAAGAGACAGAGAATACTCTTAAACATCTTAGGCTCAGCTTTAAGAACTAGTTCATGTCAGACTTATGAAGTTTGGACCTAAGTTTCTTTTAATTTTCTTTTTGATTTTCTTTTCTAAAGCTAGGGTTAGGGTTTAGCATGACATCATGATCACACTGTTACATATTAGTCACACCAGATGACATGATCACAGTAACAGTCACACAATCATGTGGTTACATAGAACATGATAGAAGGTTTGAGAAACAATAATGTTATATAACATGTACAATACATGTTGATCTCATAGCTAACACATGGTTTTTAGGGTAGGCTAAATATAGTAGAGCATGGACCATTGCTAGTTAATATATAGATAGATACATTATACCAAGAACTCCATTGAGTTCTTTTGTGTTAACTTTAATACAAGGTTTCTTTCTTTGATTAACTCTAAGGTTATTGAATCGTAATAGTTTAATAGCATGGTCTGACTTGCAGTGGTCTAGAAGTATATCAAAGTCTTCTTTGGCAAATACTGACTTAAACTGCTAAACATGCAGGAAGATAGTAAGAGTGTTGTCTTTAACCAAGTTTTAGTAGAAGATTTCTGAAAGATGTTAGAAGAGAGTATCTATTATGTAGAGAGATTAAGAGCCAAATATTTTGAGTACTATCAAGTTATATAGAAACAATCATCTAACTTTTCTTGGTACTTAGTAGAGGTTCATAGAGTTTGAGATATATCTTCTTAGTTATTTATCAAAGTAGAGAAAGAACTAGATTTATATATATTAAGAGTATGTTTGTGGTGCTTCTTGGTCTTTCAAATGTCTTGACAACTAGTACAGTATATGGGACATTAAATTATAACCACTTCTTTCTTTTGCCAGTTTATCTTGGAGTTGTGATTCTTCAGCTATGTAAAACTAAGGATAAGATTTTGCTTACTTAGACTAGATATTGTAAACAAGGCTTACTCTGAATGTAACTAGTAGTATAGGACTACATCTACCATCTTGGATATCTGACTATTTTTATTAGGAGTACTGTTGATGTTGTAGACTGGTATAGGCTTCAAAAGTCTATAAGTGTTTATATAGCTTTTTTTAGAGTTAGATGAAAAACACACTTTTATATCGAGTAATATAAGAGAACTCAATCGAGTTTCCATTACAAGCTAGTTTACCTTATATACTATAGACTATAGTTTGTGTACATACTACAACTAACCTACTCTAAAGTCTATGTACTTTTTATAAGACTAACATGGTATTGCCATGCTATAAAACATTACCTACTCCAGAGTCTTTTATAATCTGTATAACCACACTATGATATATGTCATGCTTTTGTTATTCTTTGTGACATGTGACCATCACACATAATATTACATCACACTTCTTTATCTAAGTCTAAAATAAAGAAAATAAAAATAATTTAGAAATATTAATAGTTTCAAGAGTAATAAAAAAATATAAAGAGATTCTATAGGTATTAAGAACATTGATAGCTGGATATAGAAGCAGTTTCTTTCTTCACTTGAAATATCTAGTAAGAGTTATAAAGCTGTTACAGAATGAATAAACAGATATATCTAATAGATTACTGTCTTTGGGAATATATTCTTCTATCTCAAGTATAGTAAACTGCTTTACTAGTAGTTGAGATATACAAATTACTGGCTACTCCATGTAAAATTCTGTTTATTTATAGTGCTATTAATACTATCTATATTCATGAACTTCAACTGTTGGCTAATCTCAATATCCTTTAATGCATATAAGTCTTTTTATCACAAAATAAACTACTTACTTATTTGTGATATCTAAATCTTGGGTGCACTCTCAGAGGTTTAGGAGTGATTCAGAAGTTCAATAATAATGACAATGATAATGAAAATTGATGAAAATTGATGTTATTAAGTCTAAGATCTAATCCTCAGGTACAAAAGTATTTATACAAAATAGTAATGGTCTGTGTGCAAGCTGTTTCCATCACATAATCAAAACTCATATCTGATAGGGGCTGTTATCTATCATAGCAGATGTCAGGCTAATTTTAGAAGATAACTAATTATGTCACTACATTGATATACTTGTATTTCTATGAATACTTATTACTATAGGATATATCATATATCATTAGAAATGGTTTGATAAGCACTTTCTAATGCAAGTTCAATCATATTAATCCATCTAGCCATTTATAAGATAATAGCCAACAAAATTTTTGCAGTTACTGATGGTCTGATATCTCAGTTGTTTGTTGTTACTTTTGTACATTCCATATATATACAGATAGCCCTTATTTGGTGCTTTTCAGTGCAACTTAGTTTGTGAAAATTGGTCTACTAGTTGTAGAGATACAAGCTGAATGAAGTTTGTAACACTTTTATTAGTTTTTTCTATTGCTTGGCAATTATTTGCCAGACATCTAGTCTCATTAGACACTTGTAAACTATGTAGTTTAGATCTCTAAAACAATAACATTTTTTAACTAGTGTGAGGTAAAGTTTTCAAATAATGTTTATGTCCATAAGAACATTTAGAGAAAGTGTTAGACATAGTTTACACTAGGAGTGAAAGTCTGCAAGATTGCTCAGAGATGTGTAGACTTGTAGAACAGCCTTGGATTCAGCTTATGTAATGTACCATCTGTCTGCTGCATAGTTACAACTTTAGATAAGAGGAAGAAGTCTGAGATAGAAGTGAGTACTAATTGGTATGTTACTATTGAACACTGGAGATTGAGTTCAATAAGAATTATCTTTATCGATTATCAGACTAGCGAATTACAATGTAACTACTAGTCTTATATACAAGTATATACTATAGGAGATGCTTGGGGTTTCAGTGGTATAACCTCTATTGCTCTAAGTAGAGGTTTCAGTAGTGAGACACTGACAGGAGTGAGGACTTTGCCATAGGAGGCTGAGTTGAAAAGGAGTATTTCCATCATAAAAGACAGAATCTCCAGATTGTTGCATCACCACTGCAAGGGTGTGTTGTAAGAAAGGTGGCTACTGTGGAAGGCAGACTTATAGATTAGATGTTGATAAGACAGTATCACTATGGGGATGTATTTTCTGGATGGGTAGACCTGGCATATGACAAAAAGCACTAGTGATGGCTAACATGGGGGTAGTAAAAGAATGAGGGATAGCTGTCAGAGGATAGAAATAACTAAAAAACTCTATAGAGCTTAGAGAGTGAGTAAAAGAATGGAAGTAGTTTTTTGAGTTGATTAGAAGGCTTTATTTGCTTGTTTAGCCTGATTTATTTTACATATAGCATTAAACTATACAAAAGAGTTTGTATCTTCAGGTTTTTTTACTAACAGTGTTACAATCTGGTTCTGGATTACTATACAAAGTTCTTGGTGGAATTTAACTACTATAGTATGGAGGTCAGTATAACTAGCTTCTGAGATTAGAGTTTGAAACTCATCTAAATAGTCTTCTATAGTGTGGCTCTTTTAGTAATATATTGTTTCCTCTAACTTGTTAACAGCTTTAACAGCAGTATTGACTAGAAAGAAGTGTTCACAGAAGAACTTTTTGAACTCAGACCACATAGTAATAGAAAAGGCACTGGTAGTAGATTCTTGATAGAAGATACTCTCAGACTATTTGAAGGCTTAATCACTCTTGAAGAATGAAAAGGCCTAGAGGACCTTATTCTGGTTACAAGAAAACTGGTTTGTAGATAATAGAGAACAAAAGTTTAGGAAAGCTTGTTTTGTTTATCAATTACTACTGAAGTTTGGTAGAGGTAAGACATGGGATTAAGAGTGGCAAGGGAGGTTTCTAAATACTGAGATGTTAGTAGAGAATGGAGATCTTGAGGGTGATAGACAGAATATATCTATGGATATAAGAACAGAGTTCAATACTAGTACTCATAGGTTAAGGAATTGGTTAATAAAACTTATAAGAATATTGTTAATTGAATAGACATTAGTCAACAAGTAAGAAATGGTAAGAGAGGTCAATATATAAGAGTGAATAATCCTAAACTGTTTAATATCAGACATTATAGAAAACATAGGTACTAAGAAAGTATTTATCAAGCTAGATTTACAATGAGGTTATGGTAATATACAGATAAAAAAGAGAGGTGAGTGGAAGGCAGCATTCATGACATCAGAAGAGTTATTTGATGTTCTTTGAGTTGACAAACTTATTGATCACTTTTCAAACTATGATGAATAAAATTCTAAAGGATTTGATCAACACTGGGAAAGTAGTCAGCTTTATTTATGATGTGATAGTAAGGACAGAGAAGGAAGAACATGATGAGATAGTGGAGAAAGTGGTGAGAAGGTTAGAAGAAAACAAGTTATATATAAGATGAAAGAGGAGAAGATGAAAGTAGTTCTGAAATAGCCTGCTCCCAAAGGGGTCAAGGATGTTCTAAAGTTTCTGAGACTTGCTAATTACTATAGGTGGTTTATCAATAACTTTGCAAAAACTGCCAGATCTTTACATAAGTTGGTGAGGAAAGAATAGAAGTAGAAGTGATGAGAAAAGCAAGAGAAGATTCACAGAATAACTAGTGTTAGCTGTACCAGACTAAGACAAAAAAATAGTAATAAAAGTGAATATGTCAGACTATATGACAGAAAGTGTTCTGTCAGTAGAATATAAAGATGAGAGATAGAAACCAGTAGCCTATCTCTTTTAGTTACTGAGTGAGACCAAACAAAAATATGAAATTCATGATAAAGAGATATTAGTAGTAATAAAGAGTTTAGAAAATTAAAGATATTTATTACAGAGTACAAAATTCCAGTTTGAGGTCTAGACTGATTACAAAAACTTAAAATACTTTATAAAGGCTGTTACAAACTTCATTTAGCTTGTATCTCCACAACTAGTAGACTAATTTTCACAAACTAAGTTGTACTGGAAAACCTCAAATGATGGTTATCTGCACATATGTGGAATGTACAAAAGTAACAACAAACAACCAAGATATCAGGCCATTAGCAACTATAAAAGTTTTGTTGGCTAATATCTCATAAACAGCTAGATGGATTCACACAATTGACCTTGCATTGGAAAGTGCTTATTAAACTGTTTCTGATGATATATAGTATATTCCGAAGCACTAAGTATTCACAGAGATACAAGCATATCAATGTAGTAACATAATTAGTTATCTTCTAAAATTAGCCTGACATCTGCTATGATAGATAACAGCCCCTATCAGGTATGAGTTTTGATTATGTGATGGAAACAGCTTGCACACAGACTATTACTATTTTGTATATATACTTCTATGTCTGAGAATTAGACTTCAGACTTAACCTTTATTAGTTTTCATCAATATTCATCTTTTTATCATTGAAATCTGTATTGATCTTCATTATTATTGTTATTATTATTAAACTTCTGAATCACTCCTAAACCTCTAAGAGTATATCCAAGGTTCAGATATTACAAATAAGTAAGTAGTTTATTTTGTAATAAAGGCATAGAAGTTAAATCAATGACAAGTAAAATGAGTATTCTACTTATCTAGGTTTGACTTTACCTTAAAGCATATACTAGAAACAAAAATAGAAAATATAGATAGATTTAGTAGGAGACTAGATTGGAAAGTATAAGAGAACCTACTTTTTTGGCTCTAACATTACCAATAAAACAAAGTCTATGAGGTTTTAGACTTCAAACTAAACACTGCTGACAAAGCCTGCAAGTACAGTGTCTTGTTATAGCAACCACTAGTCAAGACAACTAATAAACTACTTAAGCAAACTTATAGACAAAGTATCTTATGAGGATCACAAGAGAACTTGACAAAGAGTCTCCAATATATTCCTACATTATATATACTAGTAACACATAGTTCATGCTAACAATAAATAACCTGAACCTAATGTCTATATATTTACCATGAGATAGACATGCTATTAGTATACACCTTGACATCATCTTTCCAGATTCTAGACCTATGATATCATGTTATGTGATATGTTATATCATATACCTCTTCATTATTCAAAAAGATAAAATAAAATAAAAATAAAATATAAGAGTTCAAGCATACCATGACATGTCTGTTTTCTCAATTTAAGACCAAACACTACTATCAAAGCTTATGGTACTTATTTTCTCAACTCTACTGCCTTCTATTTTTGACTTCTAAATTTGATCTTCTATTTGTTACTAATAGTAATATTTTTCTTTCTAGACTAACTGATATTCTAGATATTTCTATTAGGAATATTTTTGGTTATACTATTTTTAAAATTTCTTCTTAAGTAAGATGATCTAAAAGATCAGAATATATCTCATAGCTATATAGAATTTCTATCATCTCCAGAAATCTTACTTTGTTTTCTTAGGTTTTCTTGGAGGTAAGCAGTATATTTATAGTATTGTCAATGAAACTTAGATTTTTCTGAAGGTTGTAAAAGTTCATGAAAGAAAGTCCATAAAACCTTGTGAACCTTGCTAGTTACCCTAACAAAAAGTGAGAATATAAAATAAAAAAACTGATAAGAAAACAAAAGAAAAAGATAAGAAAGTATTTAAAATAGTGTTACAATTCTAAGCTTGGTTCAGGTTGCAACTTAGACAAAGACTTGAGTAAGGGTGGAGAAATGATCAATTGGTAAAGTGTAAGGATACAGGATTGTATCTACAACTATACATATCTAATAACTATATGAAAAGAAAAAGATATTCTTGAGAAAAATAATGAGAAAAGCATAAAAAGAACATAAGAAAGACACAAGACACAGTAATTATAAGTCATAAATAAAATAAATCCTAACATATGTCCAAGACATGTTCAGCATAAGATAAATATCTGTAAAACATGAGATATAATTTTTTGTAACAAGTAGTAAAAGAGATGAAAAAGCAGGTATCAAGATATTAAGGGGAGATAAGATAAAGAAAGAACTAGTTTTGAAGAAAAGAAAGATATACATTTCTAGAGATAAAGCTCTAAGACTAGAAATTATATGGTTACATCATGATGTACCAGTAGCTGGGTGTGGGACAAGTGAAAGACAATGGAATTAGTAGCAAGAAATTATTAGTGGCTAGGAGTGACAATGTTACAATTCAATAATCTTAGAGTTGATCAAAGAAAAGAACTTTGTATTAGGATGACACAAGAGAACTTGATAGAGAACTCTGTATAAGATGGTTTACCTTATATACTAATTACTCATGGTCTGTGCTCTACTACTTTAGCCTATCCTAATTGACTATATGTAAGCTTTAAGGTTAACATGTGTTAAACATATGTTATAACATCATTGTTACAGATTCTTCTACTTTCTTCTATTATATCACATGAGCATGTAATGATGTGACCATGACAACATCATAATGTGACAGTGACTTGTGATGTCACATTAGACTCTAACCCTAGTTTAAAAATTGAAAATAAAATAAATGAAGTCCATTCTTTGCAATTCTAACAGACAAGAGATATGTAAAGGAATGTAGAAGGTTGCAACTTATACCAAAGGATGAAGAGATATATAGAACCTTCAGTAGGAAAACTCATAGCAAATGAAGTTCTAGAAAAACCATAGATATACTTGATGTCAAACTTATCACAAAGTTATCACTAGTAGTAGAGAAAGATGCAATCTTAGTAATATGCAATAGGTTGTCCAAAATAACACATTTATTTTAGTAACAATAGAAGAAACATTAATTCCAAGTGTCAAGTGTAGTTTATACTTGAAAGTGAAAGTCTATGAGGTTGTATTGGAGTTATACCAAGTATAGAAACTTGTACAAAGAGTGCAGAGTTATGGACTTTGTGAATGATCTTGACTTTAACTTATATGCTATACTATTTATCTACCACAGTGTTGTAACTTCAGAAGAATAAATAGGGTTCAAGAGGGTGAGTTTTGACAAGAAGTGTGTCACTGTAAATATTAAAGTTTAGTGTTTAATTATTGTTGATTATCAGACTAAAGATTACAATGTATCTACCAGTTCTCAAATATAAGTATTATAACAAGAGAGCTCAAATATATTATAGTATAGCTTCAAGTAGATGTTTTAGTAGTAAAATACTAAAAAGGGTTTTGGAAAGGAGAAATTCACCATGAAAGACCAAGTCTGGAAAAGAGTAAATACCATAATAGAAGACTAAGTACTCACAGGGTTTGAACAGAGAATAACACTGCCATGGAAAATGGGTTATAAGTAAGGATATTACAAGAGATAACACTACCATAGAAGACAAGTTGTAAGTAGAACCTTACAGATTGATAACACTGTTGTGGAAGACAGACTATTTTCAGAGTTAAACTTGGTATATAATATTAAGACAATGTATGAAAGTTATAAGGGAATCTAACTTTTCTGACTCTTCATTCTGTTTATCTAGACAAAGTTCCTCAACACTAAATCTCATAGACTTTAGTATAGACTCTCTTGTCTCACAATGTTGCTGAACTCCACTGTAATACTTATGGACTCTCTCACCAACAGCTACCAAACTCTACTCTTATATACTATTCTTTTAGAAGACCTTCTAAATCATCACTAGTTACTCTCTTGTTATTATCAAGTGTTTTTTGTCTTTTCAGGTAATATTCTAGATACTTTTATTTAAGTTTCTGACCATCTGCATGCTATCATTCTGATAGTTAGCTTAGTATTGTTTTGCTAGATTGTAATAAATTGTAGAATACTTATAATAATAGCTATCTTCAAAAACTTCATTCTGTTCTCTTAGGTTTTCCTAAAGGTAGATTGCATTTGAGTAATAAATTATCTGAGAGTATAATATTAGATAAAAAGCCTTAATTTGTAGCAAACCTAACAAAAAAGTTAAATCAGATGCTGGGTATCAAAACAAAATTGTTAACAGCCTTTCATTCTTAGATAGACGAGCAAATAGAGAGAATAAGCTGGGAGCTGGAACAGTATATAAAATTATTTGTAAACCATGGATAAAAGAACTAGCCTGAATGGTGCTATGGGATGCTTTGAACATGAACAATTTTTATTTTCTTTTTCTTTTATTTTCTAACTTTATAGGGATTTTGTTTTCTTTTTCTTTTCTTTGGGACGATAAAGAGGCATGTGACATTGCAGTCACATGACATGTCACATAATGTGATATCATAGGCCTAGAAGGTGGTGGAAGGATCTAGAAGATGATATCAGGGCACATGTATACAACATGGCGACCTTAAAGCAGACATGAGGATGAAGCATAGACAATAGGGCAGGCTTAATTATTAGTAGCACGGACCAAGCATGTATTGTATAAATAGGACTCTAATTAAGCAGAGACTCCTTGTCGAGTTCTCTTGTGATTTTCCCCACTTGATTGCCTACTAAGAGCTTTACTCACTTGTGTAGCTATTGGACTTCGTATCTAGTGGTTGCCACAACAAATGGCTTGCTATAGCAAAATTTGCAGTCAATAGTAAAGTCTATATATATCAAAATATAGGTCTCACTTTAAGTGGATATTTATAGTAAGTTACATAAAAGAGATCAGATTAAGTATAGAAACTTATTTGGAAATAGATAAGGTTATCTGTGAAAATAGATAAAGTATTTGGATTGTGAATCAAACTAGAAAGCTTATTTGCAGACTTGTGACTGAACCTTGGATGATAACCCTGGCCTCAATTTATATATTATACTACTGTTTACTATATGATTATAATTTCAGATGAATAGTAATATCAAGGCTAAAGACAGTAGACTTTGTTTTTTTTTCTTATTTTGAACTTAGGGTTAGGGTTATAGTGTAATATTACAACTATCACTGTCCAAAATCAGAATAACTTACTTATAGTTTCCATTCTTAGATAACTATCTTAGATAGAATACTTAGTATATAAACTAGTAGTTATACTGTAAACTCTTATTTTGAAAATTGACCAAAACTAACACTGTTTTCTAGTGTTGGCAATAACACATCTTATTATCTTTTAGTAGACTTGTCAGAATTGCAAAGTTTGGACAGAAGTTTTTTCTAATATCTTTTTCATTTTTCTTTCCACTTTGGGGACTGAGTGTTAGAGTTTAGTGTGATGGTCACACTGTTACACAAGTCACATGACATTGTCACAACCATGATCACAAGTCACATAGTTATAGAGAATTTGGTAGAAGGTTCTAGAACAACAATGTTATACCATGTGTTGTACATATACTGACCTTAAAAATAACACATGGTCATTTAGAATAGGCTAAAGTAGTAGAGTATGGACCATCAGCTATTAGTATATATAAGGTAGATAGATTGTACCTAGGAATTCCATTGAGTTCTCCTATGATTACCCAATCCAAGGTTACTTCTTGACTTTAACACTTAAGTCTTGAATCATAACAAGACTTGTTCTCAAGTTATTCTAAGTAGCTCTTCTGAAATATGTAATTAGTATAACTAGTAGAGGTATAGCACATGAGCTGAAGCCAAAGGTTATTTTGACATCTATGTCAGAAATCTTCTAATATTATAATATGCTTAGACACTAACATTTTTCTTTTCTTTTATCTATTTTTCTTGATTTAATATTTCTTTTCTTTTGATTTTTCTTTTTCTTTTCTTTGACAATGAAGAGGCATGTGACTACAGTCACATGACATATATCATGATATGAGGTCATAGGCCTAGATTCTGAGAGAAAGAATTAAAAGGATAACATTATGGTATATATATATAATATGATGACCTTATGGAAGACATGAGATTAATGTATAATGGAAGTATGTTAAGTCCAAGGGTTAGAACAGAAGACTACTCTTGTACTGAGTGATACAAGAGAACTCGATAGAGTTCCTATTACAAGTTAATCTACCTTATATACCTTTCTATCATGGCCCATGCTAAGCTATTTCTAACCTACTCTAAAGGCCATGTGTGTTATGACTTAAAGCTCAAAGGGTTAAGCGATAAGACAACTCTTATATTGAGTAACACAAGAGAACTCGATAGAGTTCCTAGTACAAAGTAGTCTACTTTATATACTACTACTCATGGTCCATGCTCACTACTGTACACCCTACCTTAAATGACCATGTATATAACATGAGGCTAACATTGTTATAGCGTAAGGATGTGGACAGACTTTAGGGTTAGGGTTAGGACAGAGTAAAGATATGGTAGTAGTAATTATTAGTCTACAACGGACAAAAGATTAGGAGATAGGCACGTGACCTGGAAGTCATGTGGTAGAGTCTAGAGCAGTCTGGAAGGACTTAGGGTCTAGAAGGATCGGGAAGAGTCTAGAAGGAGTTAGGGTTAGGAGTGATGTCAAGG
>Ga0157364_1003795_pt1 | contig 14811 bp, 9 predicted proteins | sample AttsexASBM2_FD_111476 | JGI IMG/M metagenome (GOLD analysis project Ga0157364, IMG submission 111476) | Fungus gardens microbial communities from leaf cutter ant in Ribeirão Preto, State of São Paulo, Brazil - Atta sexdens ASBM2 | ecosystem: Host-associated > Fungi > Mycelium > Unclassified ... | reverse complement strand
TGAAACATTCTTCTAGTTTTAATTAGTTAAACTACAAGTCCTATTATAATAGGATCATATATTAATAGATAAAGATGTATTATTGTTACCTAAAATCGATTTTACCATTATTTATTCTCTTTTACATCATGCAATTGTTGTCTGAAACTTTTTCCCGAAAATTCCTTTCTTTTAACATATTTAATCGACTATATCATTTAAAATAAAACACCTTGTATATGTTAACTTTTAACTATATGATTTGTGTATTAAAATATGTATTGTAGATGAACAAATTAATGTTATTAAAATAGATATACGTATATATTTAAGATAATGTGATTATGTTAAATAACATAAAAACATAAACAGCAATATATTTTATAAGCGTTTTGTTCAGTCAATCAAGTTACTGTTAATTAATTTTTAAATAGAAAAGGAATATAAAACGTTATTATTATATATGTATGCTGTATATTTATTGTATTTTACGTTAAATAAAATACATAATATATAATAATTAATAATATATAATGCGTTATTCAGCGTTGATATATCGTCAATATCGTCATCATTAATACATTAATAATTACTAATTTTCTTCTCAATCCATTGACTGAAACTAGATACTCTGGTGTATACGGATGGCGCTCCTTCACTACCGCATGGAATAATACCCCAAGATACAATTCCAATAAGAACCGGTTTTTGTCCATTACGTGAAATTAGAGGGCCACCGGAGTCTCCCTAAAAGTGCATTAAAAATTCAATATATGTATATTAAATTGTTACATTAATAAACAAAGACAAAAGTACTGAAGTTCATATACTAAATTTATTGAATTAATCTGTATATCACTTACACTGCATGCTGAGATTTGATCGTACAGTGGCCCAGTACAGATATTAGTTTCATGAACGGGAGAATATCCTATTAAACGTTTAATGGTTTCATGGCAAGTAATGAGATCGAGGTACTCCATCTTAACATGCTGAAGTTTATCTGGCATTATTGGATAATGGTCAGTCGAAATGGAGCCCCATCCACAAAGCCATGCCTCTCCAGTTGGTTCACTTTCTGGCGGTGGTAATTCGATGGCTTGTATTTCTTTCGTTAACTTTAATGGAGACGCAAGTTTAAGCAGAGCAATGTCATATGGACCAATACCACTAAAAATTAGAAAATATGTGTTACAGTATATATACATATATAATGCAATATGTGTGTGTGTGTGTGTGTGTGTGTGTGTGTGTGTGTGTGTGTGTGTGTGTGTGTGTGTGTGTGTGTGTATTTATACTTATTAATTACAAATTTTTTAGATGCATTGTTTTTAAATTAATAACGAAAAATTATAGTATTAGTGGAGGAATGATAATAATAATCTACAGTCAATAGAAATATTATAACGTAAAAGATTTTAAGATTGAATTAATAGGTCATCGTTTATCTGAAATATAGCATTCTAATCGTAAATATCAAGTGCTAATCATGATAATACAATCAATATTACAAACGTCATGAAAATCTTCAAAATAATTGTTGTAATGTTTTGCCTTTTTGATGCTTCGGAATATTTGTAACGTGTTAACCAAATTTTGTTAATGAATTCGTATTCAGCAGGCAAAAAAATAATTATTCACATTCGTGTTGCAAAAGAACTCAAATTTTGTCGGAGATGGAATTAATTAAATTATTCATACTTATTGATCTTTAACATTTTACTTACTTTTCATAGTTTTCATGTATGTAAGCTTGCGCCACTTGAACTATCTGTTCGGTGCTTTCGTTTTTTTTAATATTGTGCTTACCGGCCTTAACGCGAAGAAAATTTAAAGAAGAACCTGTATTAACACAGTGTCCTGCTGTTACAACCCATTTTTCGTTTATAATGGATCCAGCGCAGAAATGAGAGTCAAACATTTGAAGGGAAACTATGAACGGGTAATGTCTTTTCGGTGCTTCTTCACCTCCAACCACTTGTGCCGAAATCGGGCCAGTAAAATGTGGCAAAATCGGTGGCATCTGGAGACCAATTCGGGGCCTCTCTTAAATTTGAATTAATAATATTTAAGGAAATACATTTGCGATAAAAGTTGACATAAAACATAAAGCTAAAAATAGTTCTCTGTGGAATAAGTTAGAAGAAATTATAATGATATATTAAAAATTGAATTTTGCTGTTTGCTTTATAATCTATGGAACAATAGAGTAATTCAATTATTATTTATTTAATTAATTTGAGAATATTTAATAAAAAAAATTTTTTATATATTGTTTTGTACTTATTTCTTAAATAACTATATAAATTTTATATACACATACAAAATGTTTTGTATCATGTAGGCATGACTTCAAATGTGAATTTGAGTCATAAAAATTATCTTAAGAAATTCATAAACAATAAAATTAGTTCTATCAGATCTTGTTTTTAAGTTATATATACATTTTTTTGTATTTTGTTAGCATTGAAGCACTTGTTGTCACAATGAGCTAGTGCGTATTTTATAAATGCAGCATAAATGAATTCTAATGTTAAAGTGATATTGATATTTTCTCTTTTTTCTTCAATTTCAGAGTTCATATATATACTCCGTTTTTACAAAATGTGAAATAGCCTTTCAACAATTTAGTAAGCTCTTCTATTCTCATTACAAACTGAGCTAGACTAGCATTTTCACACTTTTCGCATCTTTGCATCTTATTGATTATATTAATACGACAAAAATATGAAAATACTATGCTAGCTCAATTTTTATAACGAGAATTAATAAAACATGAAAATTTCTGTAACTTAGAAATGAGATCAGATAAATAAATAAACTTTTTATGTTATTTCCATGTTCTGAATTTATTCCTGGAGTTATGTTATAAAACGTTCTATGTATCAAATAAATCGAGAAAATTGACTTACCAGCGATCACCACTATTAGAAGAGCAAAGAACACGATTGCTTTGGGAAACATTTTGCTGTATGATGTTAATCCATAAAATTGACTGCATTTTATACTCATTTCATTGAGTTTAATAGCATGTTATCAATAAAGATGAGATTATAATTTATCATAATCTACAGAAAATTATAATACGTTTACGATAAGAAGGATTTTATTGCTTACGTGATCTTCTTTGTGTATACAATTGATATAAATATTGAATTGAATGACGCGATTGATGCAACTAATTTAAACAAACGATACAACTAATCTTATACATTACATATTATTTAATTACACTTTATATTTAATTTATATATTTACTTAACATAATCAGATTTTATCAGAAAAAAAGCGTCCATTAGTAAATCAAATAAAAATAACTATATAAATAAAATAATAAAATACTAAGACATGCATGTATAAAAATCAATTAATAAAACATATTTTTATTATTTTGATTATAACTTAAAAATAAATTAAATTCAACAAGACTTAACAAATGTAACAATAATGAAAAATATTAACACAATTAATCTTTCTTCTATTTTATTATTTGTCTCGTTATTGTCGCAATCTTAATATGCTAACATTTATTTAAGTAGTAACAATAAAACATTCTTCAATTAATTAAGCTGCAAATCTAATTATGATAAATCATTCAGTAGATAAACTTGTATTACTGCTATCTGATTATGATTAATCATTAAAGGTATAAAAAGAATGCGGAAAATCAATAATTTAGTATGATATATCGAATGGATTTATTTATTTACTTATTTATCTGTCAAGATTGTCTGTTTTATATTCTAACGTATCCAAATAAAAATAATTTAGATAAAGAATAAAAACATTGTAATTATGGAGGGGATATGTACATAAAAGACTAAAATATCTTTGTGCAAAATATTTATTTATTTCTTTCTTTTGTTCGTTTTCAATGAACTACTCCGTACTGTGAGTAGAACTACTAAATCATATATCACAAATAATACAGTAGTAAGTAATTTTATTTAACTCAAATATTAATTAAATTAATTAACTCTAAAACAAGAATATATATTTAAGTTAACATCTCTCTTTAAGTTAAGTTAACATATTAATATTTAAATGAAACGATATAAAAGTTCTTTGGAAAAATGAATATCATGATAAAAAGCTTTATGATAAGTGATTAATAATAGAATAAGAATATAAAGAAAATTATTATCCTATATCAAATTATTTCTTAATATCGAAGATAATATTCTCATTGTTAACGCAGAAAAGACAGCGCATCTGATGAAATCAATACTATGAAATTATACGTTTTATATGTTGATACTCACGGTTAATTTTTTTTATTAAGCATAATGTAGAATAAAAACTATCTACATTATATTTATTCCATCTTTTCTTTATAATTCTTTAGAATTTTGCAACATTCTATATATATTTTGTACTTTTTATCTTTTGCTTGTTTTAGATTCTATATGAAAAGTATTTTTCAACATGAATTTTTAATTAATATTAAAAATAGTTATATTTGCAAGAGTTGATCGAATAATTTTAATCATGTCAGAAATTTCTTATTGCTTTACAGGAATAAAAATATTTTGTCATGATTTATTTTTACTTTATTATTAATCTATAATAATTTTCATTTTTGAATGTCATTTTATTTATTTGAGTGTTATTTATTTTAGTATTAGGTATTTATTTTAGTGTTATTCCATTATTTGAAAGATTATTGAAATATTTGATATTTTTGATAATGTATTAATGTTATAATTATATTTATTAAAAGAGAAGATAAATAAATATCCATATTATATAATATCCATATTATAATTGTTCCTTTCTCTAATATTAAGTTTAGTAATCTTTAAAAAGTCTTTAGTAATATCTGATTTACGAATATATCCTACTTAATCATTAAATTCACTGTACAATGTAATTTACAACATTAATAAAAATTTATTTTATTTCATCTATTTAAGAAACTTTGAATTAAAAACTAAAATTATAGAATTAAATTTTTTAAATTGTATTGTATACTTACATAAAATTATGATATAGGCTAAAATAATAAAATAATGCAATAAATTTTCTTTAGCTTGGATTTATTGAAATTTTTAGTACATAATAATTATAAACAAAAAGCTAGATTGTTACTATTCGGTTTTTTATTTCTTTTTTTTACATTATATATACATTATATATATTTTTTACATTATATAGGATTAAATATCGGATCGGAAGATATGAAGAATTTATAAATTATACAATTTATTTATAATAATTTTTTTAGCATTATAAAATGTAACATTATTGCCCTTAATATTATTTGGCTAATTTTATTTATTAGAAATCTTTTCTTTAATTTATAAATTAATATTCTTAATATTTTAATAAAATATAGATTATGTCCGAATAATATTGATAAATATAGGTACATTAATTAGTAAAAAATGACGGAAGTTGATTAAGGAGATTATGTATTAATAATATTTTGAATGTTAATTATTACTAACAATCCATTATTGTTTTAATCCAAATAATGTAAGAAGCTACGCGAGTGTAGACCGAAGGTCTGTGACTGGTACCGCACGGGTAGGTTCCCCATGAAGTGATTCCAACTAGAATAGGAACGTTGTTTTCAAATTGGACCAATGGACCGCCAGAGTCACCCTGAAATATGAAAAGTATTAATTATTAAAATTTAATTATTAAAAATATTGTACGAAAAGAATGTTTTGTATTTAATTATCTAATTCTCTTTGTTGTAATACTAATAACAAATTTAGACATGTAATAATGATAATTATATCTCTATAATATATGCATATTATACACTATACATTATAACATAACTTTATAATACTTTTAGACGAATTAAAATTAAAATCTAATGCGTTTTGAAATAGATTAACAAAATAACTGATTAATGGATAATATTAACGATTAATATTAGATAATAATATTCTCTAAATTTCTTAAAGTAATCTCTCTTCGAAAAAGTTAAAATACTGCCACTATTGAAAAACAGCGAAAAATTTACACATAGAAAAAAATAACTTAAATTTAAATAAATATTTACTTAATAAAAAGAAGTGATTATTAAATCAAATTAATATTTTTTGTACCAAATAAGTATATTTTTATATTTAATAAATATTTAATATATATTTAATAAATATTTACTATTCAAATAAATATTTATTAAAATTTAGGATATATTTTTTTTTCAGTGCACTTTTGAATAAGAGGGACAGATTTTCACTCTTTTTTTGAAGTGAGATTTTACACTTTTACAATGAAATTTACTTAAAAAAAAGAAATTCTTTCCTTTGGAATAAATCTAATTCCAAAAAAGAAAAAGAAAAATCTGCCATTCTTATTCAAGACTAATCCTTTTGGAATGAGACTTTGCTCTAAGAAATTTAGAAAAACGATAAAATCGAGAATGAGTATTCTTTTTGTAATCACACAATTATAATCATAGTACTACGTTTACGTATTTAATTAATTGCAAAAATAAAAAAAAATATAAAAAGTTTAAATTTTATTTACAAAACAAGCGGATACTTCATCAATAGCGGCAGTGCAAATTTGTGAATCGTAAAGTTGCGGTGCTTTGACTTTTGTACGATTTTTCGAGAACTCATCTTGACAAGATTTACTGTCCAATAATGGAACAGTAACTTTTTGGAGAACGTTGGAATGTCTTGGAGACGGAGCCCCATCCAGATAGTACAGCATTTCCAACTTGTACCTCGTCTTGTTCAGGTAATTTGACAGCGGATACCCACTTATTAAAAATGAGAGGAGTTTTAAGTTTCAGAAGAGCGATGTCATATGGTGCAACACCTTTGTAAAAAGTAATACAATAATATTTAAAATATCATTCAGATTCATTATCAGTTGAAAAACGCGGATACGAAAGAATTTATCAAAGGAATAGTGATAATTTAAATCATGACATACATTGCGAACTGTGAAATGATTGCATATGATATCTAAGTACATAAACACTTTTGTAAATTTTCTTGAAAACAATTCTATCAAATCTATCACATTTATCTATCACATTTCAAAACTGTTTTAGTATTTTAGATCTAATCTACATTCGTAATCCCAATATTTTAGAATATTTTAGATAAAATCTACATTTGTGTTTTTACAATGATTAATTATTAATATTTTAATTTACACACACACACACACACACACACACACACACACACACACACACACACACACACACACACACACACACAAAATTTATATATACATATATATATATAAATATATATATATATAAATTCATTAATTACATTTTAAATAATATATATAAGAAATTCTTTTCATTATGATATTTTTATATTTAAGTTTTAATTATATTAGATGATTTTATAACAAACGGTTACAAATTATTATTTAATAAATTAATTATTTAATAAAAAAATCGTTTAATAAAAAAATTTTACAGTAATATATCTCAGAAATCAGAAAAGTCTGCAACGTAATTCAAAATATGCGCGTTATTCAAGACTGTGAACGATAATTATAAATAAAATTAAAGTGATCAATAAGGTATAATATTTTCTCCAGTTTTATAGAATTCTTGCTGCATTAATTGGAATTCCAGTAAATTCAACCAGAAAGGTATCAGATATTTATATAAAATAAGTCGGTTAAAGTATTACAAATTTATATTTCGAAAAGCATTTTAGAGACTTTTATATGATTTTCATATGACTATCCACTATTAAATCAATAACATTTATGTTCTTCTCAAAGTCACAAAAATTTTTATGTCTAAATTATTTCTCTCTAAATGCTTTATTTAAGCATTATAAGAGATATAAATTTGTAACACTTTAACTGATTCACCCTATATATTTAAATTTTTTCAAGCATTCTAATCGAGATAATTAAAAATTCAATTATTTAACTAGAATTCCAATTCATATGAGATCAGAATTTGTTTTATTCATACTTCTTGTTGGTACAACCAGAACATTTTTCCCAATGTAAAATTCCAGTTTCTGAAATATTCACTTTTATCTATAAATAAAAATAATATGGTCATACCCTGGATAATTTTCATGCACATAAATCTTAGCAACCTTAACTTCTTGCTGAGCTTCCTCATCTTCAAGAAGATAATATTTGCCAACAATGACCTTAAGTTCGCCTTGTGTCATAATGCAATGTCTCGCAGTTAAAACAAAACTCTCGTGCACAATCGAACCACCACAAATGTGACTAAAACGTAATAAGGGTGGCAAACCCCATCGAAGAGAGACCTGATAAGAGAATTCTCCTGGTATTGCATTCTCACCGTCTGTGATTCTGGTTTCAAGCCGAAAAGGACGGCCAGACATACTATAAAAATGTTTAAGAAAACTTTAAACATATAATTCTTCTAGAAATACAATTATATTTTTGCAAAGTTTGAACGTTTCATTTAGTGTTTATAATATATTTAGCATCGTTCTTATTGCTTAGATAAAACTGTTTCATAAATAAATCTTTCATTTAAAAGCATATATTCTAGATATTTATTTAATTTTTTATAATTAATAAGGAAAACTTTTTATATATAAATATTTTATTTATTAGATCAGTAATTCTCAAACATAGTGTATTTATATTTAGATATATATTTAAAAAAAAATTTTTGCTATCTGCATATTAATTGTTATTATATTTAAACATTTAAAACATACAAACTTTATAAAAAATAATATTATATATATAACAATAAGGAAAAAATGTGCAAAAAATGAATATTCTTACCATGGAATGCCAGAATAATGGCTAAAAGGCACTGAATCAACATTGTCAGTTGAACAGAAGTACTGAATAAGTGAATTATATACGAAATGAATTATATACGAAATAACGAAAAATATTTCATGATAAGGTATGCGTGTATTTTGGATTAATCTTGATAACACAACTTCTTCTTGAATGCATAGATAAGCAAGCATTGACTGTTTTTTAATTTGTCTCTTAAAAAAAACTTCTTCTTAATAATCTTCAAATATTAACTAGTCGATTTTATCATGTAATTATTTTATGCTAGAAATTCATCTCCATCTTTATATAAATAATAGTATAAAAATACTTTTATTTGTTGTATCGCGTGTTTTATAATACACTCAAATTAAAATTAAAAATGAAACTAATAATCTGATAGTTTTAATAAATAAAATAGGACGATTCTTAGTGCACTATTATTTGTACAAAAGTATTTGATACTACTATATAAAATAAATAATAGATACATTCATATAATATTACATTATACACATTCTCTTCACTAAACTATAAATATAATTTTGTATACAAATATACTTCACATAATCTACAACAGAAATGTACAAAAATAAACATATCTAAGGCAGTTACGAATTTTTACAATTTAATCAAAAAATTTCTTAAAATATAATTTTTTATTTAAATTAAACTATATAATTAAATTTTCTAAAAATCAATCTAGAAAATAATTATGCATAGGAAACTCAAAATCTATTACAGCACTCCTGTAATTTTTGTAATTTAAAAATTGATGACATTTTAACAGATAATGTATTCCTTCGAATTTTTAATTAAATGTAAATTTATCTTTCATTATCATCTCTTATATTCAATTAATTTATTTCGATAACAATACGAGTGCTAATTTCTTGATACAAATACTTACCTTGTCCATTGATGTCTATTGCATAGAAATGAGAAATAGGTTTTTATCCATTTCTCATTTCTACGCAAACTTGTAATTTATAAAGGTTATTGATTCAGTTTCCACTATCTGGCTTAGAAAGTGAACATTCAAACATTAAGTACGCATTAGAAGCAAAAAACATAGATTTCACGAGTTGCAGGTAACTAAACGAGCTATCGCCCGGATTCCTGCCCAAATTTCTCGTGCAGTCGGAACTATTTGAGTAGCCGGTAATAGGAATCCATATGTTCCGCGATCGCGTAATTCCACCGTGTATGCATACTTTATCGAGGCAACGCCTTTAGCCCAATCGTCGGATGCTCCTGCAAACAGAAAAGAAACTCATTCTCTGTGACATGAAATATTATGAAATACATATTATCATCTTATCTTGATGTCTGATTTTCATAACAGCCATTCATTAAACTAATATAATCTTTTGCATAAATCAATCTAAAGAGTATATTAAAATTAAAATAATAATATATTAAAGTATGTACCAGAAGTCAGATACATTAGTTCTGTTGCTGATCCAAGTTGATAATTAGTACCATGAACTTTCGAAATAGCGTTAATTGCCTTTCTCGCTACGTTCATTAAATCGGAATAATCCGATGGTTTCGAACGCGTGTAACCCCATGGTACGAGCCACATTTGAGAATAAGAATGCAAAGTTAAGTACATTCTGAAAACGTAAATTTAGTATTTGATATTGTTATACAATTAAAATTTTTACATTGGAAATTTAAAATGTATTTGAATGGTAAATTTAAATTAATTAAATGTTGATTAGACAATTACCGAATATGTTGTTTGTTTGCTAAAATATAATCTGCCATAGCCTTCGTTTCAGGTTCAGAAAAGGCGAAAGGCCCGGAATATGTTTCATGACAAGGATCTGAACTGGCACCTCCTTCTTTGTCTTCGCCCCAATGGTATGCAAAATTTCGATTCGGATCGACTCCTTCGCATGTAGTCCAGAACCATCTAGTATAGTGCGTTACGAATTGTAATAAATTTGATGGTGTATATCTAAAAAAGAAAATCACACACTATTTTCGTTAAACACACACAAAACTCTTAATCTTACAGAGATTAACAATCTAATCTCCTAAAAAGCAAGAAACATTTTGAAACATTTTAGCAACATGTTGTAACATTGCTGCAATGTTATTAAAATGTTTCAAAGTGTTTTTTGTTTACTGAGTTAATACTAGTCAATTTATTATTGAAAAACAGTAATTACTTATTTGGAGCTAAAAATTCTAAACAAGTGTCTTAATATTAAAAATGAGTAACTAATTATTGTCTTCTATTATTATCCAATATTAGATTTATGTGAGAAAAATTATTTCGTTGTGTAATTGATTAGATATGCATACGATATGATCATATAATAAATTTTATAAAACAGTGTCTTCCAATCCAGATAACTTTATCTTAAATTCTAAAATCTCATTTTTCGATTAAATTCACTATCTAATTTTCAATTTCTCTAAATATAATATATCGCTCTTGATGTACATATAACACTATGCGACAAAATTTTATTTTTTTTTTGTTTTTGGCATGTGGACTATTATTTTTCAAAAATTTTTAGCCGTTAAATTTGAATTCATGCTCAGAAAAATCACGTCACATTTCCGAAAAAATTGAAATAATATAGACGAAAAAATGACGATTTTGACCATATTTGGAATGATATTGCAGTTAAAGAAATTTTATTTTCAATTTTGCTTATACTATCCTAAAGTGCTATCTTTTACATTTGAAATAAGTTTTTTTGTTTTTGATCTTTTTATGATCAAGTTACATAGGTTAAGCTGCCTCGCGTTGTCGCGCACTACACCTTCATTTTTGGCGCGTGACACACTACAGTGTCTCTTGATCATATATAACTAGTAAGTGTCATATTTTGATTTGTTTTCTTACACTTAATATTCCCAGGTTAGCATAACAATTGCTAGAAGATCATTCAGTCACAATATATGTTTTTAGAGTGCACCATGCGTAATCGATCTTTGTTACACTGAGTAAAAAATACTTCAGAAATGATATTTAGCAAGTCAAAAACAAAATCAATGTTAGACTGTGTAATAAGATCAAGCAAATATTATTGACATTAATCAATTAATTAACATTCTGCATACAATTGGCGTGTCGAAGCGAATGTTTTTTTTCCTCTCCTCTCCTCACCTACTATCGTTTTGACTTTCCACATGATTACTTCTGGTTTTTCGCCAAAAACGATCGCTGACATGGCTATATTCGTAACCATCGGGATTAACAACTGGCAGAATCATCCAATCCGAGTTGTTTAACAATTTCGTGTAGCTCGAGTTCTTCTCTACCAACTGACTCAATATGTAGGTCGCTACTGCGGTACCAATCCATTCTCGCCCATGCATGCCTGCAAAGACGATTTACCGAAAAGATAATCTAACGGGATGAGATGTATAAAACGTGGGAAGCATACAGGTTCGATGTCAGTAAAGAACGGTTGACAATAATTTTGATAAATAAATTTGTTTATAAAAAGAGTTTTTACGATGTTATTAAAAACAATTATTAAGAGGAAAGATTTGAAACTATTTTTATTACATTAATATACTTATAATTTATTATTTATTATTTATTCAATTATCTTTTAATTAATACTTTTTCTTATTTGTATTAAAGAAATGCCTGTCTGTATAAAAGGAACTTACCGGCATCAATCCAAATAGCAGGTTTTCTTTCGCCTTCTTTGTTTAATCCAGTCGAAATCTTCACCATCTTTATCGGTTGGCCCTCGTAACTATGTCCGATAGTTATTAATTCTACTATTGTGGAATATCTGAAGGCTAGATATTCTAAATAACGTATGATATCTGTTAAAAAGAAAGCCAATTTATTACGTTATTTAATTAAATTCACTTATTTATTTATGTACATACATATGTAAAATAGAAATTAATTGATGTTCATCCGAAAAAATTATTCATGTACATCAAATTAAAATTAAAAGTATTAGTGTATTAGTGTATTTATAATATAATAGATACTAAATATTAAATTACATTTTATAAATTAGTATTAATCACATAAATATATTAAATTAATTTAGTACAACGTAAAAATATTTTACAACACGATTTTACCTCCATATCGGTGATAACGTTTCCAAGTCATTGTGTGGCCTTGAGTGGTGACCAAGTCTTCACGTTGTTCTTTAGACATCTTCGGATTTTGATAAGAGATCGTCTTCTGTTAATTAAAGAAAGCGTATTTCCTTGATTTTTACTGACTGTACTTAATTTAAACTTGCATTAGTTATGTCTATTAATCATGTCTACAACCAACAAAATTTCTCTTTTCTCATACATTAGTCAACGTTTAAATAACGATTAATACATGTAGTAACGAAAACCTTTGATCTAACATTTTAACTAGGTGATACTTTATCCGTTACTTTCATGTTGCTTTTTGTATTTGTAAGAAATCATTGAAAAGGTCATAAGTAAAGCGTGTCAGCATTAGATATGGACATCAGCTGCCATCGGAATTTTCTTCCGATTGCAAGTATTATATAAATAATGAAAGACCAATTTTGTAAATTAATAAAGTATAATTACGATGTCATTGAGTGTTTTCTATCATTAATAATATTGAAATTTTCTACGCATGTGTCCTCGAACGTTTTGGCCAGACTTTGAGATTTTATAAAAAATTTAATTTTAAACAAAAAATTTTCTGAAAACATGGACTTTTTATAGAAGTAAATCTCCTATAAAGTCTCAAAGTCTGGCCACAAAATGTTTGGAAACGTTTCGTACATATATTTTTATGAATAAAAAGGTTAATTTTTCATGTACTTTTATGTATTTTTTGCGCAAAAGTTCTGTATCATTTTTACCTGGATATCCGATATTAATACTTTAAAGTCAATTTTTTTATCCCTTAAATAATCCTTAACATCATTTATAAGATCTGGTGCCACAATCATGTCGGAAGTTCTATAAAAAGAAGTATAGAAATATGTTAGATAATTAATTATTATAATAAAAATGCAAATACGAACCTATTAGGATTTGGAAAGGACCAAAATTTAATATCTTCAGGCTCGGCGTCTCTTAAGTCAAGCAGATCTGTAGCTTGATTTTCCGTGTTAGGAAATGCCCTGATTAAATGATAATTTTTATAATTTATTCTTCTGATACCTGACCGTGAATTCTTTTTCTCGGTACCAACAATACTGCTCACGACTGTGCTAAGTCCGCTTGCTACGACGGACAGCATGGATTCAACGAGGCCAAATAGAGAAAAACCTCTATAATCATCATCGTCCCAGGAAAACTCTTTGGGTGTGTTTTGAAGATGATTATTATTTGCTTCAGCGAATAAGAATCTTTCTTTTTCTCCGTTTTTGGAATTCAAACATAGATGCAATTTTTGATTGTTACGGACATCCTGCAAACTATATGTCGATTTATATATATTATTATTTGTACTTTTCATGTTGTAAAATAATTTTTAATTTTTCTTTATATTAATTACATTAAATTTAATGTTTCTTTATATTAATTATATTAAAATTTAGCGACTTTTCTTTTTATTAGATTACAGAGAACACACATAATAATCTTTGTAAATCTTTGTAAATTAAAGTTTAAAGTTTCATAATTTTTTAAAACTTTTATAACATTAAAGAAATAATTATTTTGTTTATTATAAGTTTCATTATAAATTTCAAATTTTATAAGAATATTCTGATTATGAAGACTTGCAAAAATGTCTATCAGTTACGTCTTGACGTTTGTATCACGTGTTTTTGAAATGCTAAGAATACCCTTCTTATGTTTGCGTAAAACTCATTGATTGATGTATTTTTTTCATTAACTATTTCGGCAAGACAATATAACATTCTTTTATAACTCTTTATTAATGTATTCTTATATATAATCTACTTTCTCTTAGAAAAACTCTTAGAAAAAAAAAAACTAGAACGGTTAACGTACATGTAGCGAATAGAAAGGCGCATCTTAATTAACATGATTGAATGTTACTTAGCAAAAGTAATATGTAAAAATCATTGAATAGAAGTTGTAATTGAATTAAATGTGACAAATGACAGTAATTACATTTTCTTATATAAGAACTAAATTTTAATTTATAATATTTGTTATATTTTTTTGCAGAATGGA